>Ga0126335_1002070_pt1 | contig 11744 bp, 8 predicted proteins | sample OlaspJWI45metaG_FD_108409 | JGI IMG/M metagenome (GOLD analysis project Ga0126335, IMG submission 108409) | Marine gutless worms symbiont microbial communities from Oahu, Hawaii - Olavius sp. 1 OAHU.JWI-45 metaG | ecosystem: Host-associated > Annelida > Digestive system > Unclassified | place...
CTGGAAAGTCCTAGCTTGGCGCAGTCGTCCTGTCACCGACGTGTCGCGTTTGTCCGGCAGCAAATAGTGCAAACACGATGACTCTGGCAACACACTGCGTGTGAAAAAACGTTTGGTCAGCTTATCACGCCGCGACTCCAGCGTATCCACACCAGCCAAGATAAGCAACAGCTTGTAGTTGTCGTCCTGGAAGATAAGGTAAGCTGCAAAAGCGTCTGTACCACAGCTTGATTCATGATGTTGCTCAGCTGAAGTCGTGTCTGATTGAAGAATGGAAACATTTCAACCAATCATTGGTGATACAGTCATGTGGTGACGTTCATGTCTTCGAGTTTGCATTAAAGTGTGGAGGATATTTTTGGAATACAGACTTTAAATACGTCTGAAGTTTGCACTTTGACAGGCACATGTCTAAACGTTGCTAATGGATACTGCATGTTTTTGAACGCTCACTAAACTTGCTACTTTACTTTTGCAGACATTGACAGCTCGCTAAACTTTGATGATTTGTTTGCAATTAGATGTTACATGGTTGGTCCAGAATTTGGTTAAAATCAGACATTGTTTGTCGGAGTTATGAAATTGTATGCAGTGATTTTCTTCTTTTTTCCGGACACACTGTATGTAGGGACGTTTGGCACATTTTTCTGCCATTGCAAGTAAGCAGTGGTGGCGCCAGGACGTCAAGACAGCAGTCATTGAAGTTGTAAGGCAGTCATTGTGTGCAAAGCAGCGAAGGCCCAAAGGGCCAGAAGTGAAGCCCATAGAACCCCATGTGGGCCTAAGATTAGGTATCTGAGGGTCTTAGGCTTGATAGACTTAGGAGGCCATACCCATTGTGAAAGACAGTGTAAAAAAAGTAAAAAAATCACAGGCCCCTTCACCTTACCTCATCGTCCTGTATCTGCACTCGTGTTTGAGGGTATCATCAGGGGCAGCACTGCAGTTTAGCGCCTCTGAAGTTACGACCTTATGGCGCTATACAAATCTGTTTATTATTATTATTATTATTAGTTTTGTGAGTAGACAAATAAAAAAAGTTTGCGAGCAAAGTGAGCCCCAATTTTTTGACTTTGGTAATTTCAGCATGGCTGGCGTCATGGCTTGAAGGGTCCCCTCAGCTTAGATGGGAGGCAGGAGGCTTTCAGCCATGTCATTTGACCTGGCGTGCCCTGGCGTAGAGCCGTCACTGCAAGTATGTAAGCAAGATGTGTTATAAGGTGCTACATACGAAAATAGTGACGTGTCGAATCTGACTATGTATGGTAATAGCAGCATATGCTGAACATACATTATGTAGATAGAGCATTATGCTTTAGATCTCTTAAAGCAGGGTCGGCCAAGGGTAGAAGAAAACGTTATCATAGCCAACAGTGCATCTTTCTGCCATGCTGATACTGTTAGAAGAGCCGAGGCAAATTGTTGTGAAGTTTTTAATGACCAGTGCAATGTTGGTGTAAATTGCAGTGGTCACCGCCAAGTGCAGGAAGTGAGTCACGGTAGGAGACCAAATGTGAAGAAGGTATGATTCGGTCACTTTGGTGTAAGCGTTGGACAGTTTTCGTGTTCAAATTTGATGACTTGTTGTTAACATCTGGCTCACTGGTGTAGCAGTTGTCAAAAATTGCATGTAATTTTCTACTGCTGGCTTGTTTGGTGAGCCTTGGTTGTTGATGGTGAAATTCAGAGCATTTAAGAGTAAAAACGTCAAAACTATTTTGTAACCATGCATTATGTGGGCGAAGTGAAGGTGGGGGGGGGTATGCTGCATGTACATATACATGCTCAAAGACCGGTACATCTGTTGTATACAAATATCTATACGTATGGTCTGTAGTGATTTTAGTCTCAAACCAGTTATATTCATTGTCCTTGGCCTCATAAAATGATATACTAATGACCTCCATATTATGTACAGGTGAGCCATCTAATGGCTCCTTCAAAGTGTGTTTAAAAAATTATTTACTGTTACATGACCAAAAACTTGGGCATACCTGTGCTATTTTTGTGACTTGTTTCACAAGATGTCACGTTACTCTTCTTTTGTAGATGTTCAAGTTCGTCATTCCTTTTTGAAAGTGAAGCTGCAGTGAAGCATATTTAGTTTGCAGCAACTGGCAACTATTTATGCGTTGACCTCATTGTGTGACTGATGACAATACCCTTGTCATGTTTTCTGCTCGTGTAGTTAATATGAACTGCATCACTGTTTAGTGTCGATTATCATTACACTTGTTCTGTGTGGAGTGAGACTTTGAATCAAGTTACATTTTCAGCTTTGCCTGCCGTTACTTTAGCAATATTGTATTCTGCTTTGCATGGTTGTTAATGACGCTTATATACTCGATTTGTTTTAATAATGTTAGGCATAAAGTTCGATTTCATCACATTATGTGTTCTCACAAAAGAACATGCTTTTTGGACTTCATAAAATAACTGCATGATGCAATTGTATAAACATTTTCTTTTGCTGTTACTTTATTATTATTATAAAATATATTCACTTTCCAAATTTTTTATTAGGATTGTTGCTGCATATGTTTGAATGTTTTACTGTTATCCTACAGTGCATGTATAGGGTGGGCCAAATTAAACAGGGCCACTCATTTCAGCTAATAACTTCAGAAGTGCTGTTCAGATCTTCACTATTTTTGGCAGAAAACAAGGCCATTTAATTCTTAACATGACAACGTAATCTGCATACATTAATTATGCAAAATAAATTGGCACCATCTGGTCAATGAAAGGCATGGTGATAACTAATGATCAGCCATCATCTTTCGTTATGTTGATCAAAGCCTAAAAAGTAAAAAATCACAGTTCATTTGACAAATAACAACTAACGTCCTTGTGAGGTAGTTAATTACTACCACCACTGGTGTCAAAAATTTAAATAATTAAGAATGTTCGTTTGTTTTTTGTATGGTTTAATAAGGGCAGAGAATGTTTTCGTAGTCATTTTGTTTATTTCTGTCTGTCTCTCTGGGTGGGTGACTGTTTTTTCTCCAAACCATATCTCAGGACTGAGAATGCCTAAGAACGTCAAATTTGGCACAAAGGTGGTGCTTAGTATGAGGATGACGATGACGTGCGCACTTAGATTTTTGGAAAAGTTTTTTAATTGTGGCAAAATTGGCCAAAAATGAGCACATTCTTCTCTACACGCTACCTCAGAAACCAAAAATAGTAGAAATGCAGAAATTGGCACATAGTCGATGCTGTGAGATTAATGCCCGAACTTTGTTTTTAAATTATTTAATTACGGCAAAATTATCAGCCAAAAAACGGCAAACACTAAAAAACACCAATTTCTTTTCCACTCGCACGACAGCACCACATATACACACAGACAGAGTGGATTCTCACACTACCTCAGATTGTGCGGAACACTGAGGACACTGTGATGATAGTCACCTTAGTTGTTTAATAAGAGTATTGTATTGTAGAACACTGTATGCATTTTGACTGTCTGCTGATGCTATATTATTTATTAGTATCATCAGCATTCACAGTTTTGGTGAAGTTTGATGTTGTTGCTTGTTAATGCTACATAATCATGTACAGAAACATTTTTTGACTAACAAACTTTGGTCAAATGCAAATATGCTTTTATTTGAACAAAACACAATGAATATTAACAACAAATAATTAATCAAAATAAAATGCATACATTTGCTAATTATCCAAAAATCTCATATTCATTTTAGTTCGTTAGCATGACCAATGCTAACCGGAACAAAACAGTTGACACAAGCATTAAAATAACCAAACGTGGCTAAAAAACAAACTGCTTCATTCACTATGCGCTATAATATCTGGTGTAATTTAGACTGATGATTCAAAAAACTCGACCAAGCTTGTAACATTTTCAAACAACCCTACAAATCTGGTCTTGTATCAATTAAAGTTGACAATTGCCATTTAGAAAGTCACTTGTCAATACTTGTGCTTTTGTGAGACGCTTTGAAATGTTTCCCGTGGCAGTCGAACAGACCCAAGAACAATTATCCGACAGGAAGACTTACAGGTAGAGTACAGAATATCTAGCACATTTCACTTCAAACAACTATGAGAAAATGCTTACACAAGGCACAACTTTTAAACCAATAAATGCATAAATGGCTGTTGTGGCTTACCAACAGACTGTTGTTGCAATCCTCAAAATTTGTCTATGACTTGTCATGTTGTGCTAATGAGCAACTGTAATTAAACGAAGATCATACGTCTTATCTGTCTAACACAAATTCTCAACATTGAGTCACATTCATGTATAAGCACAAACACTTAATGAATTACTAAAATCCATCCTCATTCTTATTGCAGGGAGTGCAGTGCAATTGTTACCACTATAATTACTTAAAGATGTAACAGGGCCACAGCTTGTTTGACATCGCTACCAGTATGTGCATGGAAAAACCAAAATAAATATAACACAACAATGTGCAAAACATCAACATGGAAAACGGCATTACACAAACATTACCAACACATCAATAAGCTATACTGCCGCAGTGCTACTGCTTTCGTGTCTAGCAGCAGATGCAAATCGTCAGAATTTCAACAAGTCTAACTTTACATGTACAACTGCAATGTTCAGAGCAGGGGCCTAATTTGACAAAATGCTGCAAATACAACTGACAATTCAGCAGCTGCATCACATATGTGCATGCTTTAAATCTGCACGGAAAAAAATAACACAAAAATCAAAAGCACAGAATGGAAATGGCACTGACTAACTACCAACAAACAACGGACTGCTACACACTGAATTGAGCATACAAACAAACACCAGATTCTGACAGAACAATGCCGTGATAAGGAAATCACTGGAGTCGCTGGTACAGATAGATGTATGCAAGATCTTTCGGCGGACGTTCGGACACAGCAACCTTCTCATCATTGAATATAACCCACTGATCGCCACGCAGAATGTGACACACATAATGGCCGCATTTAGTCGACGTACCCATGTGACTGATAAAGGCAACCAGTCGATACTCTACAAACAGTGGACAGAAGCAATAAATAATCACCCGATCAAGCTCCAATCACTTGACAATCTACATGGCAAGGAAAAGCACATCCAATCACTCAATTAACACCAGCCATATGCCAAGCAAGTCAGTTCAGCAAGTCAATAAAAAAGATCACTAAGTCAAATAAAACCAAAAACAGATGCTTTGTCACAGTAAGGACTTGCACAGTGTCCAGATAGAAGGTCTAGCAATACAGAATGCTGTCTTCTAAACATCACTAAATACAAATGACATATTTCTGCAAGCACTTCAACATCCAGTCGAATATCTGTGATGAAAAATACAGATAAGACTGAATGCTGCATAGAAAAATCAGTAAACTGAATCAGTTCCATTGAGACACAGTATACAACACAAAAATATTTCATCACATACTTCCTGGGCCATCTACATATTGAGGTTCGGCTGCTGATGAGGACTGGTCTATTTCCACCTCAATAACCTCATCGGGATGATTGAATATCCAGTCGACTGCTCGTTCCAAGTTGTTATCCTGTATAAAAAACCGATTTTGTATTAAAAAAATCGACAAACTACACTCTGCGGTCTTACTGCAAAATCTGTCTCCATCCATCCAAGTACCGCAATATTTATGCTAATGTTGTCCTCAGTACCATGACATTATTGTCACTCCAATTCCAATGCAGCTCTCTACCACAAACACTAAACAGTCATTTCAATGAATTTTATTTGACACTTTGGATTGTTAACTATTATAACCCATTAGGAAACCTAAAATCCGGGCGCTCGCCTGGAGAGCGGAGCTCATTGGAAATGGCTGTTCCAACATCCTCGCGCCGCCAATTTTAACTATCACTTCGCACAAACCACACTTTTATTTCAGATTTCTAATACTAAAAAAGAATTTGACTAGTATAATAATTTTTAATTCTTCTTTTTTAGTGTTAGAAATCTGAAATAAAAGTGTGGTTTGAGCGAAGTGATAGTTAAGAACGGCGGAGGGAGGATGTTGGAACAGCCGGCCAGACTAACTCAGGTGGACAACAGAGATAAATACGCTGGAAAAATCTTCACATAGGATGAACACTTTCTTTTACCCAAAACATATGTATGTATGCCTTCAGTGCTTTGGCAATCACATCGCTATATAGCATTTCTGCCATTGACTCCTTTTAGACACACACAACGGTGTGTTTCACCGACATTTGGCAGCGTCTAACTCTGTCAATCCTGGTTCATTTTCAAAATGGAGACCAGCAAAAGACGTCAAATACTGATGACAAACGCGTGTCCAAATTTCAGCTTCAGAGGCCTACACAAAAAAATTTCATTACGCTTTTTCGTGACTACTAACGTCACACTTATAAATTGCACACTAGTCAACAGCAACCCAGTAAGCACACAGGCGAGTTTACTATGGCCGCAGCCGGCCGGGTCTCCGGCCCGACCAGGGCTGCGCCCGGAATTACTGCTACTACTACTACTACTATTACTACTACTACATGCTGACATCGTCAATGTTGTTAACGACATGCTAACATTAGCTCATTTTACGAGAAAATGCCACAAAATAATATTTTTTTCACTTAAACACTACATGCATGCATACTGAAATAACAAGATTACCAATGAATCTACGTGTAAACAATAACTCACTGGCAAATAAGAGAAGTGAGTACAAAGAGTATACACTGCAGTGAAGAGTCAAAAGCCTCAGAAACACTGTCAGGCATTCTGGCCTTAAAGCTAACCAATACTATGAACACAGTACAATTTATTTACTGCAATAGTAGTGACAGACAAATAATTAGAAACCAAGTCCTCACCGTTGCCTTCAGTGCGGCCACAGCCTGCCGACGCATGAAACCCATAGACTCTATCATTGATACAGAACCTTCATCCGGTACAAACTGCTGTGCCGAGCTGGCACCGGGACTTGTCAGCTGCAGAGGTGTGGCAAAATCTACGTCAGTAACATAGCGCAAAACTGTCAAGTGTACTAGGTAAGAGCAGATGACGAAAGATGGTCTGTATGCTACCAGAGAGGTATTTTGTTCCAGCATCTCTGATGCATGCTGGACACCAAATATAGTTACCTCTCACGTCTCACCTCCAAACTTTAACTACTCGTGTCGTCATGCTATCGACAACAAATTGCGAGCTGAGGTGAACATGGTATGACTATTCTGAGTCGACCAAAACCAGAAGAATATCGTGCATAAGTCACTCACAGAAGATGCTGCCACAACCATGGTGCATGCATTTATTATGAGTTGGGTAGACTACTGCAACAGTGTCCTCGGCTGTGTGAGCGCGGCCAATGTCTAGCCTCTACAGAACATTCTCAACACTGCTTCTAGAATCATACTACGTAAGCGGAAGTTTGACCACATCACCACTGATGTTCGAGCTGGACTACATTGGCTGCCCATTCAGCAGAGAACTGAATACAAAGTGTAAGTCCTGATGTACACGTGCCTGCATCAGGCTGCACCAACATACCCCACTACTGTGCTCACCAGTGTCCGAATCAGCCAATCGTAGACAGCTCCATTCTGCTGCATGTCTTTGTAGTGACATGCTCCAGAACAAAAAGATATGCCCAAAGATGTTTCTGGTCCGAGCCTGTGGAACTCCCTCCCATATCAGTTTGTGACCCGTCACTGACATCGCCTCTTATGTGCACTTTTGAAGACTGTGCTGTTCTCTAAGCATATGAAACACTATCAAGGCGCCCCCGTGACAGTTTAGACTGTAAGGACTGCTGCACGAACACAAATTCACTTACCTGCTTGCTTCTCACCATAACATGCATGTACTCAATGGTGTATCAGTATAGCATAAGGTAAGGCCACCTCACCCATGATGCAGGGATTTGAGGCAATGCCCCAAGACTCACAACTTGCAAAACACCTCTTTAGTGCTACTTTCAACACTGTATAAGCACAAGTGTAAAAAACTAACAAGCTAATATTGAAGAAATGTTAGATTCACATATAATTTACCATGGTCAGAAAAACTTTGAAAAGAATTAAATGACTATGTATTGGCAGCTTTCTAAAAGAAAATGACATCATGTGAACTGACCAGGATCATCCATATGCTCCACGATCCAATTCATGGCGGCCTCGACGCCCGTATTATTACTGAAGTAAACACCTTTGACGCAGGCATTACGAGGAAATCCCATGTCCACAAGTTGAGAAATGACAGCCTCATCCACATTAATAGCTATTAAACACACAAACGACAAAGACGTAAAGACAAACTGCTGCACATTCTTAATGTTGCTGTTGCATAAACGATATGACATAGAAATTGCGTACAAACTGTCTTCGGAAAAAAGTAAGGATAAACAAAGGAAATCTGCAACATGGCTTTGAAGGAAAGCACCTGGAGCAGCTGATGGAGCAACATCAGCTAGCTCGTCCTCATGTGGCTGCTTGCCAGTGCCTCGCAGATGTGATATGTCAAGTATGTCGGGCATGTCCATTGACACATCTGACACATACACCACAAACACTTCAAGACTATGTAATGCACTAAACTATCCAAAAATGCAGTAGACTTCGCAGGCAGCAGAACTGTAAAAACACCAGTAGTAGTAGTTGTAGTATGGTTTAACCTGCTCGACACACTGTAAGTCATTTGAGAGATGAACTGCTCAACCAAGCACTTGACAAGTGCCAGCAAAATGTAACTGCAACCAAGTTACAACAGAAGCCTAAACAACCCTACTAACTATACACAAAATTAAACCAAGTGAAACTAAAGATGGTGTCTTTTACATCATGCAGGCAAAAAAAACAGATCGCGTATATTCTACATATCTGGGTGAGTAAGTGAGCAGAGGTTTAACATCCCAATCGACACTTTATAGGTCATTTCAGGGATGATTTTTACAGGTCAGATGACCCAACCAACAGCATCAAAGCACTGAAGGAAGCCAGCAGGCCACTGAGATAAGCTTCAGTCCAACCAGAACCACTCCACCGTGTTACAATATGAACTGTAGGCAACCGCCTCTAGGCTAAGCACAGCATAAGGGTCCCACGGTGACAAAAACCCAACCTGCGGGACCTATAAGCTGCCTAGAACATCATACAACAACAGTATTGCACTGTACTACAGTAACTAGAGCAGCTGTGTTAATGTTCCCTCTTCACTCCAGACCAATGTCACTATTAGGATGAGGCCATGCACGGAGGTTGAGGGGTACCTGGTTTAGTCGCCTTTTACGACATCCGTCCATGAGACAAAGTGGGTCTATTCTAAGCCCCAGAACCCACATGGGGGGCTACATCTCTGAGCCCACACACGCAGACTGGACATGAGTAATACAAACTGACGACATAAGCAACAGTATATTACCGATGAATGCAAATAATGCGTATAAATCTGCAAACCACCAACCTAGTTTTCTTTCAACCCAATCATTGCCGATGGTGAATTTCTGCATGTGAAGAAATAAATAGTCAGGAAATGTAGCGAGTCGAGTAGTCCTAATAAAACAGATAAATCAAGAAACATTAATTTTACCAAAGCAAGTCTGGTAACTCAGGTGGACAACAGAGATAAGTACGCTGGAAAAATCTTCACATATGATGAACACTTTCTTTTACCCAAAACATATGTATGTATGCCTTCAGTGCTTTGACGCTGTTGGTTGGGCAGCAAGAAGGGCATCCGGCCTGTAAAAAACCTCGGGGGTTGTGGGGGTGGGGTTGCCGTTAGTCCGGTTGGGGTGGCGCCCAACGGACTGTCGGTACCTCTGCCTCCATTATCTTCCCCTGCTCCATAAAAAATTCAGAAGACAGGAGGTGGGGAAACCCAGCCTGAATGCAGCACAGCCCTATGTTAAGGCAGAAGGCAGAGTGTTTGTTCTGGTAGAGGCCTACCCGGGTTGTCCCGGAACAAAGGTCGTTAAACGGTTGTTGTTGTTGTTGTATATGTATGAAATAATAGAGGTGCACACTACACACGTGGTCTTAAAGCATGGTGACATATTCTATATATTTTAACATCGCAAAGCAACAAACATACCAGATAAAGCTGGGAGAACATTATCAGACATTGTAGACACAGTCAGTGATGGGTATGATACTTTTATAATGTCTTATGATACTGATACTTTTTCTTAAAAAGTATCTTGATACTTAATAAGATGACACTAATTACGATGTAATACAAAAATGCTAAGATAAATGGACTACACTGAGAAAGCACAAAACAGGTAAGTGAGTCAACAGCGTCCTGGTGTTTTTATAGCCACTGCATGAGCTGTTACGTAAGCTGCTATTGTGTGGCAGTGATTATTGGTCTCATTACTGCATGTTGCCATTGCCTGGATCTGCTGCCCACCGGCATCTGACAAGCTTGACGGACGACAATCTCAGTACAGATCTTGGTCCCCTTAGCATGGCAATTAACTGTCCCGGTATATATTAGTCAGACTGTGCACAAAGCACTGGAAATTGTAACGCGAAGCGGGAAAATGAAAAGTTTTGTGTGATTTCTGGCAGTAAATGTATCAATAGTGATGTACTAGAGATTTGTGATACCGATACATTACAGATATATCAATGATACTGATACTGCTGAGCAAATGTGTCATGACACTTGATACTTGATACATTTTTTGTATCAAGATACGTATCATGATACATGTATCACTGATACTCCCCAACACTAGACAGGGTAGGTAGAAGAAGTATACAGCAAGCACAGGTAAGCCTAGACAACAAAAGACAAGTTAGGATTCTAATTTAAAACTGGAGAAATGTGCTATGCACAAAATACAAGCATAAATGCTTAATTAACATGATAGTAACATGAACCAAGATGGTGCATACTTCTTTGCAGTTGTCCGAGCATTAACTGCCAAGCTGTAGAAATCATCAACAAACGTCGGTGATGCAAAGGCTTCGAAGCAGGCACTCAGTGGTATCCTTGCACGCACAACTTCCAACTCCTGACTGCAACACCAACAGCATAGCAGAAGGCATTAATGCCGATAAACGACATACTAGAGCTCGGTACAAAACAACATGAAGAGACAATTATCAACAGAACCTGTGTAGAGCACAGCAGTACACCTCAGTCCATTCTGCAATCACTCTACACCCATTTATACCACTGCCTTGCCGGATGATCGCAGACAGAAAGACGAACTGACAGACAAATGCAAAGGCTGACTGCATATATGCCTCATTTGCATAAGCGGACAGACATAAAAGTAAAGATAAAGACATAAAACAACAAACCTGGTTTTGCCTTCGGATTCTACAGCAGCTTTTGCAGTCTCATATGCCTGTAGTTCACCTTAAAACACATTTACATCAACAATACTAAAACAACAGTCACACCTACACTAAAACACAAATTTGTCGAATGCAGAATATAAAGCAGTAATTAAACAAAATATACTAACAAACTAGTGTTCATATCGTAGGCCAAGGAGCTAACTGATATATCGTGGTGTTTCATATTGCAATATCGTACGATATCTACACAGCAACACAACCCAGGCGTTGTCATGCTGCATGGTTCTCGTGTCTTTATTATCGATTCTTGGTATGCATATTGTGCAAGTGTGGGGCCGCTAGTAAAGTGCAAACAGTGGCCTTGATCAGTGCCGACAGCCTTGCACTAGAGCTAGATCATGGGAACAAACATCGTGGGTGGCAAGCAGCGGGAGAGAGGGACCACCCATCGTGACGCTGACCACTGCACATACTGTCTGCTGTC
>Ga0126335_1002071_pt1 | contig 11743 bp, 15 predicted proteins | sample OlaspJWI45metaG_FD_108409 | JGI IMG/M metagenome (GOLD analysis project Ga0126335, IMG submission 108409) | Marine gutless worms symbiont microbial communities from Oahu, Hawaii - Olavius sp. 1 OAHU.JWI-45 metaG | ecosystem: Host-associated > Annelida > Digestive system > Unclassified | place...
ATATCATTGCGGCCGCCCGAGAGTCAGGTGCGGCGGCAGAGCTTGCCGCTTCCCGCAAGGAAGAGAAGTACGCTGCTCTTGATGGCCGGTACATCTTTGAGCCGATCGCCATTGAGACTCTGGACGTTTTTAACACATCAGCTCGCCAGCTCCTGTCTAATCTTGGTAGGAAAATTTCCGAGAGTACAGGGGAAGCCAGAGAAGCGAGCTTTCTGTTCCAAAGATGCTCGGTTCTAGTGCAACGTTTCAACGCCATACTGCTTCACGATAGTTTACCAGCCTATGACTGCACTGACTGAATGTTCGTACCCATGTTTGTATTTACTTTAATTTTTAAACTCCCTCGGGATTATATTTACCGAGGGTCAAAAAAATAATAATAACAATAATAATGAGTAAATCTGTATGGCACGAACATTTAAAAATCCTCAGATGCGCTTGAATGCTGCCATTACATTAATGCTATCAGTCTTCTCGACAAGTCGCCGGACACAATCGTCATCCTACGATCATTTGTGAATTAACAACGAGTGCACATTTTTTTGCGAATTTTAATTGGAAACTGCATTTCCGCCTAACAACAGGAGGCCAAAGTGATTTGGCAAAGGCTGTACCGATTGACCCCCGCACACACTGCACGCGCCGCCGAGTTGAGCCGCGTGACAGACAGACTGACGGACAGACACCGCTCACATCGGTACCAATAGTCTGCAGCTCATGCATCCGATGCAGCCTAACAGTAGGTCACGTTAACGCTATGACAAACGACACAGAAATGTTTAACGAACAATTACAAAGAAAACTGGCTGGAAATCCTGAGTCTGCGCACATAGTGGCGCTGGCTTGAGACATGCATTAATATTGCACAGGACAGCTTCCGCACGTCGAGACAGGGCGGCATCTGGCGAGTGAAGTCGAAATTACAACTAGCTGTTTGAGGTGTTTCTGTTATTTCCAGGGTGATGGCAGTCCAGGGCGTCGGCAGTATGCCGATGAAATATACAGCTTAGCCACCGCCCGGAAAGATACCGGTGTGCCGGGGGTGGGGACCCGGAGAGGGGAGAGGGCAAAGTTTGCCCGCACGCCGCCAGGCCGTCCGGCTGCCGTGTCGTGTCTGATATACGATCTGGCCGTCCTTGTAGCGCACGCAGGCAACAGCCGAGCGCCGGTCGATCGAGCGCCCGCTAGGTAGCGCTGCGGCGTTGGTCACGTGACGCAGGCAGGCAGCCACATCGAGGCTGCGTTGGGCGTGGTGTGCGGCGTGTTTGCGAACCGGCTCGGCTCGGCTCGGCCAGCTCGGTTCATTTAGTACGCTGTTTGCAGTCGTCGAAGGCGCTTTGGTGGCAGTGTCTGGACCTTTGGTGCGTCGATGACCGCGTGGCGCAGTCTGCCAGTCTCTCAGTTGTGTGTATAGTGCATGCTGTCGTTTATATAGCCGACATTTTGCTCGGCAGACGGACAACATGTGACCAGCTGCGTTGCTGTTCGTTGTTCACTCACGAAGAGGTAAACAGCACTCACTGCATACTACAGACGGCGGCCTACTTCACTCAATATCGAACTATCATACAATGCATACTGGCGGCAGTCAGCTGTTCCCCAATGGTTACGGTTAAGGATGTTGGGTTTGATCAGAGTTTGGGTTTGCCTTGGTGTCGAGATGACTGAAAACCGCGGATAGGCTTATTTGTATGCATAGTACTTGGCCTTCTTTGACAATCGTGGCTCCTCGGCTATGCAGTGGCTCAGATCGACGCTTTAGGTCAAGTGCGTCACACTATAACGAGGGTAAGTGAGAAGTTTCTTAACGGCACATCAGCACATTATAAGCTATTCAGTGCCATACAATAGGATGATCGTTAGAACTTAGAAGTAGGCTAAGCCTACAGGAGGCCTCACAAACAGTCTAGTATAGTCTAACTGCTTTGTGCAGAAAATTTTCGTTCTTCAGTTAAGATATATGATATTCTCATTATTTATTTTTTGTTCTATTTAACCATTTTCTTTTGTGCATCGCCTGCTATCATTTGACGGTGTATGAAGCTTTTCATTTTCATGTACAATATATATAAATCTTTATTCACCGAAAATACGGTAGCATCAAAAGAAAACAGCAGCGTAAGCATAAATACAAACAAGGCGAAAACAACGACCAAGTCCATCACAGTAGTTGACACTTGGTACTGGAGTATAAACAAAATATCGTATATTTCACGCGCAAAAATACACGTTTTTTAACAACTCATGCAGGCCTAGTTGTGACGCAGTGATGAGTTGAGCGTGCACCGTGTTTGTCAGTGAGGCAGTGCGCGCACATGTCTGTCAATGGTTCAGTTAAAGGGTTACGGTATGGTGTTGGGCTGCAGAGTTGGTTGTCGGTAACGCTGTGCGTATTGGTTTATTCAAAGCCGCAGTACGCGGGGCTGCCAGTTCAATAATGTACAAGAGGGCCCCCAAAATGACGAAGCTATTTCAGTCCTTTTTTGCAGTTGACTGAAACGACGAAAATGTATGAATTTTTACCGGCAAAAGCAATACGGTTAGAGCAGTTGAGTGCACGACATTTGCGGTGAGAGGGAAGCTCTAGCGTTCAAGCCTATGAGCCTATCGGCCAGTTGTGGACAACATCATGAAGCTGATGTTATGTGCTTCAAGCCTATAGCTTGCACCATTTAGCGCTGCAAACTAGCACTGTATTTCGACAACGTTTTAGCTCTATTTGAATATGTTGCCGTGACAATTATTATTATTATTTTTTAAATTTATTTTTTTTTATTTTTTAAACCCTCGTACTCAGTTCCCAGGGTGAGTCAAAAATTAAGTACAAAGAAATAAAGCTGGAATGGTTTCTAATCCGGCTGGTACTCAACAGATTATTATTTTTTTAAATTTTTGTTTTTAATACCCTCGGTAGTATAGATCCCGAGGGTTAAAAACAAATGTTAAAAGCTAATCAAAAACTACTCAAATGGCCAAAGGTCCGAGCCGGGGGAGAAGCTGTCATGCAAAATTATGGAGTTGAAACGTTGAACCGTGACAGACAGCCTCTGAAAAAGAAAGGCGATGTCTCGTTCATCGTTATTATTATCATTATTATTATTATTATTTAATATAAAATTGTACACGAAGTACATGACAGACAGGCATACAGTAAAAACAATAAAGCAGTAAAAGAGAGCACTAGGCCTAAACACAAACACTGGATATAACGTCATATAAAGTAGGCCTTCGTGTTTGTGTGATGTATGGATACCGTTTGTCAACATCAACTATATCGCAATAGACGTGCATTGCACATATGGTACAGCAGCTGCACGCAGCCCTGCATGCATGCAGGATGCACTGACTAGTGACTACCAACCTCTGCAGCGCCACCGTCTGCCGACAGCGGTCGGGCGTGCTGTGGCGTATGTGACTGCGTTTGACGAGACCTTTGTCCGAGATCGTACACAAAAGTTGATGAAGTCTGCAGCGAACTAAGACAATTAGAAACTGAAGAACTATACAGTAACTGTTAATGGAGCAGTTCTGTGCAAGCGCATATTTACATACTCATCGGCAAACATTTAACACGTCGACTTTTCTAACAGTTTCCACTATATAGGTAACATCTGAATAGTTTTATGAGTTAACTTGTCAAAAGGTCATTGTTTCATTTTTTTACATTACGCTGCTACCTTTGAGTGAATAAAGATGAATATATATATATATTACAAAAGCACAACACAGACAACCATCAGACGTAAAAGAACTCATTAAAGAAACACCCATGCAGGCTTATGACACGCGTTGTCAAGGGATTACACAGTTTTATGTGGCGTCCAAAGTATATTGTGGCCTACAAACGCCGAGGCCTATATTCAGAGCAATGATAAATTGCGGTGTTTTGAAGAATCACACGCTTTGGCCTGGCTGTCATGCGGCATATAGGCCCACCATACAACTGCACTCTGCTATTCTGCATGCTACACTGCAAAGGCAGGTATATGAAACGTGTCAGTGTGGAGGACAGTCCGATTGTTGTTGACAATGTGCTTTGCTTTTTGATCGCTCGTGTTGGTAACTCTGTCGTCAAGCATCTGAAATCTGCAGTAATAGATTTCTACGGTTATGAGGATATATGTCAATCCAAGAGCATTTGCTAGAAGCTGTTGAGGACATGAAATCGGACATCCATTTGCCACATATACCGTTAAGTCGTGAAGGTGAGCTACGCGCTTCCAAAACGGTAGACGATATTATGACTATTTTTATACGCCTCGATGAGAGCTTGAAGATATAGCTTACCTAGGCATGTCGCTGAATCTCCTGATACTATGCCATGTATGCGGTTGTATAATGGTGATTTAAGGCCGTTAATATTGGCTTTTGATAAATCGAGCGAGCGCCAGGGGAAACGGAGGCGGCTCTCGCAGCCATATTGAAGGCCGTCACTATGCAGCAAGAGATGTTCCATCAACAAATGTGCAAAGTTCGTCTGAGTGGCCACTGCTGCCTGATCATAGTCAGTCAGGCGGCCAGTGGCGGAGCCCGTGAAACTGAAACTGTCTTCTCCGGGGATTTCCAGTCAGGCTATGAGTGGGCGAGTGTGGTGAAGGCAGCGACAGCATCCACCCCGGTTGCTATACAGAGGCGCAATAGATTCACTGCTCTCGGCTCAACTACTGACGATGACGAGCGGCATTAGTTCACGACTGTGCAGCCCAGACGTAATAACAAGCGATCGTATCGACAAACAGCTGCTGCATAAACCAGTCAGACAAACCAGGTGAATCAGACATACGAGACAACCCAGGCGCGTGTCATCACAATAACCAGCCACAACGTCACGGGGGTGAAAGTCTACGGGAAATCTACTGCGAAGTTGGCCACATCTGCAGCAGAACGGAGGAGGTAGAAAGCGGTGTTCTGCATCGATAAGATGGGTAGGCCTACTGGTTGCACAGCAGATCTGATGAAATCATTTGTTGCATGCATGGGAGTGAAAGTGTTTACATAGTTTGAAGCCAAATCACGCCGACGCACAGACGAGGACGATGTTACTGTCAACAGCAGGAAAGCGTTTCGTGTCTGTATTTGCGACGATGATGCTGAACGTTTGCTCAATCCCAGTGTCTGGCCGGACGCAATTGCCATTTCTGAGTGGTTTCACAAACAGCCAACGAGAGACAGTCGAAATGCTAACGATAAAAGACGTCGCATTGGCAGTGGTGAGAACACTCAACAGCGACATTCAGAGCAGATCACCTTGTCTCAGTCTCAGGGTCAGTCATCTGTTGCTGCTGAAGTGGGCGTTACTGTCGATATCGCCGTCCATCATGACAGTAGGACCACGGTCGTCAAGCACAATGGTCGCCCCAATGCAGCTAATAGCATTAACGATCGTGACGTTGACGATGTCATTCAGGATGATGATCAAACTATTCTCATGTCAGACGAGACAATAGTAGCAGCAGTCAATATTCAAGATGGCGGTCGACAATAGTGCGTGGACCTTATCAGTCGTGACGTATAACATGCATGAATTTAATCAAGGTGCTCCAACTATTGAGCTCCTTTCTAGTGAAAGTAATGTCGGCATATTTATGCTTCAAGAACACTGGTTAACCCTGATGAGCTTGGGTACCTTTGAAAAACATTTCTTTTCGTACTTTGCGTTTGGTAGTTCTGCAATGGTATGCTGCGTGGCAAACCGTATGGTGGTGTTACGACTCTTATTAATCAAAACTTACGTAAAAAATACTACAACTGTTCATTGTGATGAGCGTCTTGTTGTTGTTAAAGTATTTAATTATTTGTTTATTAATGTTTATTTTCCATGTTCGGGCACTGCCAATAGGCTAATAATTTATGAAAACTTGTTGTCAGATATAGAGGTGTGGTGTGATCGCTACAATGACTGTGAGTGTGTAATTGCAGCAGACTTTAATTGTGACCTTGATGGTACCGATGCTGTCTCAATGATTGTTCAGAACTTTATTCAGAATGATTTGTTTGTACGCTGTGATGACAAATTTCCCAATCAGAAAGTATCAACGTATATGAATCAAGCTCTTAGGCAGCAGAGTCGTATCGCTCATATTCTTTCTTCTATGAATGTCGTCAGCAGTTTTGTAGTTATGGATCCGAGCATAGATTTTTCTGACCATTTGCCGCTTATGGCTGAGTTATTCGTCAATGATTGTCCTGTTACCACCCCAAGTTGTGACAAGGCTAAGAATAGTAGATGTGATGAAAACATGCAATGGCAAATGTGTTGGAATAACGCATATAAAAATGGATATTATCATTACACTAATATTTACTTATCACCGCTGGTGTATGTTATTGATAATATGTTGCAAACAAGTTCAATTAATGTGTTGTTAGATGTAACTTCTTGCATTGATCAAACTTACAATACTGTTGTGTCGATCTTAAAGTCAGCCAGTAACATGTTTAATATCTAATGTTGAAAGGGGATTTTTCAAGTGATAATGACTTATGACAATATGACGTATGAGGCCTGTGTGCTGTCATGCTTTGTATGCGTGACTGCGCACGGCTTGCGTCAAAGTGACAGACGGTTGCCTTGGGTGAAGGTAAACGAGAGGGACAATTGATAGCGCCTCTCCATAAAAACCTCATCCCATGAAGCGCAGAGGTATAGCACGCGTTGTCAAGAGAGCTCACAGTTTCACTTGCCTGCGCACACAGGCGAACGGAATCGACCATATCGGCCTACTGTCTTTGCCTTCCCAGCCGAAGCTGGTCCTCAGTTTACAGACCCCGGAGGGATGGAAGGCTGAGTTGGCCTGGTTGGCTGATAGTTTAGCGGTCCGCAGACGGACGGTCACTCATCCAAGCACTAACCGCGTGACAGACAGACATAGACTGCTGACAGACTGAGAATCGCCCACGCTACGGGATCATCGGTCGCAATAATCCGCAACCCAAGCTTCAGTGCAGCCTAATAATGCAGTTTGGCGAAAAAGATGTTTTTGTCATGATATAACACTGCGTAAATAAATGTTGCAGGCGGCAATGCTGTGAACAGTAAACTACAACGTTCGTTTTAAGTCACTTTGTCATCGTTGCTCGGCTCCGATCACCGCAACAACGACTACAACAACTACGACATTACCTGGGCGATGATGGACGCTTGTAGTAGTCTCCTGGCCGCCCCGTCCTACGGTCTAGCGGCTGCCGGCGCCTTTGATTCCTGCACTCCGCCTCCAGCGCCGTCAGAGGCTGCTAGACGGGCGTTGTTCAGTTCCTGGCCCAGCTACGCCGACACTACCCAGTCCATGCTCGGCCACCGGGCTCCGCCGACCCTTTCTCCGTACACCCCGGGCAGCGGGGTTAGCGCTCCGCCGTACGGATCCGCTTTCGCCGACATCGCAGCGTTCCCGCCGCCGCCCGGCCCGCAGCGGTCGGCGTTCTATCCCGGGCCGGGTACGGTAAACGGCGCCCACAACTCGGACTATGCGTACCCCCATCTCCACCATCAGCCGTCTCAACAACAACAGCAAAACCAGGGGTCGTCTCAACACCACGTCCATCCAGCCAGCTCTGCAGCTGTGGCGGCTGCTCTGCACGGGTCCAGGTTACTTCTGTCCGACTTACAGACGGCCGCCGCCGCGGTGGGAGCGATGCCTCCGCCACCTCCGCCACCGCCGGCCCTGACTAACGCCCGGTACGACTCGGTCGACCCGCTGTGCTATCTCAACGACGTCGTCTCAGGCTCCACGGCGCACAGCACAGCAGGTAATCGCTGTCACGTATCATTCCACTCTTAACACGAAGCTCAGCTATTGCTGACAAACCGCCCGACGCTTGTGCGCGCCGATGTTTCATGCTGTGCTGTCAGGAGTTGCCCACTGGTTACTGACTGTGGTTTATTGGCCGGATTTTTCGACCTTAACCTACCCTTTCCGCATTTAACGACCTCAGTGATGGGTATCCCCTCGAGCTAGCGGGTTCTTATTTGGTACGGGTAAACTAGAGTGGCTGGGCTACAATCTGGTGAAGGTCGCATGATGATTGACTCAGTCGTTTGGCCACAATACATCAATGTGACAGACACACAAACAGACAGACACACAGACAGTCAGACATTGCCATAGCAAATGCCGCGCCATACACACGCCATATAAAGTCGCCAAAACGTACAGTTTCAACTATAAATCGCGACGCTTAGCCTAAAACGTGAAAAATCATCGACGAAACACGGACACGCTCGTAACATCATCATCATCATCATCATCAGACATTTTTAAAGTGGCCTAAACAGTAAAAACTATTACAAGGACCACATTTCCCGTAGCCGACGACTGGCAACGGCGAACGACCCGTCACCCAGCGTCAGTGGCGCGACACACGCCAGTCTGTAATAGGTAAGACTTAAAGTTCTTCCCAGGACGCACGGCCCACTGCGCGGCGCTCTTCTCAGTTCCCGTAGCCTTCAGCCGGACACCAGTTAACACTGCGAAACCACGCACACGGACGCGGGGCTAGTGCATCGCGTGGCGTGTCTGTTTACTTCCCAGGCGAAACTGATCTTCATTTACCGACCCCGGAGGGACGAAAGGCTGAGTTGACGACATAGTAGTAGTAGCAGGCGTATTACAAATTTCGTATTATGCAAAGTATCGACGTTACGTCAAATCAGTCGGCAGTGTATAGCGGCCCGGGCCCCGGCTGCTGTGGCCTGGTAGATAAATGCATTCGCACTAGCGCTGACCTCTGCCTGTCACTGTGCTGGCCGCTTGCATGGGGCTTCGCCATACATCATGTCCCTTGCGCAGCGCCGTCTGTAGCCGGCCCGGACAGGTGCGACAGACCGTACGGCCTATATTATACATCGCGCGTCAATCGCATACTTATGTAAAGATTGAACGATTATCGATATATTATACATTTTTCGGCGTCGCGTGCGTGTTACGTCGCGTTGTGGACGACAATGGGCCCTATAGTCCAGTGGCACGACCCCACATTCTTAAAGAAGCTTGTTTGATCTATTAACAATCATTTCTTTACATTTTTCAGTAGCTATTAGTGTATGCTTGAAATTTAGCCCGGGTGGCCGCTCGCCACCTGCGTGGCGTGACTTTTTCAGAATCCAAGATGGCCGCCACAATATTTGAGAAACAACATCAGGATCGTGTGTTGTATTCGTTGTACTCAGGCGTTTTGTCTTTGAAGAGTACGTCATTGGGGAACATAAAGTCCAAATCACGGGTTCTGGTTAGGAAGACTTGTGTGGCTTGTATATTTTCGGTCTACATAAGTGACATTAACACTTCATTTCATATTACTAAAGGCTGCTCTGTAATACTCTATGCTGATAATAAACTGTTGCTTTTACCGTCCATTACTGAACTAGAGCGCTTATTGCACTGTTGTGAACGTGAACTTAATTACTTGGACATGAACATTAATTTTAAGAAGTTATCCTGCTTACGAATTGGCCCCCGCCGTGATGCCACTTGTGCCAACGTCGTGAGTTTAAACGGCTCTGTATCGCATGTATCGCCTGGAACACTCTTCCTTCTGATCTCCACGATATTAAAGACACTGATACGTTCAGAAAACCACTCAAGAGTGTACTTTTTGATCGTGCTTACCACTGACTACTGTTGGCGCTCCTGGACGTGTCGTATAGCGGCGCCCTACAAATTTTACGTTGATTGATTGATTGATTGATGGACCAATGAATTGCGGTATTTAGTGTTCATATTATTGTCTCACGTTTATTTAAGTGTTCTCTTGCTAATGCAAAAAAAGTTTCTATCGTGGCGCCAATGCTATCTTCGGTAAGATTGGCCGGTTGGCCTCAGAAGAGGTTGTGTTGCAACTAATAAAAAGCAAGTGTATGCCTATATTATTGTACAGGCTAGAACCTTTCGATCTTTCCTCCGCAGATTTAAAATCTCTGGATTTTGTTGTTAACAGGTTTTTTATGAAATTATTTAAAACAACGAATATGGAAATTATCCAGTCATGTCAGTTTGAGTTGCCGAGTATCATCCTACAAAAAAGAACTAGGCCTATAAAATTCAGAAATAAATACATTGAATATCTGGCAATAACATAAGTATAATTATACTTGCTTACTGTTATGCACAAGCTGTTTGCTAACGTATATCCTGACACCTGTTGGTCTCTAGTTTGGACTTGTTACGTTTATTATTATTATTGTTGTTTTTTAGTACCTGCGCTGTGGGTGAATAAAGTTGTATATATAAAGTCATCTGGCATTGTCATAGTGATTGTAGCAGCCACGGGCATGACAGACTTCTTCGGACCTCAAACTAAACCACTGGTGTCACCCATAGGATTGGGTGCTTCATGTCCTGAAGATGCGTGGAATGGTTGTGTCGAGACCATCTAGTTGGTCCAGATATTTCCATTGTGTTGCCAGCATTGCCATGCAATGACAGTCAAGACGTCAGTTCTGAGAGCTGATCGCAGCATCAAAGTTGTCAATTATGATCTGTACAAACCCACCCTTAGTGACATCTCTCATTTCTGCTAACTGTCTATTTGCTTTTGAAGACTGGACAGCTGCCGACCTTTTGAATCGGTGGACTTCATCATATAAGCAGGAGACGTCATACTTGTAAAGTTCCTTAATGAGCATTTTATGATCCCTTAATAGCTCCCCTATGGTTATTTGCAATGGTGTTGGCTGACACGTAACCATGGAGCTGATGGTATTACCCACCATTAGGGACTGTAGTAAGTTTTCAAAGTTTGGGCTGATCGATGAAAGTAGCTGTATCACTGTCTCACTATATACACTCTGATGCAACGTTCCGATCAATGTACTTGTTGTAAGATTTAAAATCACGCTTCAATTCCTTGAACTTTTTTATTATTTGCTTGCCAACTTTCTATACATCCATAAAACTATTCTCATCATCGTCCATAATTCTGAGATTCTTGGACACGTGTTTTCTAAACACAAGTAAGGTTGCCATTCCAGGGGAATGCAATGGTAACATTTTATCTACAAAATGTTGGATAACATTTTCTACCAGGGTAAGCCTAGACATGTCATGTCCACCCTGATCAGATTACACTGCCTCAACATCGAGAGAATTCCAGACTTTTGAGGAATCACTACTCAAAACCTTCACAGTTTCAGCGAATGCTTCGTCGTCATCAGCATACTTGCTATCAGTATCATTAATCTTTTGAGTACTGCCATGGAAAGCAGCACTGCATTTGCGATGGTATCTGGCATCTGCAGCATGCAGATCAGACTGTGCACCAAAAGTACGACCACACACTATTCTACCAAGCTTATCTCCACGTTTGTCACATAAGTCTAGAAGATTCTGTTTGTAGAATGTTTTACCATCAGCCATTACGACAGTCCTTACTATAATATTGAAGCAGGCGTTCTGCGTTGCTGTGGTTGAATTTTTAACGCCCCACCCCTTATATCTTCGGAACGCCTAAAGCTAGAGACTTCAAATTTTGTGTGCATAGAGGTGACAAGGGCCTTTAACGGAAAATATGCACATTAGGTCAAACTGGGTCAAAGGGCGGGGTCATGTGAATTACTTTTGAATTTTGGTATTCCTGAAATGGCTAAAGCTAGAAATTTCAATTTTCTGTCCTAATGCGAGCATGTCGATAAATATGGTAGAAAAACTGCGAATATTACTATACAAATACGAACTGTGTACTGTGTTCATGGCTAGTGAGGTGATGACGTTAAATTTTTGCTGTTTTAGATGTATCATTTAACAGTGGC
>Ga0126335_1002072_pt1 | contig 11741 bp, 5 predicted proteins | sample OlaspJWI45metaG_FD_108409 | JGI IMG/M metagenome (GOLD analysis project Ga0126335, IMG submission 108409) | Marine gutless worms symbiont microbial communities from Oahu, Hawaii - Olavius sp. 1 OAHU.JWI-45 metaG | ecosystem: Host-associated > Annelida > Digestive system > Unclassified | place...
ACGGGTCGTTAGCAGCCGGCTTCAACATGTTGCTGATGTACTCTGGCGCTTGACCACGTGATGACTTGTGGACTAACAAGCACAGCTTGTAGTCGATTCGTTGTGCGACTGGGAGCCAATGCATCTCCCTCAAAGCCGCTGACACATGATAACGTGGCCGGAGATTCAGGACCAAACGAGCTGCTGCATGCAGCACTCTCTGGAACGGCGCCAACGTTGAAGCAGGAAGGCCTGCAAGGACGGCATTACAGTAATCCAATCTCGACAAGACGAAGGCTGACACGAGCTGTGTCGTGACGTCGCGACCAAGCTGCCGACGGATGGACCGCAGGCGACGCAGATGGTAGAAGCATGTCTGCGCTGTTGGTGACACGTGGACGCGTATCGAGAGATCAGCGTCGATCGTCACTCCAAGGTCGCGAACGACGGTCACTGGTTGGACATCATGGCGTAAAAGATTTTGTTCTAGAAATCAGAAACCTACATGTAGACTTAACAACCGGTCTGGTGATGAGAACATTCTTAATGAACTTAAATTAGCAGCCACTTCGGTAAAGTTGGTGAGTGTAAGCCTAGCACCAAGGGAGATGATGACATACAGTATACAAGACTCAGATTACTTAGAAAATCATGTAAGTAGCGAAGGATCTGTAGACTGCTCGGGGCGACTAAAATGCGAGGCTGGAATTATCGGCACCATCAAAAATGCAGGGATGGAAAATGCGGGACTGGAATTATCGGCACCAAATCGCATTTTCCACCCCTGCAGTTTGGTGCCGATAATTCCAGTCCCGCATTTTCCAGTCTCGCATTTTCAGCGCCCCCGACTGCTCACCTATTACTTTTAGTACAGTGTAGGAAATTATTGACGTCTAAAGCCCTGCAAGTCTGCTGATCAGGATGGAATTACAAATGAACATATTAGATTTGGTGGACCTCACCTTGTTGTACATTTGTGTTTGTTGTTCACCTGCTATGTTAAGGCATTCCGCTGTGCCAAGCAGTTCCCTGTTTGGTATCATTTACCTATTCCCAAAGACAAGCACGGTGAACTGTCGAATCTAGATATGCATCACGGGATTAGGCCTACTCTTACTCCAGCGATTTCCAGGCCATTTGAATCTGTTTTGTTGGCCAAATATTGTAATGTCTGACATAATGATTGTCTACAGTATAGTTTCAAGAAACATAGCAGCTGTTCATCTGCGTTGTTTAATTTTACGCAATAGGTTCGTTTTTATAACAAACGAGGTAGTAAAGTATATTGTGCATTCCTAGATGCAAGCAAAGCGTTCGATAAAGTGCTAATATCTGGTCTTATAGCTGAACTGATTAAAAGACAAGCACTTCTTGCTTTTATTCGGATTTTAGTATTATGGTATGGCTCATTTCAATGCTCTGTTGTATGGAATTCACTAGTTAGTGCGCTTTTTAAAGTTAACTGCGGCGTACGCCAATGTGGGGGTTTTATCTCCATTTCTATTTGCTGTTTATGTGGATGACTTAATAGTTGAATTACGACAAAGTGGTCGTGGATTGTATATTGGCTGCACATTCACTGGAGCACTGCTATATGCTGATGATATTGCGTTGTTGGTATGCAGTTGTCTTGGTCTTCAGAAGCTAATTAATATACTATGGCATTCGGTTTGCAGTAAGATATTCGTCGTCGTTTTAATTCAGCCCTAAGTCGGCTGGGAACTTGTGGTCTAGGCAAGTTTAGGCCTAATTGTTTCAAAGACTGCTGGCAAGATTACTGGTGTTTACAAACGTACGGAATGTGCGAGTTTATTGCATTTAGTATGTAGAAGTGAGATGCTATAGTTGCCGTCCCACTCAACCAAACTGCATGTCCCACTTAACGTTAATTTTTTGTAAAGTGGGACAGTTCAGTGTAGCAGACATTCTGCATAGCGGTCCACTCAGTATGAACTGTCCCACTCAACTAGTGCTGTGTAAGTTCTGTTAGATAAGGCAACTCGTATGGTAAATTCATTGTTGTGGTATCTTGCTATAAACAATACGGGGTTGTAAGGAGACAGCCTGAATTGTCCCACTTTACCCGAAAGCGACCTATCTCCCATTCACATGCGGCGAATAAATATGTTCATAAAATCACAATTGTCCATTCCCACTGATGTCGATTAGGCTACAACACGTTCATTGTCTGCATTTTCACCGTTTTGACCAATCACAGAATGACTGGGGTTATATGGTCACAGGGGATATAATCCCAGCTGCCGGGATTTCACTTTGCCGGGATTAGAGCGGCCAAAATTTAAACTACTGGCTGACTGGATATTAATTTCGCCATCTTCCACTACCGGCTGACGGGATTCTATTCATAACGTTTGTGAAATTGGTTTCGTAGGTAAATTAAACGTGCATATTAGACCTACGTCTCAACCCGAACAGAACCTCGATTCGTTCAACCGTTTTTGCTCAGCGTAGCCGCGTGACAGACAGATCGACTGACATATACCACGCTACGGAATCATCCTTCGCAATAGCGGGCATGCTATACCCGCAGTGCACTCGTTGCGCGTTCTCAAAAGCAAGGACCTACTGAGTACTGGCGCTATATAGAAACACTCAGACTTACAGTTCGAAGAAAACTTTAATTCTGCACAACTACTATCGACGAGATAATAAAATAAAGCCAAGCTGCTGCTGTTCTGCGTAGCAAATAATAAAATATGAAACGAAAGCAACCGTTATTACTAACTGCAACAGTACAACACAGTCTATATCGTCGTTGATGCTCGAAGTTAACTGCCATAATATGAAAATGAAATACAACTTGAAAATGTGGCAATTAAGATCTAGTGCCACTTATAGCCGCCGGCTCTGGGCGCCCCAAAAGACGCGACGTGCTAAATCGCAGTACGCCATCAGGGCAGCAACAGGACACTCTAATTGACGACAATCGTTCGTAGTGACTGAATTCATATCAACAGGCATCAACAACTACTGCCTCGACTACAGACGGTGAAACCAACTCCACTGCCTAAAGTCGCTCACAAAGTATCACAAACATTAGGCACGTGCTCTATGATACGCGAAGTGTATTACTTACTTAACTTGTGATGGATCTCGTTTTTATGTCATGACCTTTCATTTCATGACCTTCAACGTTTGTTGCGCATCGGCTGTCACGTGACCAAACCATGCACACGTCGCCAGCCCCCTAAAAATTTCTTAGGCCATAACCGCCATCACGAAATTTAAACACGGGTCACGTGACTTAGGTTACGCCCCTTTGACCTAGTTTTGTAATTGTAGATAGTACTCATCGTAGAGAGTAAGCGCACCAAATTTGAAGTTTCTAGCTTCAAACGTTGCAAAGAAAATGAAAAAAGGTCACGTGACCTAGATTATGTCCCCTTTTGATCTACTATTCTTTTGCTTATTCTCTACTCCTTACCATCTGTCTACACGCTAAATGATAGGCCTGTAGCTTTAGCTGCTTCAGAGTCATTCACAGCGATCTACAATTTTAAAATGTAGCCATGTGACCTAGTTTCTACCCCCTGTGACCTACTTTTACGCTTATAGATAGTAATATGCCTACCAAATTTGAAGTCTGTAGCTGTAGCCATTAAGGAAACATAGACAAAAGTCCAAAATTTAAAACTAGATCAATAAGACCTAGACTATGACCCCTTTTGACCTACTTTTGTGCTGCTTATCTTCTACTACTTACCATCTTCCTCTGCTAAATTTGAACCCTATAGCTTTAGCCATTCGAGATATGTCATGACCTTTCACCTTTCATGGGTCTGTAAATTTAAATCTAGGTCACATAAACTGGGTCACGTCCCCTTTGACCAAGTTTTTGCAAGCTGTCAAAATTACTCCTCGTAGTCGATGCACGCACCAAATTTGAAGTACAGTATCTAGCTTTAGCCGTTCCAGAGATATTTGAAAAATTTGGGCGTCGTCTGCCATCTTGGATTCGACCCTTTTCACAATTACGCAGCTTTCCTGAAGCCACAGAGTACCATCTTGTGAAACTTGAATGCAATCTGTCCACGTGCGGCTGAGATAGAGCGATGTAACCGTTTTTCTAATTGTCGCACTTTACGGGCCCAAATTAGGCAAACGAATCTCGGAGTTAGGGGGCCCTAGCTGCACGGGGTCTGCGGCATATGAGAGCCAAGACATCGGCACTATATACTATTGTTTTAGATTTTTCTTTATATTTTTTGCCCCATTTTCAAATCAGAGCACTCAGAATGCGAGTGGGGTCGAAAAACGGGACAAATTTCGCATTTTGACCCCGTGTGAAAAATAGGGGAGGGTGGTAGTGTCTATACGAATTATTCGTGCCATATATCGGTTTAAGCGTTGGTACACTTTTCACCCGGCGACAATCGGCGGTTTTGTCACATTAAGGGCGAGTAACTAAAAATAGAAAATAAACACTCAGAGGCAAAACATATAGCCTCCGGCAAAGTTTTGCCGGCGGCTAAAATAGCATAATGACCACACATGACTGAGCATACATTTCGTGATATCTGTAGAAAAGTGGCCGGCGGCGGCCATAGTAAGATCGCGCGTGCGCGCGTACTATTTGTATTGTAGGCCTATGTGGCTGCCGGTGCTGACAAGTCTGCAGATTTGACCGTAACGAAGTACAGAGTGACCCGTAATGAAAAGTACCGAGTGACCCATAACGAAATATTGTTACGAAAATACAGAGTGACCCGATTGTTATAATGGTAAAAATACTTTATTCCGGTGTTTTAGATAAATAAATAACAAATAAGCTGTAACATGTACCTAAAGATTAGATCTGTGCTCACATTTTAATAAAAACGCTACAGGTACATAATATATTACTAAAGATGTGTAACCTATCTAATATTCTACAAACAGCCAACATAATATTTAAAAAAATTTCCCTATCGCCATCTGGCGACTGTCGATAAACGTTTTGTCACATTACAACGCATTCGAATTGTACGAGTCACTTCAACCTTATCGTAGAAAAAAACACAAATCGCCATATAGAAGCAACGAGAAACAACACGCCAAAGCAACTTAGAGATAGCTGCACCGAATACGAACTGCAATAAGGCGCTTCTAATGAGCTTCGCTCTCCGGGCTGCGCCCAGAGTTTACGTTTCCTAATGGGTTATAACTTCATGCGACAAAAATATCCAACGCCGAGCACTTACACGATTACAACCTTGACAATAAGCACATGCATCGCTTGACGTAGCCTGTAGGAGCCGTTGTAGTTGTACGCGGTGTTTCAACAAGCAAATAAAGTCCACACTACAACTTCGACGAATTAGCCTAAGGGCTTTGTGAAACCCGGTGGACATTAACTTTGCTTCAGCTGCATGCGCAAGTTCTCTGTGTCCGACGGGAGCAAAAACCTGCGTGCTGCTGCCGTGACCTTAACTTTTAACTCATAACCTTGGAACATGACCTGACCTACATATTCTAAAGATGTATCCCCACAACGAACACAAAACTGCTAGGTCAAGCCATTGTAAAGGTAGGTATAGCCTGAGCTAAAAAAAATATGAAAATAGCTCTCAAGGTCAAAGGTCAAAGTCAAATGTCGCCAACTTCCAACCACTTCTAGCATTCACCAAGGGGCATATTCCTAACAAGTTACATCAATTTCCTACCAATAGTCTTTGAGATTTTGCGCGGACAGACAAACGCAAAGACGCACAGACGGGTAGACAGACAGACGCCGCCAAAAACAATACCTGCTCGCGGCATGCGCGCAGGTAATTAAAGAAACATCTCTACCAATCTACGGAGTTTGGTATACGCTCGCATCGACATTCCCTCACTGGACTGAGCATTTCGCGTATCGTGAGCTTGCGAGGCAAATGGGCATGGCGAGATCACAATACCAAGCAATAAACGACCTATGCTTTGAACTTGTAATTGATATACGACTGAACGGCTCTTAAGGAAGACGTCGCGTCAAAACTAATTACTGCATTTTAACGCATCATTACTACACAGTTATTTGACCTATATATTTCACTTCTGCTATTAGTCGAAGTCGAATGCCTAAACGCATAGATTCAACATATATCAATATAGCAAGAGTGAAGATAGGCCTATACCCCCCCTGGTTTGAAACCTTGTGGCACATATGGCAAAATGACAGATTAAATGTACGGATGTACAATTGTACACTGTACAAGATCGTTAGCGTAAGTTACTTATATAAAAAATATATTAATCAATTACTTATAAGTTAGAGTAACAGAGTGTCGTTTTATGCTAAGGCACTATGTTTTCGGGTGTGCGCCGTGTTTGTCCATCCGTTCGTCGAGTTATCACAACTGCAGCGATGTTGACAATAAATCTGCCTCGACCAATCACGTTCGACTATAGTTTCTTATCTTGCAGCTTTCCGATGCAGCCGGAAATATAACGTGACCGACGGCAGCACAAACTGTGCACTGCCTGCACTGAAAAAAATAACTTTTAAGGTCAAAGCTACAGGTCAAATGTCGAAAGCCTTCAATCATTTCTAGCGTTTACTTATAGTCCCTATACTCCTGTCAAGTTACATCAAACACTGACCAGTAGTTTTTGAGTGACAGACACACACACAGACAGACCACCAATAGCAATACCTGCTTTGCCAGCAGCTACAGTAATGTGTTAGTAGCCTATGCTAAAATGTGTACCTGAACCTATGAAAATAGGAAACTAAAAGACTTCAACAAAAAATGGAACAGTAGAGTCGAGGTGCCGGAATCATGGAATGTGATATGGCAAAACATTGCCAACATCGTCAGCACTTCTATGCAGCACCTGACAGTAATACTAGTGCAAATCATCGGCTATTGCTCCTTCCTCTCTCTGGACATATCCGTTACCAAATTGTTATTCTGCACGAAATCTGCTTCGAATGCTTTCTTGCCATTTTGGCTATGTGCAAGGTGCCCGTTTGGCGATGCCGTGGCGGCTGCTGGCGCCAGTCGACGACGTTTGGCACCGACGTACGTCGTGTAGTAGAAATGTACGAAGAGCGCCATCATTGACCACGTATAGTAGAATGTGATCGAGTTGAACAAGTACGGGTAGTCGCAGTCCGTACGTACAAACTTGTTGTACGAAGTGTGACTGATGATTAACACGAACTGAATCTGCAATCATATAGTAAACAGCTGCTCATTTCCAGCAGTGTTCCAGTAGAATAAAACCTTAATTATTGCTTACATGAAACTGACTGTAGCTTCGGAACACCAGACCTGAGCATCATCTCACCCAGTATGACTAATTACCACATCGGGCCACATCAGACGGTGTCTGGACCACACCGGACTGGGTGTGCTGTGTGCACCACTAAAGACGCCATGTGTGACATTAATGTGAACTAGTTTTCAGTAATAAATATAATAATGGTTTTATTTGTGTTGCAGCACGAATACTGGATTGACCTCTGCCATGCAGGACAGTACATTTAATACAGGGTGAGCCAAATGAAACAGGGCCACTCATTTCAATAGCTGGTAACTTTAGATATACTGATCAGATGAAACCACTCTTGGCAAATTTCAACATCACTTCGATCTTAATTAGAATCTGTCATTTTTAACTATTAATTTAAGAAAATGCCCGGCGCCACCTAGCGAATGAAAATGATCATGAAAACATTCTCCACCCTTATTAAACCATACAAAAAAATGAATGATGGTAGTAATTAACTATACCTTACAACAATGTCAGCCATTGTTGTTAATTGTTAAATCAGCTGTGACTTTTTAAAATTTTAATAGCTTTGATCAACATAACGAAAGACAATGGCCAATCGAAATTTATTACCATGCCTTTCATTCACCAGATGGCGCCACTTTATTCTGCATACTTAATGTATACAGATGATGTTGTCATGTTAAGAATTAAATAGCCTCGTTTTCTGCCGAAAATAGTAAGGATCCGAGCAGCACTTCTAAAGTGTTTAACTGAAATGCGTGGCCCCATTTAATTTGGCCCACCCTGTAGAACACAAAGCATCATCATATAAACACAACATAGCAGATAAATTTTGCACAGTAATATACACGTTTCTGTACATTAACAGAACTAACCAAAACAACAAACATGTGCATAACATGAGAAAGGTGTCATTGATACCTATCATGTATACTGTTTAGGTTTGCAATGATTAATGTACATGAATGTTTAAATATTTTGTTTAATAAAGTAGATATATCTCATATTCGTGCATAGTTAATAGCCTATGATAAAAATGAACTCTTACGTTCTCAATCACCAACTCAGTTAGCTGAAACTCTATATTGCTTTGATGTCCCCGTTGCAATGAATGTAAGCCTCTGAATCTATAGACCTACAAATGCCTTGCTCGAGCCTACAGGTGAGGACATTTGATGTGGTCTAGTATGGCCAGATGTTGTCCAATGTGGTCCAAATACTGCCCGCTAGGGTCTGATGTGGCCCAATGGGGTCCAATTGGGTCCGATTGGTAAATAGTCATTCCCCATCTCACCAAGGTTATCTCAAGCTGTTAACCTCACTTTCCTTTAATCACACGTAAAATAGGCCCCATAATCAAAATCTTTGTGACTTTCTCAAGTACGAATCTACATGGATATTCTGTTTTCGTTTTTGTTATTTTTTGTCACATCACGACTTTGTTTTGACTCCGTTTTGTATTAGTTGTATAAACAGACTGATTGCTGGTATACTTACTATGGTGACAAAATGACTCGCAATTATGTCTCCAGAAGTCATCTCGTCCCGTTCAAATCCTAAATATCTTGAGACATGGGAGCTATATCTGTGCAAAATAAACTGTTTAGCATCTATACATATTGACTCCACTGAAAATGGCACGCCTAGCAACTTTCGTCACATTCTGCTCTTCACGGGTCTTATGATTTACAGCGAAATCATGACTGACATATCAACAGAAAAAAGAAACCAGTTTACAAGCTGTAAAGTAGTCATGTGTTTCTTCCACCATAGATATTTCTGCATCTGTGGACCAATGGCCGCCACACCATAGTAGACGTACATCACCATGTGAATCCACGAGTTGATCATGCCGACGAAAAACGCTGCAATCACCCATGCAGCATAAATGTACATTGTAGGCCTATAGTGAAATGAAACATTGTCAACGTAGGCAATTCTGCATGCACATAGAGGTAAAGTAAACGTGGACTTGATAGCACCTGACGATCAAACCTCATTTCAGAAGTGCTTACGTATGGCACGCATTGTCGAGGATCTCACAGTTTTACCTACCTACATACTCACTCGTTAATCCATTAACGGAAAGCCTTCCCGGCCAAAGCTGTCTTCATTTGCCGACCCCGGAGGGATGAAAAGCTGAGTTGGTACATAGCAGAGCATTCTATCTGCATGTAGCACTATCCATTCTATAAACAGGTTCGGATAAATAGTAAAAAGCATTCCTTGTTCATTCATGTAATGAGACAAATCCACAACTATGACACCACCTAATAGATGTAGTTAACAACTATATAATACCAGCCAACTAAGCAGCTATCCTCAAGTTTATCTCAAAGCAGTGAATATAATAAGCAAATAATCTTTTATCAAGTTCCATCAAGCTTTTTAAAACTATTAATTACCTTATTTCATATATCAAAAACTGTGTAAGAAGTGCACGGATAGTTTTGCTAAAAATGTGCAAAATGCTTAAAAACAACAGTAAAATAAAAAGGTAAAAATGAACCCATAACAAAATCAAGTCAAACTCAGATATATGATGTAAAAGTATAGTCACGCCAGATACAGCTCTGTTAAGGACCACAGACTTACACTGTCCAACGGGTATGTACTTCGCTGCCATCCACCAGTTTAAAATCATCGTTCCATGATGGTAGACGTGTAGAAATGACACCTGGCTGTTCTTCTTGCGCAGAATGAAAAACACCTGACATCAATTAAGACAACAGTGCGTTTTATCTTCTAGCTGTTCAAAAATGTACAGTGTCTGAAAAAACCGGACCACTATGACTTTTGGCATAACATTACCAAAACAAGCCGGTCAGACATAATTTTCGGCAGAAAAGATCAGGAAACTATTGCCTACCAGTCGTGCTTAGAAAGTGTGGTATAGGTCGAGAACCATCTGCGTGGTTACTATAGCAACCATAGCTAATTGCAAAACAGCATGCTGGTCTACTGCGCAAGTTCGACAATGGAGTTTCTTACGGTCTTCACTGATAACTAAAGTTGCTTAAAACATTTCATCTGTCCACACAATGCGACATATAATAAACAGCGAGCGTTCAAAGTGTTGTCCTTTAGTTTTGACAAAGGCCCCGAGCTGCTTGCTCCACTGGTCTATCGCCTTGTTAACAATGGTCTGTTCAAAGTCAGCCCGGACTTCCACCAGTCGCTACTTCTGGGCCATGTAACATACTAGCCTCTTGTATGCTCCTGCTTGCAGCCCCAAGTCTTGTACTCAACTGTGTGAAAGTACCTGCTGACCGGCAGCCACAAATCCAGTGAAATGAAGTCCGGCATTTGTTAACACAGTAATCTGTGTAAAACACAACTTATGCGAAATGCTGTTTTAATCAAAATTGTGCGCATCAAATAACATTAATATTAGAGCATTTTGGTGGAGTCATGTCAGAAAGTGATGCATATTTCTAAGAAACCCGATTGTTGAATTTGTGCTATAGACTGGCGTGCTGTTTTGCAATGATGCTATGGTTGCTATAGCAACTATGTAGGTGGTTCTTGACCTATACGAAACACTGTTTTAATTAAAAGTGTGCACATCAACTGATATTGATAGTAGAGCATTTTGGCAGAGTATATTAAAAAGTGCCGTGTGTTTCCTAAGAAACCCGACTGCTGAACTTCCGTGGTAAACCGGCGTGCTGTTATGTAAATATGCTGTAGTTGCTATAGCAACTACGCAGATAGTTCTCAACCTATACCAAACTTTTAGGCAAAACTAGAAGGTAATAGCTTCTTGATCTTCTCTGCCAAAAATTATCCACAACCGGCTTGTTTTGGCAAAGTTATGCCAAAAAATTGCAGGGGTCCGGTTTATTTTAAGAAACGGTGTACATTAAATCGACAAAAGTAATTTTACGTAATGTAAAAATAATAAATTCCAAGGGCTATAGCAGAAAGACAGCAACTAATAAACAAAACGAACAATTCAGTCTGTATAATATCCAGCCAGTTGCTTGGATGTTTCTGACACAACTTATACATTCACAGATATAGACATAAAGGACCACAAACAACAAAACCTGATTAAGGCGTTAAGGCGTTTGAGCAGGAAACAAATAGGATTATTTTAATGAAGAACTGCACTATCCTAAGCCCACAAACGGCTAGTCTGAGTAAACAAAATATCACCAATGACAAGACATATAAACTTACAGTGTCCGCGAGTTCAATGACTTTTGACAAGAAAAACAGCCAGTTGACATAAACCATCTGCAATTATAAGTCAATCAAAACAGATTCAGAACAATGCAGGTATACTATTTAGCTATTCAGTAGTTTTTACAAGTTGTTTGCAACAAGCATTATTTCAATAGGCCTACTGACAATCACAGCTGAGTAATCTCAAGTGAGCCTCTGGATGCCGAGAATCGTGCTGTAGGCCTAACATACCCAAAAAACTGCACATTTCCATTTGCTTGATGTTAAATTGATATAGCTTTGTGAAATCTCAACCGAATTTTATAATTTTTGGCAGACTTACACCTGAATAGATTCCCAACAAAACAATGCAT
>Ga0126335_1002073_pt1 | contig 11737 bp, 11 predicted proteins | sample OlaspJWI45metaG_FD_108409 | JGI IMG/M metagenome (GOLD analysis project Ga0126335, IMG submission 108409) | Marine gutless worms symbiont microbial communities from Oahu, Hawaii - Olavius sp. 1 OAHU.JWI-45 metaG | ecosystem: Host-associated > Annelida > Digestive system > Unclassified | place...
CCTGAAAATTTGGAGACAATCGCCCTACCTGTTCCCGAGTTATAAGCTAACATACATACATACATACACATGTACACACAAAGCGCCTTATATAGGCCTATATAGATAGAAAGTCCGTCCGTACCTGCAGAGTGGCTGTGGCGCCAGCTAGACTTGATATGCCACAGTCAGTGCTGAGGCCTGTTGCTATAGATGGCCAGTGTGCTGCCCCTGGTGTGTGCCGTGAGTTATGTTTATGAGTAGGTGTTACGTGGCTACTGTCACTATATTCTAGTGACATTGGATGTGTATGTGTAGTTAGTAATTGAGAGGCTTTGTATCAGTATATTTACGATGCCCAGCTTGTAGCCACAGGTTTCTCTGAGACCTGTTCCCACCAGCACGAGTATTTTCCCACCAGCCCTAGCCACATCTTATACTACACGTCTCAATCAATCATTCATTTTAAGAGGAGTCCAAGTAATAAAATTACTTCAGGATCCACTGAAAGTGGGGGAATGATTTAATGTGGATCGATGATAATGTTAGGCAACGAGGCCTGGAAGAGAAATGTCTTCAGATGCTGACAGAAGGTTGAAAGAGACGGAGCAGAAGTCACTTTGTTCGGCAGACCGTTCCAAATGGTCTGTCCGGCGACTGGGAAGGCCCGGCCGCCAACGGTAGACAGTTTCGCGGACGGCGCCAGCAGAAGGTTGGTCCAAGCAGAACAGAGGCAACGCCGACCAGGGAGATCGGCGACACAAACCAGCTGACTCAAGTGTAGCGGAACGGCTTTATGAGAGGCCTTGTACATGAGCATGGCCATTTTGAACAATACCCTCACCTGGGCTCGGAGTCAATGGAGGGTGATGAGTGTATCCGAGATGTGGTCTATGCACGCAGACCGAAGCTGAGCCGTGCTGCCGCATTCATCACCGACTGAAGTCGGCAAAGAAGGTGATGATGATGATAATGATGATGATAGACGAATTAACTTTAACGTGGCATATAGTCCTAAGACTACAAGGACACGTAACATTTACAAAAGAGTCACGTAATAGTCGACGCGTTAGTTGATGGTACTAGTCGGAACAGCTCTATGAGCGAGAAAAAAGCTCGGTCTTCAGTCTACCACGAAAACTGGCAGTGATGACGATGCCCGAACTGACTCTGACAGATTGTTCCAAACAGATGCGGCAGCTGCCGGGAAGGCACGGTCGCCAATGGCAGCACGCAGAGTAGGCCTACGAGGACTGACAAGTGCTGACGTACTCGAAGAGCGCAGTCGCCGACGAGCGTCAACGTCAGAGACGCACTGGAGATCTGACGCCAGGTAGCCGTGTGCAGAGCCATGGAGGCAGCGATACACCAGCACCGCCAGCCGGAACGAGATCCTTTCTGGGACTCGAAGCCTGTGTAGGCTGCGAAGTAGTGGTTGGACGTGGTCCTGACGACGAGCAGTGAAAATCTGCCGTGCAGCGGCGTTCTGCACGGACTGAAGCCTGTCCAAGGTAGGCCGGAAGACTGACCAAAACGGCATTTCTGTAGTCCAGCCTCGACAGTACCTCGCAACGTGCCTGCTAAGCCTAGTCTACATGAAAATCATGCGCTCTGGCTGGGACTGAACTCCTGCTTAGCGCATGGCCAGCCAGCTAGGCCAGCAGGTAGGCCTACTGTGGCTCAGTCAGTGCATTTCTGCATTTGACCTGTACGCCACTGGGACTGGGAGTGGCACTAATAGGAAGTCGTATTTGGGCTTTCCATTAGTAGGCCTACCAAAATCGGTGACCTTCGATGACCTGGAATGGCGTTGTGGCTCCTTATGACTATTCTTTGGAGTTTTTTTCACTGAAAACGCTAAGTTTTGGAGCCCATCGCGTCAAAGTGGCTGAAACTAGACCCATATTGTCTGCGACAAAAATGTAGCCCAAAGACTCTCGGTTTTAACAATGGATGGCAACAGCAGGGTTGGCCCCAAACGAGTGCATTAAAGAGAGGCACCATATGTTAAAGATGTTCAAAACTTCTATCGTCAATAACTCCAGGTCTGTTGCATGTAGCATTGCGATGTTTGCGTCTAGTGGGGTTTTTTTTGACAATTCAGTGGTGTGATGGCAAATGACCATACCATCAAATTTTCACCACGCACCGGCATCTAAGTTACAGTGAATACTTTCGAGCAACATCTTAGGATCACACTCCTTCATGGTGTTAGAGGCCACTATTGCGTGGCGAGTGACCAAGACGACACGTGCTATCTCCACAGTAGCTGAGCTCTTGTTCAGTAAGAGAATTGTTATGTGTCAGAAGTACTGGTAGTTGTAGTGCTAGCCAGTGAGTAGTTGTAGGAAGTATTTTTATTAACTGGATGGTGGAGGGTTTTTTTGAAGTCCTGCAGCCAATGAAAGATCTACCCGGTATTCGCTCTGAGCACAGGACCCGAGCAATTCAAGTGCCTGTATTGTCCTGTTTGTCTGCAGTGTTGTCAAGATATGTCGTAGGTTGTAACTTCTTCCCTTGCAGTCACTTCACTCGGGGAGTATGCCACAATGATAATTTGCGACTGTCAGCTTTGTTGTTATACCTGTCTTATGACTTATATAGAGTGGTCCAAAAAGTGAGAACCGGTCTCCTTTTTTGCCTCCAATTTTGTCAAATCTTAACTAATTGTCATCAAAATTCTTTTAGTGCTGGAGAAAGCAAGAAATTTGCTACAAATTACGTAAAATATTTGTCACCACACTAATTGTGTCACTGCACTAACTTAGGAAGTTTTAAAAATACATTTTGTACTGTATTACAAAAGATGCTTATGTGTCAAAAAAATTAAACGTTTCATGTCGTATGGCTGAATAGATATTGATACTGTCACAGTTGCCCCAAGCATCCACTATTTGCTGCAGACGTGCTTAAGGATTCCAGTGCCGCTCGTCAATTTTACTGTCAATAATGCTTTAGTCAGTGCCATTGTGCCATGCCGTACGTGCACTTTATTTTGTTGATGTCATACAACTGTGACTGATAAACTCACTGATGGATGACATCCCATATGTTGCAGTAGACCAGACTGAAGTCTGATAGATTAGATTTGGTAGAGTAAAAAGGGCACTGCCTACTCAAAAAGTAGTACCCGTACAGTGATGCGTGCGCAGTGTGCTGGGACGCTGTCAACATTTAGGCCTATTCAAGTTAAAAATATCTCCTGTCTCAAAGAATATTTAACAGGAACCAGAAAATGAGGCAATAAGTAAGCCAGTAGTAAGTAAATAAGATACATGGATTGTATCTGGTTTATGCAAAATCAATGTATTGTGTTTGCATTTTTTTCCAGATTTGCAGCATATTTGAACGTATCAGTTACTTCACAAGGTAGTGCAGCAACATATGTAAGGTGTGGTGGAATGTATTATGTGAGTCTTGTTGCGAATTTCTTACTCTTTCCAGCAGCGAAAGAATATTTTTAAATGGGTTAAGATCTGACAAAGTTAGAGACAAAAAAGTGACTGGTTCTCATTTTTTGGATCACTATGTACATTAAATGGATAAGTTTGTTTGGATTTGACAGGTAAAGTTTGCCAACAGCAGATATGCAATTCGTCTTCCAGATGTGAACCTGTATGACTCTGGCATGTATACCTGTGTTGTCAGCAATGACTATGGAATGCTGAATTGGACTTTCAAGCTTGATGTGATTGGTAATATAATGCCAGATATTAGTTGATTAATTGTTTAATTAGCTGTTAACTTAGTGATTGTTGGGCATGTTATTTGCAATAGAAGAAATACCAACTGAAATAGTCAGTTGGACTTGAAGAAACAGTAACCTGTAACAAAAAGAACTTTTTAGTGTGCAATACTGTAAATTGTCTACTCGTTAGAGAAACTATTAATCTGAGTCTTGGTGAACTCAGTGGGCAATCATGATGCTACACACGGTAGGCCTGCATCACAAGGGAGGCAGACAATTTGCACCAAACGACGGAAGAGATGGTGCAAGTCGACATACTATCCATCATGATATCAAATCTCAGGATGTAGCATGGCATGACTTCTTGGAAAAATACTTGTAACGATCAACATATTTTAAAAAGCAATGAAGTAAAAGTACAAGTAAATGGGAAAAAAGTTACTTTGTTACAAGTAAAAAAAGTACTCTTGCCTTGGAGTACTTCGTTAATTTAAAAAAGTAACTAAATGTTACTGAAGTATTGTAACGCATTACTTTTACTCTGTTACTGGACAAGTCTGCTATTGGTTAGTCACAACATTTAGCAAGTGACCTCGGCAACTTAATTATTACATTAACTGAATCTCGGACAGTCGCCCCCTTTGACATCTGTCTCTCAGATAGTCGCCTTCAGACATTTTTTTGCTATAGGACAAACACCGCGAGATATTTGCCTGCTGTCGTGATGTAAGTCTGTTGTTACATTTAACCGTAATGCTAACTTGTCAATTCTAATATGTCTGGGGCCGTTTGTATGGGAGAAAATGTTAAGGGGCTATGTCTGGTGAGAGGGGGGTTGGTGATCATCTGTTTACCACATTAGCCACAGTGACTGAGTGACTGATTTTCTGTTCTGTTCTTTTAGCCGTCCTCGATCCAAAGGTTGGCCACGCCATGGACGTACTTTCTCCATTTGTCCCTGTCCTCTGTCATTCTGATTGACTCTTCCACGGAAAGTCCTGTCCACGTCTTGATGTTGTCCATCCAGGTATGGCACTGAAATGGCCTTCTGTGTGCTGATGTGCCGTTAAGAAACTGCTCACTCACTCCATCCAGGCCGTGCGTGGCCTTCCTCGCCTGCGCGCACCTGGCATTTTCCCTTGCATTATCTCTTTCTCCAGGCAACTCTCTTGTTTCCTCATGGTGTGACCATAGTATGCTAGCTTCCTTGCTTTGATGGTGTCTAACAGTTCCCTCTTTACTTCAGCTTTGTTAAGAACCCACTCATTTGTTTTCTTTGCTGTCCACGCAACCCGCATAATCTTTCTCAGTCCTTTCATCTCAAAGGCGTCAAGACGTGTTTCTGCATTCTTTCTGAGAGTCCAGCTTTTGCAGCCGTATGTTGCTATAGGCCACACTAACGCTTTCATTAGTCGTATCTTCATTGAAATCGGTATGCTGTGACTTTTCCATATTTTTTGCAGTGACGCCCCGATCGCCTGTCGTCTGTTTAACCTGGTACGGAATTCCGTCGTACACTTGCTCACCATCTTCTGTAATCAGGGACCCAAGGTACGGGAACGTATCCACCTGCTCCAGTAGTTCATTCTGAATGAGTATGTGGCACGCTATGCCGTCGGTCGCCATTACCTTGGTCTTGTCGACGTTGATAAGTAGGCTGTATTTGCGGCTGACTCGGTCTAGGCGATCCACCAACTCCTGTAGTTCTGCCTCCGAAGTGGCCAACCGGATGATGTCATCAGCATAGCGAAGGTTCATGATCATTCGCCCTCCAATTTGTAGTCCATCTTGAAATCCATCGAGGGTCTCCATCATCACCATCTCCGCTAGGATGTTGAACAAGTACGGAGACAGGACACAACCTTGTGGGACCCCTTTCTTAACATGAAACCATTCTGACAGTGTTCCCGCTATTTTGACCTTAGCAAGCTGTTTCCTGTATAGTTTGGCCAGCAAGTCAATCAAGTGTAGAGGATGCTGATGTCAGTGGATGAACAAATACTGGTAACTGAAAGGCTAACTAATCCGGCTGTGTGCAGTGCGATTACATCATCCGCCAATCATCACTGATGGTCCACACAATCAGACAGCACGTGTCGGTGATACAGTGCAATTCACATGTGACTTACTGAGTGATCCTGAGTATCATCTGCAGTGGCTGAAGCAGCTCGATGAAGAGGTCATCATCAACAATGAAACACAGAACTTTGTTGTGCTTCATGTGAGTTTTGTTCAATATGTCTGTTATCAGTTCGTCACTCGTGGTCATGCCATAACAGTAGTACACTGAGTATAAGTCGAGAGAAATAACAATTATGGGCGTCTTCTGGAGATGGCACCTATGTCTTGTATAACCGTCTTCTACTGTCTAGCTGTAGATGTCTGTTACTGACATTGTTTGTTCAGTGTCCCTGCAGCTTTTTACTGACAGTGTCACTTTAATCTGAACATTGATAATAGTAATAATAGGTTGAAAGGGTTGAGGACACTTGATATACAGTGTAGTGCCTCTTTATGGGTGCTACATCAAGTGTCCTCAATAATAATAACAGATGGCACACTTCATTTGTCAGCTTTGTGATTTTTGGTGATTTTTATATTTGAGCTACTGCCATCGAGCCTGTCTATGGTTAGTGAGTCATGTTTACCAATAGTAACGTGAAATCAAAATTTTCGTGTGTGCCACACTGCTGTGCATTTATAGGGTGCCTCCATTGAGTGCATTCCAGTAATAAATACTAATGATAATAATAATAATAATAATCTTGTGTAATAACTTTGTTTCATCTGCCAAATGCTGCTGTCACCTGATGCTTACTTTATGATCTTATAATATTTTTGTTTGTAGTGTTCTATTGTTGCAGTTTCTAGCTAAGCATTTGTGTTGCTGCTGACACTGTGTTGAACCAGACGTCATCACATACTGGCAGTAATGATCTGGTGCTGACTAATGTCACCCTTGATGACGCCGGCGTCTACACATGCTATGCTGCTAGTACTCTTGGTTCAACGTATAAAAGCGCCTGGCTCACTGTCATGCTACCAACATGTAAGTTGTCCTTTTCACTTATTTTCTTTATTTTGCAAGTCAAGTGTCTAAAAAAACCCTGTTACCTTGCAGCCAGCACCCATTACAAGCTCAAGCACCTTTTACCTGAGTGTAATGTCTAGTGTTCGAAGCCTTGGGTAACTTTTCCGGTAAAGTGGTAAGTTACCGGTAACTTACCCAAATAAAATTACTTGTAAATTACCAATGAAAATTATCAACGTAAACAGAACCTTCAAACTTGCAATAGGCCTAATTTTTGTGTTGTGACTCACGAACAGTGCTAGATTTGCCACTTTTTGTCGGGGAGAATATTCTTTCTTCTCCCCAGCCTCTCTTCTAACTCTACCTCACTAGCAAACTTTCCGTAATATCTACACGGTTGCATGACATCAAAAAACAGCAGATTTTTACAATAGGCTGTAGTTAATCCCACTTAATGTTACTTTTTCCAAAACCATTGACTGCAGACCATGGTGGCATTTATTTAGGGTCTGTTTTTCTAACTGTCGGTGGGGGTACATGGTCATTTGTCCCGGAAGTGGACACTCTTGATGACCACTCAACCACCGTGACAAATTCAGCCCTAGTACGAACTTCTGAACTTACTTTCCACTTGAGTGTGTGAGAGTTGAATGAATGAAGGAATGAATTTATTCACTTGAGAAGAAAAATAAGACAATGAGTCAAGCAGGAACACCGATGCACGATAACTGCGTGCTCTTACCAGTGTCAAGAATCAGTTATACAACTTCAAGGCATAATTGACTATGTATAGTTAAAACCCAACATTGCGAAAATAAAACCTGTTTAATTATAAAACGTACGAAAACACATACACTAAACATAACACAGAGAAGAGAAAAAATGCTGAACAGTATACAAATGACCAACCTTGGGAATTTGTTGAATGTAAAAATTACAAATTTTGCCCATCATAGCTGTTAACCCAAACGCTACAATAATGGGATTTTAAATAAAATGTGACTGTGTAACTTCACTTACTTATTATTTTACTTCCGGTTTAAAAAAACAATAACAAGATTTAGTACGGACGATAAATTTGTTTACTTTACATTAAGTAAAAATTAAAATCATGAAAATCGCAGATAAGACGCTGTTCTTATCAAGAATCTTTATCTGTCGAAGGGCTAGGGTGCACGAAAGCTGTTGAATGAATTTCCTGACAAATGTTGGAAACTGGGAAGTATCAACTACTTCCTGAAGAAAATCTGCAAGATGGGCACCGTTAATAAACAGCCAGGCAGTGGCAGACTGTGTTCGGCACGAACTGATGAGAACATTGAAACAGTAGATGACCTTGTACTGAGTCAGGGGGACAAGCCCAAAACGCATCGATCGACGCACCAAATTTCACATAAAACTGGCATTCACTGTTCCAGTGTCCATAGGATCATTCACTGTGATCTTCAACTCGAGTGCTTCCAGCAACGTTGTGCACAACAACTGTCTGAAGCCAACCGCATCACCCATCTGACTCGCTGCAAACAGCTACTGTAAAGTTATGATGATCCTGCAGTCGATTTCACATGGTTCACGGAAAAAAGTGCGTAGGCTACCATTGAACCACCATTTACTTCACAGAGCAATCGGGTCTACGTGCCGGTCGGAACCAAGAAGCAATTCATTCAACCCAGACGTCTGCTACGCATGTGCTCGACGTTCAGCAAGTTTGTTATGGTGTCGGTTTCCGTGTCAAAAATGGGTGTGAATGAGCTGATGTTTGTCGACCCAGAGTTAAAGTTAATGGCCAGTACTACCGCAATGTCTTGCTGTTGAGCAGATGTTTCCAGCCATCAAACAGGTATCAGGCGACACATTTGTCTTCCAGCAAGACAGTGCTCAGGCACATCGTGCTCGTGATACCATCCAGTTGCTGCAGAGAGAGACGCCTGATGTCATTGGTCCTGACCTCTGGCCGCCCAACAGTCCAGACATGAATCCCGTCGACTACAAGATCTGGGGCGTCATACAGCAGTGGGTGCGTGAATCACGAATCAACAGCGTCGATGAGCTGAAGCAACGTCTCCACGACGTCTGGCATGGTGTGCAGCTAAATCTAAGAATTTTCTGGTTCAACAATTTCCCAAGGTAAGGCAGTTGCGCAGAATAGGTGAGGTGGGAAAGTGAAACTACCTTTCGATAACCTATAGTCAAAGTAATACCTGTACCCAAAATTATTACAATCGGACGCCTAGGCTACTATTCAAGTTATCGTCAAAGACGTACTCACATGGATTTTTTTGAAACACAGTGTAGTTACAAAATAAGAGTTTAATCCTTATTACAATGAAAAACTTCGCAAGATCAGTTGAGTGCACTGTTCGTCTAAAAGCCACCAGTGATGAAAAATTTGTGTTAGCTGGGAGTGAGTGCCACACTGTTAAAATTCCACATGATAAAAATTTTTAACGTTGATTTGTCTAGTAACTGGCGGCCGACATTGTGACGTAAGGTTTGGGTCGACTCTGACAAGTAGGGGCCTACATAATACCTATATAAACCAGGCTATATGTGATGGCCGCATAGGCCTAGCAACGTAAAACTTCGCCTATAAGCCTAGTTACATTTATTGGTTGAGAATTGAGTGACAGTGACTGCAAACATAAATTATTTGTTTATTTAATTATGCTTTGTTAGGATAATACTGAAGTAGGCCTAGGCCTATTACGTACAAAATGGCATCAGTACTAAACCATAAACTTCGTCAGTTACATTGGGTTGGGTTGGGAGTGAAGACTTGGGTCTGGTCACAGAAAATGGACCCACAGGCGACGGACAACTCTATCTGCATATAAACTCACCTGAGGTAAATCTTAGAAGAACAGCCATCACATCAGATCACTGACTGACATTGAATCATTAAGCACACTCACACACACAGTTCTTTGCATTCGCGAGCCTTTAACCTGTATGGCGCTCTGTAAACCGAAGATTTATTGTTGGTAGGCCTAACTTACCAGTAAGTAACTTACAGGCCTTCGTATGTTACCTGTAATTTTCGATCACCAGTAACGTCTTTTATTCAAAAGAGGACAAATACCAGTATACAAGGCTTTTAGCGCACGTCGTTAGACACTGATATTGTCTTATTACTCATACACTTTGCCTCTGTACATGTCTGAGAATTTCATCTTTAACTGAAACAATTTATGTCTTTTTAATGCCCGACCATGTCTTTGTCTCTCTCAGTTGCCCAATGGTCTCCGCTGAGCCACAGCGCCTGCTAGCTCAGCTGGCTGGCCACATCATGGCTGGAGTTCAGTCCTCAGCCTGGGCAGGTGGTTCTCAGTGTGGTGGGTTTAGTAGGCATGTTGTGAGATTAAATTCTGAGGCAGGTACAGAGGGTTTACCTGTGTCATCTTTAAAACTATTACACACAGGTTTGGACTTTTAGTGGCGCTTGGGTGTGATGGGTGCTGGCCACATGGATAACAGATGAGTCCACTATACTTCATGCATTAAAGCCCACCACTACTACTATGCTATACTGCTTACCTACTTAGGTGTGTGGTATTAGTTGTGGCTTGGGCTGGTTGGGAATAAGTGTAGGCGAGTCCCAGAGAAACCTGTGGCACCTTAAATACACATACACTACACATACACGCATTGTCACTAAATACAGTGACAGTAGTCGTGCTACACATACTCATCACATTACCCTTGCACACACACGAGAGTTGGGCATTGGGTCTTAGAGCCGGCCTCAGCGCTGACCATGGCTACAATAAAATCTAGCTAGTGCCACGGTCCTCACAAAGCAACAGAACAGAACTGAACGCCTGACCATGAATTGAACTAGATTACTGCAACTCGTCAGCCAGTAAGGCCCTGCAGACATCTTAGCCTCTACAAAGTGGTCTTAACCACCGATCCGCCACTGACACAGGCTGTTAGTTGTGATGAGTATAGACTAGGTTTGAACTTGGTTGAAGTTAAGACGTCAGGTCACTGCTGATGTCGGTTAGTTGGTAAATCAGCGAGTTATAAGTTTCGTTGAAGAAAGACAGAACAGACAGACATTCATGGGAGTTAATGTGGTCTGAAAGGTCACCAAAATGTAAGCATATACTATAACATTATTAGATTCAACCAGTCTGTTACAAATACAAGTCTGTTGCATAATTTCGTAGCTGACACAGCTGTTTGCTGTGCATCTTTACAATTTGGAGTCAATCAGTGAAACAAAGTGTTTTAACTCGAAAAACATTTAACAGTTTATATGCAGTATATGTAGCATCTGCATCTCTTTATAAGTGGTATTCATTGTAACAATTGCAGTTTATATTAGTACATAATGATAAAGTGGTTGCTGGTAATTGTAGCATTGCCGGTGATGGAAAGAACTCAGCTTGGGTTGTCACTGCCTGTACTAATAGCACTGCTTGCTGTGGTGACAAGCGGCATTGCTGTCATGATCTGTACGTTTGTTGTACATCGCCGCTGCTTGAGGCACAAACTACCCGTCAGAGACCGCATTGTCTCAATGCATACCAATGCATTATATCTGCAAGATAGTGCCGCAGTGTTTGACAAGGACATGAAGAGTAGTCAGATATATAATGTTAGTCACAGACCAGCAACTGCTCCATTGCTTATGCCACCTAACATCAGACAAATGTCTATCTCAGAGTATGAAATTCCACTCGACAAGAAATGGGAGTTTCCACGTTCAAGGTATGTGAAAGGCACTTCGGTCTGCACATTGTAACGAGTGCTTATGTACGTGAATTGATAGTACTATCATTATTTAGCCGCTGGCTAACGAAGTTGCCAGAGGCTATATGTTTTTCTCCACTGAGTGTTTATATTTTTTTAGTCATCCGCACTTAATGTGACGAAACCGCCGATTGCCGCCGGGTAAAAAGTATACCAGTGTTAGTAAGTAAGTAAGTAAGTAAAACTATATTATAGTGCACCATAAAGCTGACCTAGCCAGCTTAATCTGCCGCACTCGTAGTGATCAAACCGTTGTCCTAAAACAAAAATCCAGGGTAGAGCTA
>Ga0126335_1002074_pt1 | contig 11735 bp, 8 predicted proteins | sample OlaspJWI45metaG_FD_108409 | JGI IMG/M metagenome (GOLD analysis project Ga0126335, IMG submission 108409) | Marine gutless worms symbiont microbial communities from Oahu, Hawaii - Olavius sp. 1 OAHU.JWI-45 metaG | ecosystem: Host-associated > Annelida > Digestive system > Unclassified | place...
AACTGACACACCACGCTACGGGATTATCGGTCGCAATAGTCCGCCTCTCATGCATTCGATCATTCGATACGGCCTAACTAGTTGATGTGACAGACAGACACTCATCCCACTCACCGTGTTTTACAATGATCTACCCCATTTTATCATAGTCCTGACATTGAACTAATCGCGTCGTTTCTGTTCAGACTGTACGGCGTCGTTCTGTCCAGTGTGCGGTTGGAGGCAGCGGGAGGTGGCGCCGCCCGGTTTACACTACAGACATGGAGTTTAGCAGCAGCAGCAGCAGCAGCAGCAGCAGGACCTTATTAGTTAAGTGGGTGCCACACTTGAAACGTCCTGCACTGGTAGGCTACTGTGGCCAGTTTGACACAGTTTCCGCCGGATGTACAGAAGTGCCAGTTCCGAGTCACCGACCTGACACGCACGTAGCGACTGTTAGGCCTCCAGTTGTCGCCGTCTATAGCAAAATAAGCCTAACTCCGTGTAAAAGTTTTCTGTACACACACTACCCAATACAGTAGCGTCGCAGTTGCCATGACTTGAGGCGAGGGAGCACTGCTCTTCTTTTAACTTGTGAAAATTCATACTTTTTCGGATCTTTCCTTTTGGAAATTTCAGTCACATTTCTCACCCATGCGATGCACTGTGGTACTGCTCGGAATTTCCAGTGATAGTAATTTAAAGAACAGCTTTATAAATCTGCCATAGTAGAGATTAGAAGGCCAGAGCTCTATTCTAGAGGAATAGTTCTTTCTGAATAGCTTCAACGAGCCGTGGAAGTCCAACGAAATAGTGTGAAAAGAAACTTGAAGGGAGACGTTCGTGTGCCCCTGTGGTTCCTTACTGAACAAGGTATCGTCCGTTATGGACGTGATGATAGCTGGCCGGTCACGGTGCCCAGTGTGCTGCTGTCTTACAGTCGCGCCGATCTCATAGGCCTGGCGGCACTACCTTGCGACCTACTTGAGTAACCACAGTACACATTTTACGAATAATTTCCATTTTACAGTGATCTCCTGGAGTCCCCAATTAAGAATTTGCCCTCCGTTTCACGATAGGAAGTGCAGCTCCTTTACGTTTTGGGCGAAGTTTGGACCCGGATACGCCCAGTCGGATTTCCCCATGTCGGGGTTGTTCCTTGTGTCTGGCGCCACGGTGTACAATTTGTCGGAGAAAGCGACTCGGAAACACCGAAAATGGCGGAACCGTACTTTCGACTGCGAATCTGATGGCAGATTCTGAATCGGGAAGCCCGTATTCCTATTCGAGATTCCCAGTAACCATACGTCTCTCTCGCTTAGTTTTGGTGATGTGCACGTGTGACCGACAGACGGACGGACAGACAACGTGGACGATATGGGGCCAGTTAATAAACCGCACACAACATGCTGCCACTCAAGCCGTCGCGTAAGTCATTGATACGCGACTGAACTCGCGAGTGGCGTCGCGATTAGCGCTCGTGGGTCAATAACGACTATACAACAAAAATGGTTTAATTTTTTTCCCGAAAATACGTCAAAACCCGTTTGTTCTGGCTCCATTCACTCCTGCAGCAGCAAGGAAAGATCTCTCGTTGTAGCTGAGTCAGATTTATAGTTGCAGTTCGTATATACGGACTTTACGATACGGCGACGACCTATAATCACGAAATGCGCGTATAAACGATTATTGCGCAGAGGTTTTCTCGCGCAAACAGTTATCTCGTTGCATAGAAGACGACATCAAAGTCGCATCTTGTGAAATAGCGAATAACGCGCTGTACAGTCGACGGCAGGAGAGCTTGTTTTATATTTCCGATGAGATTGGTAGGAGCAGATCGACGGGATGCTTTCTGCTCCAGACCATACCGAAAATTGTGGGTTTCATCGATGTATCTGTGTTATGTCTGCTTGGCTTGCTACGCAAACTGTCGTCTCTCAATGGCTTTAAGAAATATTTGAAATCACACCTATTCAAAATTTTACTTGCACAAAATGACATTCTAATGTGAAGCGATTTTGAGACAGCTTGTGTTGTTTGCAGTGCTATATATAAGTTGTCTACTTTACTTACTTATTAACTTACTATGAACTCTTACGTGGAATCTGTTGTCGCTGTTTCTGACCTGACCAGATTTATTGCAGCCAAGACGCAATTTACACGCCGACGAGACTCTGGGCGGTCAGTCGGTGGTCTCCGTGCATGGTGGTCACCAGCCATTACGTTGTCCGTCTGTCTATCCGTCGGGACTCAAATTGCCTGACTCCCAGCTCTCCATCACCACACTGCACGATGCACAGCTAACATTGGGTCGTTTGCCGTGACCCGCAACCCACGTGACCCACTAAACACGAGATCTCTGACCCGTCACCCAGTATACCAAGCGTTAACGTTTTCTCCTTGCTGTTTTTTTCTGATTTTAGGTAGCATCTAATGAATGAAATAAATTGGCCTATTGCGATCTGTGATCCTGTAACGTGTGTGTCTGTTAGTCTGTTACTCTATCTGTTACGCGGGCGACTAATCGCCAGATGGTGCAACGATTCGGCCGTTACTACTGTCGATACGAGTCGGCCAAGACTGAGAAATAAATTAACTGAGATGAAAGCGCTCTGCGATAATCCGCGTTTGACCATGCAGTGTCTTGCGTTTACGACAGGCATCTGCAGAAAAACTGATAAGAACGAATACAGAGAACAGAACAGGTTATCCGAACTGAATCCACTCAGAATGAAAGCCATATTCGTTTTCATGGGAGTAGAGAAAGCTTTCATTCTCAGAGGGTTACTTCAGGTATTAAAGCCAGGTTCCGGTTAACACTTTCGGATTTTCAATGCGAATTCATTCTGTTCGGATTTTTTTCTGAGTGCTATGAACCCGTTTTGACTATCTGTGAGTGATATAAATATTATGGACTGAACGTATGACCATATGACCGGAAGGAGTTGGAGTTGTTAGCCAGGTTGGTCTGACGTCAAATTTGGCTGGGAAATTAAATCGGATTGGCACGACCGAGCAATTTCAAATTTGCTAAACTGTTTTGGCAGCTATTTAGTGTTTATACAGAATCGAGGAAGACCTTTGCAGGCTGCAGCGTGTCTATTTAAATTTGGAAGTGCTTATCGAGTTGACTGAAGACTAGCTAAGAATAAATATTACTATGCAGCCCAGCGTTGCACCTATTCTGTTCATCTGACTATCTTGTGCCTGCTACTAACTGCATTAAGCATACCTGCCTTTGTCTTCCCAGCCAAAGCTACAGGTCCTTATTTTTGACCCCGGAGGGATGGAAGGCTGAGTTGGCCTAGGCACCACCACGGTGACTCTAACCACTGAGCCACCGAGTCACGCAGTACTAATACTGCGTGTTCAGGTTACGTGCAAATGGATGCTGAGATGGAGAATAGAACGTGTTACGAGGCTGATACAATTCGCATCATGTGTGACATCACTGGCTACCCTCTGCCGAGATATCGCTGGTACAAGGACGGCATCATTATCGACTCTGCCTCTGGACCACGTGCCCAGCTTGATGGTGATCGCTTCATCATCAAGACAACGTCTTGGGGATCCAGGTAACTCAGTGAAGCTAATGCCCAACACTGTCTGTGTCCATAAAACAGCATGGAACAGTAAAACTGCAGTGTCTTTGAGTTGTACAGTCAGGCATAAAATCTGTCAATCCGATCTGCATAAAATTCAAGTACCTTATGTTATTCTACAATTTTCTAAATAATTATGCTTATGCATAATATTACTCTTGTATTTCTATCTTTGTATTTTTGCATCTGCGTTGAAATACTATGGACACAAGGGGAGATACCCTTTTGTTTGCATAATTTTTGCATGTAGTTAATTAGTTGTCTTGGAACTTCTATTCAAGCAGCATACAACGGTTTTTACAAATTGTACATGATTCTGTTTGTAACTTTCCCAGTCTTCTATATTAGTCCGAGACATCTTCCATATATTTTTTACTTACTACAGAATCGGTCAAATAATTTGCTGGTATTTTACTGGTATTTTATTTTGAAATGCCTATGAGATGATAACTAACGACTAATAAGCCAACATCATGATCGACAGATCCGACTAATAGCAACAATTCATCAAAAATATGTGAAACGAGTATGTAAGCGTAGCCTATGTTTATCGCTGTTTACTTTCACCCAGAATGAGTTAAGTTCCATGTTTCAGTCGAATTATCAATAATAAAACATCATTAAATTGAATGTATAAATTGTGCGCAAGAAATGGGTTTTATTTTCATCGTCTGCTAATGCTTTACGGCTACTGGGTAGCCCACTCGGTCTACATCGTCTCAGTTCGTCTATGATGTAAGCAATAGTTTTAAAATGCCAGCAGCATATTCGATCAAAACGAGTCCATATTGTGAGTTCCGCCGTTGCGCGGTTGAGATCTGATGAAAATCTGGTGTGCGACGGCTGGCATCAAAACGCAATCATGCTCATCTCAACGGATTAACGTTCATCAGTCGCAAAAGCAACGCATCAATCTTGGTTCAAAAACTCGCGCTACCACCACCAGCAGCAGCAGCAGCAGCACTGTTCGTTCTGTGTGACTGTGCTCGACAGTTGATGATGCAAGCTTGCAGTTCCCAGACTCCGCAGTGGCGCGATCAGCGAACACGTTACCGATATTCCGGGCAGCGATTGAACGCATGAATGTACCAGCCAGCATGGGGACTGACTGCAACACTTGTACGAATGTAGCGTTATGAAATTGGCGCAAGTACATTGGTCTCAGGTGGGAAACGCAGCGGCGTCGTTTACTGGGAGTGGGAGTACGGGTACGCGTACCTCTAATTTCTGGAATGGGGATACAATAGCTCACCTTAGACCCAAATTCAGGTAACAGGTTCTTGCTATAATCACAATAATTTTCACTAGATGCCACGTTTCATGACTGAAACGCATCAAATTCACTGCGGGCTTGAGTTCTGCCTCAGACCCCATAGGGGAGCTTACAAACTTACAACGCTGCCTAGAAAATACCTCGATTATGAGGTCCGCTGCACGGCAATAGAAAGGAAAAAAGAAAGCACACTTTTGACCAAAACGACGCCGCTGCAGATGGTTGTTTTCAAAGAACATGAGTATCCCTGCTCAAGAAGACCACCCTACTGTTTCTCAAATCGTCGTATTCTAGCAATCAGAGCGGTTTACAGTCAAACCTAACCACTAGTGTACACTAAGCCTAAGCCATAACCCTAAACCTAACACTAATCTATTCCTAACTCTAACCCTTGTCCTAATCTTAACCTTAACCCTAAAGAATTCACTTGGTGTAAGTTGAGGTGAAGTTGACTGTCACCCAGATCAGAGTTGATCCCCCACTGTGCCACACATTCAAGGTAACGAACGACGTTATTTAGTCTTGGTAATCATCGTCATATCGTTGTCACGACGACGACGATGACGACGACAAGCGACTCACTGCTGACAGCTGTCAATGTTGTTGCTGCTGCTGCTGATGATGATGATGTTGCGAGGCTGAGAATCCTCTCAGCATCGGCTGACACGTTCAGCTAGCTTGCGAGCACTCAGTGTTGGGTACGAGTTAAGCCATATGAGTTAAAACTCAGGAATTAACTCTGATTTTGTGATTTGTGAGCTTCAGTTAACTCACATCAACTAGTCTGAGTTGTGAGTTTGATTTAATTCATTATTTGTGCGAGTAATTTATAGTAAGCATATTGGTGGATTGGGGCCCAACGGGAACTTCTAAACTGCGCTGATGTGACTAACTTTCGTGAACTTTAAGTCAAACTTTAATTACTATGCTAACTAAACCAAGTATACAGACTTTACTGCTATTTTAAAATGAATACCGTACTCAAACTTGAAACAGTTGGTTTGCTTTCATTGATACTGTTTTGTTCATATTTGGCTTGAATTACGAGTGGAGGAAAAAGTGTCGAAGAAAAATTTGGTATAGGCCCAGCTGATGTATGTTCGCCGTTTTAGTGTATACTTTTAGTTTTTATATCAGATTTAGACCGACGTCTAAAAACAATCAGTGTTCTTTGCTGGATGTTGTTTTGTTAAAAAGTGAAGTTGAAGGTGTCCTTGGAAAAAACTAGTGCTAATTAGAGTGATTAGACCAAGTATGCAGACTTTACTGCTATTTTTAAAAGCAGACTCGAACTGTAAAACAATTGGTATAGTATTTCATTTATATTTAAGTCGAAAATAGAAACAGTTGGCATTGTTTGCATTTTTAAACGAGTTGATGAGTTAACTCAATATATTGGTGAGTTTGATTTGACTCACTGCAAAGTCACTGATTTGAGTTTGAGTTTTAACTCAATTTAGTGAGCATGATTCGACAGTTTCATTTAACTGATTTATTGTCTGAGTTTACCCAACACTGCGAGCACCTGCACAAATGACTGATGACTATAGTCGAGCACGTAATCTCTCCTACAAAAATAAATCGTCTTCTCTTTGCACACTGAGCCAATTCGCGGTTTATGTGGCTAGTCTGTGTACTGGCTGCGTAATACAGGAAGCTAATCGTCATGCTTAGTAGTTTATGGAGGAGGAGATACAACCATACCATGAAGTACTTTTAATTACACAAAACATGCTGTAAGAGTGTTGTTACATGAAAGACATCGATATCTGACCGTGTACGCAATATCGACAAAAATATAAACTGTAACGAACTATAATGCAATTTTAGCCTATGTAGAGCCATAAATTCAGTAAGCAGATGCACGGGTATCGGTCATTCACGAGGCTAGCAGACTAAACAGTGAAAAAAGTTAAAAATGACATTTGTTGAAAACATCAATAACATAAAAATGTTGATCAGACACAAACAGGAAATAGAAACTTCCGAGCTAATAAAATCGCCAAGAAGTTTTCTATACTAGTATGGTTATTATTAGGCCGTAGGCTATCTAAAGAGGAAAATAGGCCTAGCGTGTTCTGATGGATGGTGCGTGTAAATGGCTGCAGGTTAAGAGTGATCAACGTGACGCTACAAGATGCCGGGTTGTACATGTGCGAGGGTTTCAACATGTTTGGTCGACAACTGACCACCGGTCAGCTCACTGTACAACCAGGTCTGTTTAGTGCCTACCTTACAACAACTGCGACATCCGTGCTATGTGCTAATGCTGATGGCAAACGTACAAGAAACTGGCACGTGAAAAATTTTGCTGCAAGTTGCTGCGAGTATATGACAGACACACTAGTTCCTCGCGAGAGTTAAATCGTGCGAGGTTCTCGTACACATTTTTCATACATCTGTCATCAGCACAAACGTTCTTGAGTTAATGGGTCTTTATAGTAATTATTATTAAGAAAAGTATTGCCGATCATTTCTCGCGTTCGAGAATCCAAAACGCTGCCATGACAGCGACTAGTGAAATGTGTTTGTGTTTTGAGGCGTAATGGCGCAATGTTACAGGTCTCTAATGCGCTGTGTACGCTAGTATTTGGGGAACAGCAGCCTGGAATGCGCGGAATTCCCACCATGAGATACCGGCGCCAAAACCGGCATCTTTAATCAGGAACCAAGCTGTAGTGCCAATTTTTAAATCCTAGCCGCACTGTCCTGGCAGAAACCGCTACCGGAAAAAATGGTTTTGTCTCTGCACGACTCGCGTCAGTGCACTTGTCTGACGCCAATGTTTGGCGCCAGTGTTAGCTTATAAATGTATGGATATAGCGTACATGTATCACGGCCAACAGGCAGACTGCTATATCATTCGGTGCAAGAAATGCGTTAATGGTATAAGACCCAAATTTGCGTCTTTTTCAGGTGAGAGGTATTTCATAAAAATAAACCGATGATGTTGCTATGGCTATGAAATTATGTATCGCAGAAACAGCTGTATAAAGTGTCGTTGAGCAAGATCAGTTCAGGACAGTTTACTGCAGAAAAGTTACTCTGCAAAAGGTCAAAGGCCAAGGTCAAGATCACGGCAGCAAAACAAGCACGTGGGTCAATTGAAATAAAATATTGTTTGAGTTATTACCACCCAGGTAGTGGCGTGGTAGTGCGTTCACTCGTTCTCTCTGTGTGTTTTCTTCGGGCTACAGTTCTAACTTTTGATATCCTCGACATAAAAACTTCATTTTGGTAGGCAGGTATATCTTCAGATTGTCCAGATCTTTTTTCCACAACGCGCAGCGCATGTGGAAACGGCGCTTTAATGTCAGAGCCACGGCAGCAGAAAACGGGGGCAGTCTGTTTCCGACTGAAATGCATTCTTGTTTTTAAATTTGAGTTTTAGTTAGAGTTATAGCTATTGTAAATAACATTGTGTTCGTGTGGTTTGAAGGACGAAATCCAGGTCGCGGCAGTCGAGCTCGCGGTTCCCGAGGTCGATCACGCGGCAGAGTCAACGACGATGACGACAAGGAAGCGTTGAGTTGGATACCGCCTCGACCAGCGTCTGAACGCTACCTACCGCCGCCAGCTGGGGGTCGGGCGCCAACAGCCAGCCGTCGCCCGGGTACACGGTGGAGACAGAGTGGCCGCGAACGGTAATTATTTGTATGTCTTTGTTCGCATTGAAAGACTAGGCCTACATGTACCCACGCTTGAAATAAATTTGGACGGCGGACGGACGGTGCCATTGTCAGTCATCCGTCTTAGTTACCCGAAAGCCTTTGTTGTGTGAGGATCGTCTGCGTGTGTCTCCGAATACAGCGATTACGTCGCTGACGTTCCACTGCATATAGGCGGGGTTTGACGGTGTCGTCGGTAATCTGTGACCATTCTGGCATTATCACTATTCACTCCCGATCAGTGTTTGCGGTTCAAGAACAATGGCGGATCCACACAATTTGCGGAAGCGTAGCGATCGGCGGACCAGTAATATGAACTTGTCGTGAACGTATACCATTATTTATATGATTTAATTTTTTATGTGTTAAATATAGTTCATCGGCTTGTTGCTGCTGACATGTTACAAATGCCGATTTGTTGGTTGTAATTTTCGCCGGTCTTTTATCATGTTTGCAAGTGCTTCTTGCCTGTATTACGTGACTGTCTGATCCACCTTCTGTGAATTTTTTTCCAGATCATGTTGCCGCTGACAGATTGCTCAACACAGAACGGCAGTATAGATTAAATACTAAAGTGTCGTTATGTCTGTCTGATTCAGCAACAGCGACGGAGATGCTGCAGAGATATTTCATTACGATACTGGCGACTACGACAGCAGTGATAACGTTAATGATGTCGGCGGCTTCTGTCAGCCGTACGTCGGTCTAGCTTGCTCTGCATTCGTCGCCAACAGATCGGTGTTTGTGCGCAGTCGATTTGAGCAAGGACTCATGGAGGAGCAGCTCGCTGGTAAGCCAAAACTGACTTCGCCGCTGTTAGTGTTAGTGTAGCAATTATTATGCCAGTTGCAGTCGTCGACGTAATTAGCTTTGTTGAGCTTGTGTCGAATGCTTGCGTTGTCGTGGTCGTCAAACATTACCGTAGCAAAGCTACTGTTCATTAGCGCAGACCACCTATAGTAGGTACCGCTGGATAGCAGTGTTTGTCTGCAGTCTCCGTCTCAGAGAGCGGAGGGGAGCTTGTGGGTAACACCTGGCCTCCATAATAGAATAACACGAATCCCAAAGTCTTCCTAAATATCTTAATGTAGTAGAATAGCAACATAGCATACTCATGTCAAATAGGGCCTAACAACAACACTAAACACTTTGACACTTTATTACTCACTAGTAGCTTATTTAACTAATACCAGTATGTGTAATGTACTAAAGACATTTTATGAGTGATTTTTAGGCTGCATCGAAGTGCATTCTATCTGTCTGTTTGTCTGTCACGCGGCTCCACGCGAGTTCGCTTTGCAAACACGGCTGAACGGATCGAGGTCCTGCTTGGGGTGGAGACTTTTGGGGACCTAAGGAACATTGCGTCGGATGTGTCCCGATTTCCCCCACGGATTCGATGCAGCCTTCGCCAAAATAACTCTATCACTTGTTAGCTATATTTATTGTCTAAACATCTACCAGTGAGAATTGCATGTGTGTGATTACTATACGACTGCAGCGGTGTTCAAATCCGTGGCGACAGCAGGCAGCGTATCAGACGTCTGCAGACAGTATATCGTGCCAGCTTACTGCTACATCACGTTCCCGTTGTGTGTGGTCGACACGAGTGACGTCAGAGGGCGCCGACAGGTGCGCCGACTGTGCGAAGAAGACTGCTCGATGCTCGAGACCACCTACTGTCAGGCAGAGTACTCGGCTGCTGGACACCGAGATCACTCAGGCTGGTATTTCATTATCACACGACTGTCCTCGACGTTCCACTACAAAAATGTGCCGCCATTTGACGACAGAACATAACAAAGGCCTCGGTGGTTTAGGTTCCACAGGAAGTGACAAGATTAAATCCAAATTTTTACGCCTATGCCCCCTGTAAGGCGAAAGAGGCATATGTGCCATTGGGTCGTGCACTCACTGCTATTCATCAAGATACCCCTAGGCTATGCACAGAGGGTCCGAAAGTGGGGGAAACAGCCCCTCTCCAAAAAGTGGGCCGTCATGCCCCTCGCGAGTTGCACTCCTGGGTGGGAAGGTACGGCTGATGGGCCAATTTGCATTATACGCGACACGGCACGACTTGTTGCGGACTTCCTCGAAATTTGTTACTGAATTGTCGGTGAAGTGTCGCAGGTTTTGGCCGACTTTTGGGGAAATCGTTGAAGTATAGTTTGGTCATTAACGAGTGACAGTGATTGTTTTGTGTAAATGCAGGCAGTGTATTACAGTTGCCGTCTTGTCATCAGCCGCTCAGCCATCAGTCGTCTGAAAACTGTGTACCGCTCATTATGTCAAAGATACTCAACAACAACGGTAATTAACAAGATATTAGGCATTTTGGCTACTGGCTACCAACAACATAGCGCGCGTCGGCGTATACGTTACTTCCTATTGTCAAAAACTAGTTTGAGCTACATTTATGTCGCAGACAATACGGGTCTAGCTTCAAGCCAGTTTGACGTAGTAGGCTCCGAAACCTACTATCGTTTTCTGCGAAGAAAACGCCACAGAACTGTCAAAGTGGGTCCTGACGCCGTTCAAGGCACTGCATACTGAAGTTCACGGATGGCGAAATAAGCTGAGTGTCTGGTCTATGACTGGGTTTTATCCAAGCGAGAAGGCCCAAGAACGTCAAATTTGACACACATGTGGCGTCTAGTACGAGGATAATGCGCGCACTCGAAAAAGTTTTTTTAATTGCGGCAAAATTTGCAGAAAACGCGAAAAATAGGCCGAAAATGCCCAAAATAGCACATTTTTCTCCATGCGCTACCGCAGAAACCACAAATACTAGAAATGCAGAAACTGGCACAAACGTAGCCCGAACTTTTGTTTTCTGATAAACTATGTACTGTTTTAAAAATATGCATTGTGCGCTATGCTTTGCTTTAATATTACGCGACACGAACAGTGCGGGCCGCTGGAGAGGCGCCAGCTGACTGGGCTAGGCCTGCAGGCCTACCACTGGGGCGGCGGCACCGCAGGTCTAGGCGGACTCGGCACTGTATGCAGAATGGGGCGGGCGAGGAAGCGAGCTATACATAGTAACATGACGTCACTGACGTAAATACGTTAATTACGGTCTAAAAGGTAAAAGGTAAAAGGTAAGAGTATAGCAGTTTGTGAAACTTCACCACACCGCTACGGGAAATCACTTACCATATGGGATCACACAGTGTTACCTGCCACCCGGCAGAGGTGACTTTCCCGCCTTTA
>Ga0126335_1002075_pt1 | contig 11733 bp, 6 predicted proteins | sample OlaspJWI45metaG_FD_108409 | JGI IMG/M metagenome (GOLD analysis project Ga0126335, IMG submission 108409) | Marine gutless worms symbiont microbial communities from Oahu, Hawaii - Olavius sp. 1 OAHU.JWI-45 metaG | ecosystem: Host-associated > Annelida > Digestive system > Unclassified | place...
CATTATAAGTAGGCCTCCTTAAATTCAACTAATGGTCTGGGGGAGCGCTGTAAGCTCTCCCAGCGGGGTCTGGGGCGGAGCCCCAGCCGAAATCGAATTTGGTGCATTTTAGCCTTAAAATCTGACATCTGATGACAACAATCATAAGAGCTAACCTCAATGCGGTGTAGGCCTATTATCTGATCAATGACAACATCGCGAAAACAAGAGCAATGCTTCAAGTTCAACAAATAACAATGAGTTAACACAGTTGTAAAACCGTCTTGGCACAAACTGAAGGTATCGTTCTAGTTGCAGTCTTATAGCCACAATCTAACAAGTGAGTGAGCTACTTCAGGAAAGTTAAGGTGCTTCTGGAGTCTACTTGATGAGAGTGCGAAACGACCGGTAATTTCGTCTGAGTTCAAACTGTCGACAAGTGCCAGTATAAAAGATTTTAAATTTTGTAGAGGAAATTTATGCACTTCCCCCTAAGTTCCTGCAAAAACCTTTTCCCTACTTTTTCCATGGTGCATTTGCTCCATCGTTTATATACGGTATAGACGCCCCTGGACGTATAAATGGCCAGAAGACTCGATTTGATAAAGTCGGATGCCGTACATGTGATTAATTTATTTCTGCGACGTTTTATCCAAATTAACAATTAAAATATATTTATAGGTACATGAAGTTTCCAAATTAAGTAACAGCATGCAGTTCAGATTCAATAAATGCTACTGCTAGTTTCAAGTCTTAAAGGCAGTGTCTGAGTGTAGTTAAAGAAATGTTTTGTTTCTGTTACGTTTATTAACTATCTGTCTTTAATACACCTTCTACACCGGACTGACACAAAATGCTTTATAATATCTAACTTTTAAATTCTAAAACTTGTAACATTAAAAGTGAAGTTTTAGGCATACGAAATCAAACAGTAGGTTTTAAAATAGATGTCACTTTGTCACTTTATGCACGCACTTGACATTTTATCGAAATTGGTGAAAGTTACAAAATGTTTCAAGAGTTTAACAGTCCGGTCTGGTCACCCAGTTTTATGAATAATATCTCCTCATCGAATCCGTACAAAGGGAGTTTACGAAAAAAGAATTCCTGGCATGTCAGGGTTAAACTATTAAACTCTAGACTCCGAATGTTAGTTCTCGAAAGTAGAGTTAAGAATACTGATGTGTTGCTGATCTACAGAATCCTGTTTGTCATGGTGCGTCTCAGTAGCAATGAGTTTTTTACACTAAGAAATCAACCACACCTGCGCGGTCACAAATACGTCATACATAAATAGCGATGTTGTAAAAATAGAAGAAATGACTTTTTTTAGTAATCGAATCGTTAAATTATAGAATAACTTGCAGATTTTACTAGTTTCAACAAGTTTCACGAGTAACTTAGTAACGTATTGTAATGTAAACTAAATTTTATGTAAATTGTAAAGTGTTTGTTCTGGTGCATGATTTTATACATATTGCATGATGCGACTTGTGAGTGGCCTTGTTGTTTAATAATAAAAATTGAAAAAGGCCCGTTTATATCTCGGGCAGACTGCGTTAATAAGGGCCAAGATCATTTGATTGTCGCTGGCAAGGAGCTAGGAAAAGATGCGTCCGTCAAATGAATTATTAGCCTACTTGTCAAGTTTGACGTCAAATCGCTCACTGATTGGCATCCAATGGCCCCATAGAGTCGCGTGCCCAGTTGGCATCAAGTGTTGGCTGCGATACGACGTTATTAATTGAGTTCATACGGACACATAGCTTATTGTAAGCAAGCGTCATATTGACGGTTGTCATAGCAGACTCGCAAACACTTGCTGCTGCTGCTGCTGCTGCTGCTACCACAGTTGCCAATCAGAAAGGCGTTCGACGTCGACGTCGACGTCGTCTACAGAACTTCAGACAGCAGCAGTCGTGTCTTAGCTGCACTGTTGCATCGACTGAAGGTAAGTTTTTCACCAACAGTAGTGCATGTTTTGCCGGCATCTGTCTGTCTATTTGTCTGCGTGAGTTCGGAGACAGATGGAGGATTTTTTCGGCATTTAATTGGGATTTAAGCATTTTGAGCAAGTTGGCACCAACATTTCCTGTCTGACAATGAAAGGCGCAAACTCAGTCTACGTGAAGCGATTCAGACAACGGAGAACGATGCTACGTGTAGTATAACATGTAATATATATATATATTTGATGAACGAATCAGTTGTGCTGCGTTACAGGACAGATCGTGATGCTGCTAGCTGTTTCCAGTGCAGCCAACAGCAACAAGTTCTCCAAGTCCCCAGACAACAAACTGTCATCAGGAAGACGACCTCAGGATCTACCGGAGCTGCAACTCACTGGCGACGGCGACGATGGATACGATGCGGATCGCCATTTCTACGTCCCGTCACCGCGTCGCAGCAAGCCGCAGGAAGCTGCCACAACGGCACAGTGCGAGCCACAGTCTCCGAGAACGTCCATATCGACGAAGCGACTAGCGGCCTGTGTTGACGGACCGGTGTCAAGCGACGCGTCTCCGCGACGAGCAACGAAACCGATGAGTTCAAATCCCAACCGTGACGGCTCTACATTCCCGGTACAGAAGAGACACAGCAGCAGAGCATCACTGAGCGTTGACGATGTCGAAGATCACCGACGCTACTCTGACTCAATGATTCCAGCGTCGACCAAGCCGATACTTGCAGCCGACCACTGCCACGACTGCAGCATGGGGAACATCCGGAATTTCGTCGACGACGTCGAACGGCACCGAGGAGGCGACGGCCAAGCAGCTGGCGGTCGTGCTGGCGGTTCTACGGATGCTCTTTTGGATGCGGACAACGAAGATATATCATCTAGTCGCAGGAGCGTCAGATTTGCACCCGTCGTCCGCGTCTGCGACCCTGCATCGACAATTACGTTCTGTAACTTGCGCCAGTTTTCGGCGTCGAGCGCACCAGCGTCGCTGGGAAGTGTCAGAAAAAGCAGCGGCGGCGGCGGGAGCAGCGGTGGATCATGCACTCTGCCGAGGCTGTCGTCGGGCGGATGCGTGTTTAGCGGATCACGCTCGGTTGACGGTCAGAACGTTGGACTGGACCCAGACCTTCCGGCCATCGTCGAGCGCTATATGGCACACCGAGGACGTCAGCGTCAACACTCTGGCAACACCAACTCATCCACCTTCAACGAAGTACATCGGTTTCCGCCACTTAGACATCGCCGAACGTGATCTCAGCTGAACAAGGCCGGACTTAGGAATATGCCATATTAGCATAACAGCTCAGCGCTTAAGAGCGTAAGGCAATTAACAATTCTGGCAGATGTTACATTGTTATCAGTTATATCTAAACAATTTTGATTATTAACATAACACTGACAATCTCGTTACACGTTCTCGCTGAGTTCTACAACTGTCTCTTATTAACAGTGTTCTTAAATGTTTGCACAAAGTTTCAGCGAGCCTAAATCCGACCTTTGTTTTAGCATTGAAGACGTTACATACTGTCGCCGACGCTTGTTAACTAGCTCAGTGAAATAGCTGGTCTATTTCTTGTTTTCTGTAAGCGTATACGCTATTGTAGCTTTTGATACGGGGTAACAGAATGCAATTGCACCCGACTGTAGAGTAAACTTTTTTTATATAATTCTATTTTTATCAGTTGCCTATAAATCGAATCTTTTTTCGTTCGCTTTTTGTTTATCGGCATATACGATTTTTGACATTAATTTGCGACTAATTTAAAGCACACCACAGCTGACCGTCGCTGGTCGACAGTCTCTGTGCTCGCAGTGTGAGTGCTGTGCATGTAAATAGCATCAAAGTTATAACATTGTAAACACTGTGTTCCAAAAAACGTTCACCTTTTTTTCGCTAATAGTTTTTACAAACATTGATCAATTTTCGTAATATTTGGCACACAGTATACTGAGGCAAGTAGCAACACAGCAGTACACAAGTGAGGTAGACGCGTCAATAATTGTTGTGTTGCAAATTACTTCAGTATACTGTGTGCCAAATAACATGGAAATCGGTAAACATTTGTAGACACTACAGTAAAACAAAAAGGTGAGCGTTTTGGAACACGGTGTATAGTTGTATTCAGTATTTTGTTTGTAATATATCCAAGACGGCCTCGGGGCACAGACTTTCAGACTCCCAGTCTACAGTACATCTTGTGTGTTTTTAGTAGCAGCTGTAGCACACAAAGGTTATAGCAAATGCTCAACTATAGGACTCACTGGCAGGCCCAGGCCAGCGGCATGTTTGAAGTTACTGAGTTACGTTTGAGGCCATAGTTAGAATTACTGAATGTTTGTGTACCATCGTTATATGCAACAACTAATTATCGTATATCCATGTTTGAACGTCATACACGTGAAGTTTCATATAGTATACATTATCTCTGTCTGTAACAGAGGAGCTGATGCATTATTTTATCACGAGATGATTGCTAAAAAGCAATTATAATTCAAAGTGATCGAAATAACACAACGACAACTGTCAGAACTCAAGATTTTTTTACGTAAACACGACAGAACGATAATAAATAAAGTAATGTAATATACATAATCCTAAGCATCTTCCGCAGCCGAGAAGTTGTAACGAAAGACTAAATAGAAAGCGCTTATGGCCGGTGATGGATAATAAATTAATTAGAAAGAATTTTTGGTTCATATGCAAGCTGGGCAAAATGCTTGTCAAGCACATTGAAACAGCAGTCAAGTTTAGTAAAAAAAAACAGCCAAAAAATCCAGCCCGCCTCTCTATAAAAGTAATCTGTATTGCGCGGGAAAATAATTTATCCAACGTTTTTAGGTTTTTGTATGCACAGTGCCCACCTGCCCCTACTGCATCCCTAGCCCTAACTCTAAATTAGTATAAGCCTGTATTATGAGAATATGCCTATGCAGAAAATGTTGCCAACTATGAATTTGTAGCGTTAACTTATCGAAATTCTGGCAGTAACTGAGAGCAAGCAAATAGGCGAAAAATGAACGTTTAGTGTTTGCCAGCCACTTAACAGGGCCTACTGCACGTGAAATGAACGACTGGTTTCGAAACTCTGTCGCGTCTTCGTTTGATGTTCACTATGGCCTTAATATGATAATGTCAGTGTTGGTGTCGACAACGTTTCTACGTACAGATACGCTATGTATATTGTCCGTTGCTGTATTTGCTGATGTATGTTCGTACTCATATATGAACCTTGGTTCGTACAGCATTCATTTCTTGTGTGATAACACTTTTGTGACGCTGCCACTGGTTGGTGAATAAAGACTGATATACAGTCGCTATCACGTCATAATTTGAGTAAGTTGTAACCTACATTAGGCCTTAACTCCGCCAGCCCCATTATTACAAAACTCGATGTTTACATGCACTATAAACGACACATATCACTAAAATGTAAAAGTATTAGAGGATCCTATTGGGCCAGGAATTAAGCGTTAGCGGCATCCAGTTTCCAGTGTTTCGGCATGAGAGCAATGGCTAGTTCTCTCCCTCGCCGCCAGAGCCACGTATTAACGGCTCTGCCTTTGACCAAGTAGAAACCTGATGAACTAATCACAGCTTAGTGGGCTGCGGGCGCCCAAAACCCGCCCTGGTCCGGGACTGAACACGGAACTTCCGCGAGACACTCGCTCAGCCAACAGAATGACACGCACTTATTGTCTTCGTTAAACACTCGATGTGGCCAAAGACGTATGGAATCTGTTATGTTGGTAATATATTCTAGAAAGTAAAAGCAACGGATCAGCTAGGTTTCTTGTTCAACTGCGTCTCGCCAGCACTTCGCCGTGACAGCCGCTGGCGTATCCTGTCGACCCTGTATGCTACCACGTGTCCGTAAAACTTGCGATACCACTCGGCGCCATGGCCTCTGTAAACAATTTCACACAGCCACATTCGCTCACATATCTATACTATTTACAATTTATAAGTGGCCACAAGTTTTCAACTATCCAACAGGTCTTTATAATGTTATACTTCAACGCAAAGCCTAACTTGTATACGTGTTTGTTTTTCCCCTGTCTGTGATCGCCTCCCTGAGCGCACGATGCAACGCACGGGCCGAAACTGGGATTATGGGGACACCTTGTATACGTCAGCAAAAGGAAACTATCTTAAGTTAACATCCGTAGATTGTTGAATGGGCAGATCTATAGGCAAATGCACCGTTTTTCTCCACTCTCGCTATTGTCGCGCAATTTTGAAGCGTCATTCCAGTCCAGTCACGCGGCAGCCCATTTCCAATCACAAACACTAAGAGAAGACTTACCGTAGGTCTGCCTGGCTGATGTAGGTCAGTCGACATCCGGTGGAGCCGCGAGGTTGAAAGCAGAAATGTGACACCAAGGTATTCGCCCTGACACAGCCCGTCACGGACTTGACGTTCGGGCAGTCCACGGACATGGACACCATCACACATGTCCCTCCGTCCAGATCTGTCCTCCACGACCTGTCAACAACAGTGATAGAATCTTGAACGACAACGATATCAGAATCAGCATTAGAACAGCTTTTGTTCTCGTTAACGAGAACGAGAACGAAAATGAGGAAAACAAAAATGAGAATAGGGCCTATTTCAAAAACGAAAACTCAATTTGAACGAAAACTAAACAATAACAATAAAAATAAAAGTATAAGTAGGAAATACTCGCCGAACTAATTTACCTCCTCTTTTCAGTCGACTGATTTAATCGAATTTTAACATTTTAACCAGCCGATAAAGTTTGAAAGTCTTTGATTGTTTTAGTATTATAAGTGCGGCAGATTAAGCTACACGTAGTCCCTCTAGCTTGTTATCCTTACTTAACTTACCTACATGTAGATACATGTACACAAAACCCGAGTACTATTCAATTTTTGACACTTCCAGCACATTGAGCAGCTAGAAGTTTGCACAGTTGTGTTTGCTTGTGTGTACCTGAGTTGGGACAGTTCGACGGGAGGTCTTGGTAAAACAACAGCTGATGACGTCGATGACCGAGGTGATGCAATGACGCAGTGAAAGATGTCGGTATTATCATCGAGTCGTTCGACAACTCGCCACCGTGTGACCGTCTCATCCCAGTCCTGCCGCTCTCTCACGACCACGGCCAACACGTCCACGGGACGCGCGTCCTCCAGATCCATCCTACACCGCCAGAGACGCGTGGGCAGTTGCGCCGTGATGCGGAATGACAGTTCCATGGCGTCGTCGTGCAGCAGTCGTACCGGCAACCATGAACGCGATGAACTCGGCTCATGCGCAGCCTAGTAATACCAGTATCACGTACCCAAGTTACAGCTGTACCAGAATTCAGCGAAATCCAGCCATGTTTTCCCATTCCAGCTGAAGTCCGTCTCCGGTCAAAATTTTGGCCAAATTTCCACATTCAGAGCAGTATTTGTGAAAAAGTGCTATGTTATCTGACAAAGCGCCTCGACTGACACTTCTGAAGCAAAATTCGAAAACGACTAACGACAATTAAAAGGCACAGATGCCTTAATTGAGTAGCGGTTCAGCTGATTTATGTTGGTGGCTGATGTTAGCATTGTGTTAGTTGATAAATAACGTTTCTCAGTGTGCTTGTTAATGTTTCGTAGTTCTCTTCTTGTGATGTTTTCATAAAGTTAAACATCCGACTACAGATTTACACTTACAAAAAAGCAAAAAAGATCAAATCCGGTACAGCCCTAACTGAAATAAATATTTCCAATCAACCTGACCCGAAGGCAAACATAACTTTGACCTCAACCCTAAGTCCCAACACTAACTCTAACTCTTGGGAACGAGTTACTTGGGGACGAGTTTACTGCCACCCATAGCAACATTATCAAATTATCTGCATACTATACATATACTAACCCCCACACCGGACTGAGTTTTTAACGTTTGAAACTCCCATATACGACAATATATGTAACACCTTTCTATTATTTCTATATATAACAGTACACAAGAGTTGCTCACTTTTAAACATAGTCCGGCTTTTGACCCACCTTGTTTATGTACTTGAAAACTTGTACTTGTACGTTATTATGATAAACTGCACGTGGTGATTGTGCAAAGGCCACCTACTCAGTAGTATACTAATTACTGACTTGTTTCATCAAATTGACTGTCTTCTGACAAAGCTCATTTGCACGACGAACATAGAAAAAACCGCGTGAGGTAGATGCGAACCGTGATGACGCTGTCAATGGATGAGTTGACGAGTGTCTGGTAGTTGGAAAGATGTCCATCGATGACGCTGAGGTCCGCTGACGGCTGCTGTTGTTGATATCGGTCGACAAGTCGTGAACACAACATCTGATGAGCAACCAACAGCTCGTCTGACACCTGCAACAGTCGCAGCAACTGGATCCACTGCCTCCGTGATGACAGTTTTTGCAGTGTAAAATTATCGAATCGCCAACAGAGATATACTGATATAACCCGCCACTCACGGAGTAGCAGCAAAATGTTTTTGCAATAATTCTTATTATGCATAGCGTTGCGTCCTTAATGCTGTTTTTTTAATTTTTCCAAATAATAGCGCTATACTGGTTGTCATTTCGTTTCACGGTGACAGTCAATAAGTAGTGCAATAGTTTTACGTCTAGAAACGAAGCTTTCCAAGCAATAAACTGCACTGGTACTGAAAACCTAGCTCACAACAACCGACAAAACAATAGGTTGCGTCCGACGACGCGCGCTGTAAAACAAGAAAGCACAAAATACCAAAATAAACACTAAAAACTTGAACAAGAGTTATTGCTTATTAAGAACAAAACTAGCATCATACACAAAAGTTGACAAACACGAAACCTAATAAAACGACAGCTGGTTTTACAGTAATTTGTACTATCCGCCCAGGAACCGGATCATCTCTATTCTGCACTTATGGGCCAGTCCCAGCTGCGTAGAAATACAAGGAAAGTGAATAAGGAAAATAAACCGTGAAGAGGTCGTTGACGTTGACAATCATAAACGTCAGACAGTCGAGAGCAGCTTTCTGTTCAATCAGTTCATTCTCGTCCGGCAGACCACACACGGCGCTCGCATGCTTGCCGTCACGTCGAGGACTGGCCCTCCCCAGTACAGTCGACACCGTACCGTTACTCGTCACCCCCGGTGTCGAGCCGCTGCGTAGACCGTAGACGTGGAACAGCGAAGGTGCGAAACAGATCGCCAGGTTACTCGCCGTCATCTGCGCAGACCAACAACCGGTTGTAAATAGTTAATGAATTAAAACAACCAACTTATTCACTGTAAGCTATCATTGCTTGTTTGACTAATATCATGTCCTCTAATTTTCTAGATTTTTATATGGTGACGTTTATTTTCCTGTGTTTAATTGTTTTAGTTCTATCTGAATTTGACTGCACTATATTTATTGCGCAACGTGTACATTATTTGCGTATGTGCAGTCTCGCTTGTTGTTGCCGAAATGAACTGGTACAGGCTACAGACGACAATGACGACAGTACGTGCACTCGTTGAACCTGGTTTTCATCGGCGTAGTCTGCCAGTCGGCTGAGAAACAGCAGCAGACATTGCAGCGCTTCTCGGTTTTCATCGGGCAGCAGTGCGAGCACAGACTGCAGCGCCGCCTTGCGGTGTTCCGCCGCAACATCTGCGACCACACAGACACACAGACAGTGACATCGCTGACGACGATTAATGTTGGGGTGCACTGAGGTAATTGTTCATCGTACAAAGACGCCGCTAAGCCGGTAAGCCGCCCGGCTTAGACCGCTCAACGACAAATCTTTTACTGGCAGAAAAGACTATAAAGTATAAACGACCGGGGCACGGTAACAGATGGTGCTGGTAGTTATGCATGTACACTAACAAGGCAATCAACAGAAAAACAAATAGTTCGTTACGAGCTTATGACTAGGCTATACAACTATATAAGTCGCTTACGAGGAGGATACGAGCATAAAACCACAATAAATATGAAAACCACACAACAAGAATATAAGAGTTTGTGGCTTCGTACTATCCTCGTAGTACACTCGTAGCGATGTCATTACACTTGTGGACACGGCTTTACTAAAGAAACTACGTGGCGCTGTGAAAATAGCAAAGCACAGAAAGTTGAATGAGAGAGCGTGACAGTGAAATGTTCCTTATACCCAAGCCGATGTGAGAAACTTGTAGCGGACTTACGTGTAAATATGCTACAGCAGGTTTCTGAGAGTCGTTCAGTAAGTAGGCAGTCGGGCAACTCGTGGAAGTAGAGTTTGAGCATGTCGGCGACGTCGTACACAGGCATGTTGTCGAACGCCTCGCCGTTATACTCTGAACATCAACGTCACAGTAGAGCTACCAGTTGGCCGGTGTCAAAGATCGACGCCAGTCTCCTTTGTCAACACAGCTCTCTAATGCTTCCTCCCACGACATGCCAATTTCCTTTAAATCTTGTAGTATGGTGTCAATCCAATTCTTTCTCTGTCGTCCCGGCCTTTGCTTTATGATATTCAGATTAACCAGTAAGAAATAAATTGTTCTATAAAATGCGACATAAATCTCTCTAAACTACTTAGCTGAAAGCAAAGATGTCGACGATAACAGATTTTGGAACAATACATATAATATTATCGGCAGAGCTGAGACGGTTAAATACAATTTACACAACTGAATTATACGCCGTGAAATTGATGCGGCAGTAAATCTGAGCAGCAAGATTATGGTGGACAAATGTACATAAAGGTAAAGGTAAAGGTAAAACGTCATTATACACTTAATAGAGAGCCCCTTAGCGAAGAAGCCTTACTGCAGAAGCGCTCAGAAATAGCACGCGTTGTCGGGAGATTTCACAGTTTTACCTGCACACCCATGCGTTTATCCACAAATGGAATGAACCATACCTGTCTTAGCCTTCCCGGCCGAAGCTGGTCCTCATTTACCGACTCCGGAGGAATGGAAGGCTGAGTTGGCCTAGGCACCACCACGGTGAGTAAACAGTCTACCCAGAACCGCTATGTGACGGGTATTACAGCTGTTAGCTGTTCAACCGCCATGCCTCACAGGCAACTGGAGCGCAGCGGTTATGGGCGTCGAACTCATGATCTCTCGAGCCGCGATGCTAACCACTGAGCCACCGAGTCACCCATACATACACAATGCAGACGTAGAGCGGACAGAAAGACAGAGAATAAGGAATGTCTAGCACTGTGCGCGCCAGCCAACAAACAGACCTGGGTCAGCCTCGATGTCGTCACGCAGTTTCTGTATGCGAGAGCGGACTCCGGACTTGCGGAAGATGCCGACAGCTTCGGGTGCCGAGCGGACGAGGCAGTTCATAGCGTCGACGATACAGCAGGGCAGAGGAAGTAGCTGGCGACAGGTACTCCAGCCCAGTGGCGCGCCGAATACTCGCCGTCGCCGGCTTAGACCACCGGAGTCGCCGCTGTCAGACGTGGGGCGTGGTAGACACCTACATAGATAGCACGCACACGCATGTGCTGCCCGTTTTGCAGAGAATAGAGGGGTAGCAGTCAACTCGCCCCAGTCAACTCGTTCCCAAATGAACTCGTTAAAAGTCGTTAGCTTTAACTTTAGGGCCAGGGTCAGAGTCAGGTTTGTCTTAGGGCCGAGTTGAATTGGGGCCGAGTTGACCTGGGGACGAGTTGACTATCAATCAATCAATCAATCAATCAATCAATCAATCAATCAATCAATCAATCAATCAATCAATCAATTTTATTTGCTCAAAATGTCCAGAGATACACATATAAGGCTTTCCAATTGCGAGCAGGACAACAAGGCTGAGACCAGCACTAACAGCTGCCC
>Ga0126335_1002076_pt1 | contig 11732 bp, 6 predicted proteins | sample OlaspJWI45metaG_FD_108409 | JGI IMG/M metagenome (GOLD analysis project Ga0126335, IMG submission 108409) | Marine gutless worms symbiont microbial communities from Oahu, Hawaii - Olavius sp. 1 OAHU.JWI-45 metaG | ecosystem: Host-associated > Annelida > Digestive system > Unclassified | place...
ACAGCATGTCATCGATTCATCATCAGTCAACGTCTTCAAGAACCGTCTGGACGAGGCATGGGAAGATATGGGCATCTATAGCTGAGAAGCTATCTCGCTCATCAACTACAAGTACAAGTAAATTGCCTGGATGATTGTGCAGAATACGGCATAAATAAGCATCTGCTTATCAAGCTCGACTTCATCAAGTATCTATCAAGTGTTTCTGTCTGTCTCTTTGTCTATGGACTACGGTCTGATACAAATAAATAAATAACAATCTAGTGTCAATTATCAATTACTAATCTATGTTTGTATTTTTCATCTTATCTATGGTGTAATGTTTAGTGTTTAGTGTGGACTAAAGTTTGTCATATTTTGTGGTTTTCTGCATTTGCTTGCATAGGGTTTGCATGCTGTTTAACTTATTTTACATTGCTAAGTGATAGCGTCAGATCGGCGATCTGACACAAGTAAGCCAATAATTGATAGGTTCAAATCACGGCTGCGATCTGAAGCTAAAATGTCCTGTAAATTCATAGGCTCAGATCGGCGATGTCAGTGTCATAGCATTAAGTTCTTTGTATCACAATGTCCTTTTTTTACCTGATGGTTCTATAATACCGAGTGACTATCGGTCTGCTGTGCCACGAAATTGAAATTAATGCAGATGTACCGTGGACAAGTGACAACTAATCAGCTAACCCAATGACAGAGATGGTGTTGTGTGGATGGCCCTAATTTGACGATGTGGTTTGGTTCACTAACCTCGACAGTGACATGCAGTATTGATGTAAAAGCAAGAGGTTAATTGCCGAATTGGCAAGGCGGCATATGTGATGGTACCAATATGGACATCACCTGTCAGCACATTATGGCGAGAATTGCAGATAATTTGATTGCCACGATCTGACCCTATCAATTCTCGACTACCTGCTGTCAGATTGCCGATCTGAACCTATAGTTATCATTTTACATTTCTTAATTGTTTGTTGGCTAGACTGTTGATTAAGAGGTGCAGTAGTAGTTCTGTTAATTCACCCATAGGGTTAAGGTTAGGGTTAGTAAGTAACAGTAGAATTAAATCCGGTGAATCCTGCATTTTCTTATTGTGCCTCTTAAACTTCAGTTGCCTCCCCGGAATTTGTAAGACAGAAGCCTGTTGCGGTGTGTACTAGATGAGATGCTGTCTCTTATAGTATAGTAAACAATGACCATGAGTGACTGGGAATGATAATGGAAGGCAGGATTTCAGGCTAATTTTCAGCTGGGCGGCCGTGTTTTAACCATAACCCTAGTTGCGTCGGCTGCCCGGCTGCATTTTAGGATTTGCTGCCTGTTGCGTAATTTGCAGAAAATTCATTCATTTTCATGTGCTTGTTTTGTCAGCTTGATGAACCATGTTGTCGTTATATAAAGGTCTCAGTCGCGCTCAGCTCAGCTATGACTACCTGCATACGAACTCGTGAGTTGACCTTTTTATTCCTTTGTGCAACATTTAATGTTATGAAATAAAACACAGTTAATGTAGAACCGTATGCTAGTTTCTAATAAAATAGTAGAGAGTGACTATTCTCACTACGGTCGGGTTGGAGATACCTGTTTTCACTATTCTCATGACAGCCAATCACAATCACATGCATAGTGCACTATTTTCAAGCACAGTATTTGACACAGCGCGTTAACAGAATGACTATAGAACCTCCCATCTTAGTTTAGTGTGTGCAGTCGCGGCATAATGGTTATAACGCTATGCTAACATAGTGTCTCGTTCAAATCATGTGAAATTTTTTTCCACTTTTTTTGAGGATGATAATTATAGGTTACAGTTAGGGTCAGTTTTTAGGCTTACACAGTTTAGAAGGTCAGGCTTACACAGCTTAGGTTAGGGTCTAGGGTTAGTTGTAAAGTTGTTTACGCCAGTTTTAAGGTTAGGTCAGGGTTTAAGGCTAATGTTAGGGTTAGGGTCAGGCTTACACAGTTATGGTTAGGTTTAGTTGCATGGTTAGTGCTAGTCATAGGTGTTTATTTCTACATCACTAGATGGCACCACTATTGTGTTTCACTACTTCGACATACTATATAAACCCACGATTTTCTGATGTTTACATTACTTTCCTTGTGCAAGTGCAATGATTGACTTATTGATAATATGTTTTTATTTTTGTTGCAGTACAACACATGAGTTTCTATTTGGAGCATTGGCAGAGCTATTGGACAATGCCAGGTGTGATTTATTTTAGCTGCTGGCAAAACTTTGTGCCGGAGGCTATATGTTTTACCGACGGTTCTTCTTCTTTAGGCAATGAATCAAAAATCTCAAACACTAGTGTATAGCAACGATGTCAAGGCTCTTATCTGCTGCAGACCCCGTGCAGCTAGGGCCCCCAACTGTCAGAGCAATTTGCCCAATTGGGGCCCCTGAAGTGTGACAATTGGAAAATCAGTGATGCCTGCTTTCGACGGCATTTAAAAACAGTTCTGTTTACTCAACAGCGTCGGCTCCATAGTGTTTAGCGCGTGAGAGATTTTTTTATGACTACGTGCTCTATAAATTTACATTACATTACACGGCCGCTCTTGAAGCATATCGGTATCGGTTGACAGCAAAAAATCGGTGTATGGGTATCGGTCGAAAATGGCATACTCGGTCTAACACTAGTAATTAGTCATTGCTGATGATTTGAGTCAGCTTCATAGTGCATAGGTTATACTGAAACTTTCTACTGCTGTACTGCTATTTTTTAATAGTACTGTTTTATACTTTTGCTTTTGTACCTTATTATGTACATTATAAAGGATTATTGGCTCGTTTCAGAGATGCATCAGCAACCAAGATAAATATTTACTCTGGTAAGTGAATCTAAAATACTAGTGGTTTTGCCCACCGATTCGGGCATTACATAGTCAACCCCGAGGTTTTGAGGTTGCCTTGACTTTTAGACGTCCCCGCATTTTCAGCCGCCCAAGGCCCCCGCTTCCCACACTGGGAGTATACATGTTGGCCCATCAGCAACAAAGCCTCTCGGGCTCAGCTGACCAGCCCACTTGTGCTTGAGTGTGCCTGTAGCCTGAACAGTGCCAGTGCCCAATCTCACTTGCAGTGGCACATGGCCAGGTGGTGCCATGAGATGTGAAAATGCCAATGTTCTGGCCCCTTACGCACAACCCCCAATTTTTTGCATTTAGAACAACACCTGGAGGCCCCGGAGCTACCCTTAAAATTTGGACAGAATCCTTCCACTTGTTTTCGACTTATAAGACTCACATGACAAACTCATGAACAGAATTATTATGTTAGACTGTGAAACGTTGCATTTTTGTATGTAATGAGCATAGAAATTATTTACCGGTTCATTAGCTCACAGCTGTAGTAATTAAACTGACAAATTGAAATTATTATTTACATAATTTATCTTGTTCAGGTGAAACAAGAGTGGAATGTGTTGTAATGGTTGTTGTTGACAGTAGCTGACCAGGCATTGCGAGGTGGTTACATGCTGTGTTTTCTTGACGATGGTCAAGGCATGTCACCAGGTACCAATGCATTTTTCTCTGCTTTTTGTTTTTTCTTACTCACATATTCCTACATTTTTCTTATTTTGTGTTACATTTTTTTGTAATCATACTTGATATCTGTTCTTATGCTTATTACAGTTATTGATTGTTCTAATGTTGTCATGCTGGCAAACATTTATATGTTTGATTGATCGATTGATGATTATTTTTCAGGAACAGTTATTATCTGTTTATTTTAGCAGCCAAAAAATTATAGTTTTTAGTAAAGTACTAACAAAAAGTAATCTTCGTTTGATTTGCATGTAATATAAGCAGTACTGGTTTCATATTATTTACTTTTCATATGCAGTCTGATAACAAGATGCAAGTAGCAGATATTACAAATTTTTTGTGGAAACATCAGTTATGCAGATGTCACTGGAAGGATACATTTTGGCTAATTTTTTTTGTAATTTAATGGCAAACTAGTATGTTTTGTGATTTATAAGTTGCTTTGATGTCATAAAAATGCATGTTTGTTCATATTACTGTCATATATAGATAATGTGTGATGCACAAACTGTAGGTGAGGCTTACGACATCATAACGTTTGGCAAGTCCACAAAGAAATCCACTGATTCTCAGCTGATTGGAATGTATGGCAATGGTCTCAAATCGTGAGTATTATAATACAAGATGTTGTTTAGTGTGCTTCTTATTGATGCATTTAATAGAGCTATATTAAGTCTCAGTCCACCTTAATAGAAACTTGGACACAACCAAGGAGCTGTGCTGATGTCTTGACTCTTTCAATTGCTGGTGTTTACAGAAGGTTCTCTGCATTCTCTACGATGATGTGACGATTGTGGAGGTCAGATGAGTGACGCAATGCCAAACAGAATGCACTTCTTTAGCCATTTCACCCGAGCACAGTCAAAGGAATATCATCACTGTGCTACTGGCTGCTGTGCAGAAGCCACCTGGAAGTGACTACAGTGAAGGCTAAGTTTGACCTGGCTCCGAATGGTCGCTGACGACGTCAAACTGATGAACTTCTGTATCCATACTGCATGGCAGAAGGCATCAGATTTTGAAAGTTGGCATCGTGTAGTGGGCACAGCTATGCTCCAGCAAGGAGAATGACGGGAAAGAGAAGAAAAAAGATGCACCTTGCTGTGTTATTGATCGGTCATACATGTAAATGTTATCGGCCAATTCCAAATGTGTCCAAACAGCAGCAGCAAAGCACTACTGGAATGTAATTGTATCTTTTGCTGGAGTTTCTTAGCTGCTAAAGTTCATTCATATAATTTAGATAAGCAGTTTGATTAATTATCACATTAATTTCACACTAATTTGTTAATGTGCATGAGGTCATGCCCAGCACGGAGCCTGATTAGCACTGAGCATCAAGGTTCAATATATTGATTCCAGTGTATGAAACACACAGGCTTTTGAGTATATATGGTCATATTTTGAATAAAATGAAAACAATTTTGTCTGTGTAACAGTGGGTCAATGAGGATTGGTAATGATTTCATCTTGTTCACAAAGAAGGGTCCAACATTGACGTGTGTGTTTCTCTCGAGGACATTCCATGAGGCTGAACAACTCGATGAAGTATGTGTTCATCGGACTTTGTCTGCATTGAAGTATGATAACAAGTTGCCCATGGGCAGTGACACTCAGCTTCCTTAAGCATGCCAGTTTTGGTTTGTGATCAATGTTGGTCAGTATATGCAAGATTGCAAATCTCTGTGTCCAGCAGTTATGATGCAATGTGCCTGTCTGGTTAACAAAGAGACACACAAGTGCTTCTGTGTGATTAGTTCAGTTGTTGAGCTAAAGTTGATACTGACGTTAGTGAATGTGATGGTGATGCTAATTTATTTATTTCTGCAACAGCTTTACCACCACATATTTGAGCTAGCCAACTGCATGTGGAAGGCCGTCATCAGCAAGTTTGTTCAGTAGGCATAACTCAGTACGTTTAATGGGAGTCGTGTCAGACCATTGCTTTGCTACATGGAGCTAGTGATGCTGCATTTATCTGCTGATAGTCTCTCAGAATTCTGATGGAAGATGCCATTGTTAGCCAGAATACCAAATTAGATATTACCCTGCATGATGACAGAGGAGCCACGTGTGCATGAACAGTTTTCATAGTCACTGTAAGTCAAATGTGTGACCTGTTGCTCCAGACCATTTCACAATTAAGCCAGTGTTAGCTTCATGATATTTTTATGCCTCCGCCTGCCTACATATAGGCGAAGGAGGCAGTATGCAATTTGATTGTACTGTCTGTCTGTCTGTTCTTCTGTCCGTCCTTCTATCTGTGATAGGAATGCGTGGAATGTGTGATAAATACTTCAGGGTAATGTCGCTAGGCGCCTAGCGACATTACCCTGAAGTATTTATCACACATTCCACGCATTCCTATCACAGATAGAAGGACGGACAGAAGAACAGACAGACAGACAGTACAATCAAATTGCATACTGCCTCCTTCGCCTATATGTAGGCAGGCGGAGGCATAAAAATATCATGAAGCTAACACTGGCTTAATTGTGAAATGGTCTGGAGCAACAGGTCACACATTTGACTTACAGTGACTATGAAAACTGTTCATGCACACGTGGCTCCTCTGTCATCATGCAGGGTAATATCTAATTTGGTATTCTGGCTAACAATGGCATCTTCCATCAGAATTCTGAGAGACTATCAGCAGATAAATGCAGCATCACTAGCTCCATGTAGCAAAGCAATGGTCTGACACGACTCCCATTAAACGTACTGAGTTATGCCTACTGAACAAACTTGCTGATGACGGCCTTCCACATGCAGTTGGCTAGCTCAAATATGTGGTGGTAAAGCTGTTGCAGAAATAAATAAATTAGCATCACCATCACATTCACTAACGTCAGTATCAACTTTAGCTCAACAACTGAACTAATCACACAGAAGCACTTGTGTGTCTCTTTGTTAACCAGACAGGCACATTGCATCATAACTGCTGGACACAGAGATTTGCAATCTTGCATATACTGACCAACATTGATCACAAACCAAAACTGGCATGCTTAAGGAAGCTGAGTGTCACTGCCCATGGGCAACTTGTTATCATACTTCAATGCAGACAAAGTCCGATGAACACATACTTCATCGAGTTGTTCAGCCTCATGGAATGTCCTCGAGAGAAACACACACGTCAATGTTGGACCCTTCTTTGTGAACAAGATGAAATCATTACCAATCCTCATTGACCCACTGTTACACAGACAAAATTGTTTTCATTTTATTCAAAATATGACCATATATACTCAAAAGCCTGTGTGTTTCATACACTGGAATCAATATATTGAACCTTGATGCTCAGTGCTAATCAGGCTCCGTGCTGGGCATGACCTCATGCACATTAACAAATTAGTGTGAAATTAATGTGATAATTAATCAAACTGCTTATCTAAATTATATGAATGAACTTTAGCAGCTAAGAAACTCCAGCAAAAGATACAATTACATTCCAGTAGTGCTTTGCTGCTGCTGTTTGGACACATTTGGAATTGGCCGATAACATTTACATGTATGACCGATCAATAACACAGCAAGGTGCATCTTTTTTCTTCTCTTTCCCGTCATTCTCCTTGCTGGAGCATAGCTGTGCCCACTACACGATGCCAACTTTCAAAATCTGATGCCTTCTGCCATGCAGTATGGATACAGAAGTTCATCAGTTTGACGTCGTCAGCGACCATTCGGAGCCAGGTCAAACTTAGCCTTCACTGTAGTCACTTCCAGGTGGCTTCTGCACAGCAGCCAGTAGCACAGTGATGATATTCCTTTGACTGTGCTCGGGTGAAATGGCTAAAGAAGTGCATTCTGTTTGGCATTGCGTCACTCATCTGACCTCCACAATCGTCACATCATCGTAGAGAATGCAGAGAACCTTCTGTAAACACCAGCAATTGAAAGAGTCAAGACATCAGCACAGCTCCTTGGTTGTGTCCAAGTTTCTATTAAGGTGGACTGAGACTTAATATAGCTCTATTAAATGCATCAATAAGAAGCACACTAAACAACATCTTGTATTATAATACTCACGATTTGAGACCATTGCCATACATTCCAATCAGCTGAGAATCAGTGGATTTCTTTGTGGACTTGCCAAACGTTATGATGTCGTAAGCCTCACCTACAGTTTGTGCATCACACATTATCTATATATGACAGTAATATGAACAAACATGCATTTTTATGACATCAAAGCAACTTATAAATCACAAAACATACTAGTTTGCCATTAAATTACAAAAAAAATTAGCCAAAATGTATCCTTCCAGTGACATCTGCATAACTGATGTTTCCACAAAAAATTTGTAATATCTGCTACTTGCATCTTGTTATCAGACTGCATATGAAAAGTAAATAATATGAAACCAGTACTGCTTATATTACATGCAAATCAAACGAAGATTACTTTTTGTTAGTACTTTACTAAAAACTATAATTTTTTGGCTGCTAAAATAAACAGATAATAACTGTTCCTGAAAAATAATCATCAATCGATCAATCAAACATATAAATGTTTGCCAGCATGACAACATTAGAACAATCAATAACTGTAATAAGCATAAGAACAGATATCAAGTATGATTACAAAAAAATGTAACACAAAATAAGAAAAATGTAGGAATATGTGAGTAAGAAAAAACAAAAAGCAGAGAAAAATGCATTGGTACCTGGTGACATGCCTTGACCATCGTCAAGAAAACACAGCATGTAACCACCTCGCAATGCCTGGTCAGCTACTGTCAACAACAACCATTACAACACATTCCACTCTTGTTTCACCTGAACAAGATAAATTATGTAAATAATAATTTCAATTTGTCAGTTTAATTACTACAGCTGTGAGCTAATGAACCGGTAAATAATTTCTATGCTCATTACATACAAAAATGCAACGTTTCACAGTCTAACATAATAATTCTGTTCATGAGTTTGTCATGTGAGTCTTATAAGTCGAAAACAAGTGGAAGGATTCTGTCCAAATTTTAAGGGTAGCTCCGGGGCCTCCAGGTGTTGTTCTAAATGCAAAAAATTGGGGGTTGTGCGTAAGGGGCCAGAACATTGGCATTTTCACATCTCATGGCACCACCTGGCCATGTGCCACTGCAAGTGAGATTGGGCACTGGCACTGTTCAGGCTACAGGCACACTCAAGCACAAGTGGGCTGGTCAGCTGAGCCCGAGAGGCTTTGTTGCTGATGGGCCAACATGTATACTCCCAGTGTGGGAAGCGGGGGCCTTGGGCGGCTGAAAATGCGGGGACGTCTAAAAGTCAAGGCAACCTCAAAACCTCGGGGTTGACTATGTAATGCCCGAATCGGTGGGCAAAACCACTAGTATTTTAGATTCACTTACCAGAGTAAATATTTATCTTGGTTGCTGATGCATCTCTGAAACGAGCCAATAATCCTTTATAATGTACATAATAAGGTACAAAAGCAAAAGTATAAAACAGTACTATTAAAAAATAGCAGTACAGCAGTAGAAAGTTTCAGTATAACCTATGCACTATGAAGCTGACTCAAATCATCAGCAATGACTAATTACTAGTGTTAGACCGAGTATGCCATTTTCGACCGATACCCATACACCGATTTTTTGCTGTCAACCGATACCGATATGCTTCAAGAGCGGCCGTGTAATGTAATGTAAATTTATAGAGCACGTAGTCATAAAAAAATCTCTCACGCGCTAAACACTATGGAGCCGACGCTGTTGAGTAAACAGAACTGTTTTTAAATGCCGTCGAAAGCAGGCATCACTGATTTTCCAATTGTCACACTTCAGGGGCCCCAATTGGGCAAATTGCTCTGACAGTTGGGGGCCCTAGCTGCACGGGGTCTGCAGCAGATAAGAGCCTTGACATCGTTGCTATACACTAGTGTTTGAGATTTTTGATTCATTGCCTAAAGAAGAAGAACCGTCGGTAAAACATATAGCCTCCGGCACAAAGTTTTGCCAGCAGCTAAAATAAATCACACCTGGCATTGTCCAATAGCTCTGCCAATGCTCCAAATAGAAACTCATGTGTTGTACTGCAACAAAAATAAAAACATATTATCAATAAGTCAATCATTGCACTTGCACAAGGAAAGTAATGTAAACATCAGAAAATCGTGGGTTTATATAGTATGTCGAAGTAGTGAAACACAATAGTGGTGCCATCTAGTGATGTAGAAATAAACACCTATGACTAGCACTAACCATGCAACTAAACCTAACCATAACTGTGTAAGCCTGACCCTAACCCTAACATTAGCCTTAAACCCTGACCTAACCTTAAAACTGGCGTAAACAACTTTACAACTAACCCTAGACCCTAACCTAAGCTGTGTAAGCCTGACCTTCTAAACTGTGTAAGCCTAAAAACTGACCCTAACTGTAACCTATAATTATCATCCTCAAAAAAAGTGGAAAAAAATTTCACATGATTTGAACGAGACACTATGTTAGCATAGCGTTATAACCATTATGCCGCGACTGCACACACTAAACTAAGATGGGAGGTTCTATAGTCATTCTGTTAACGCGCTGTGTCAAATACTGTGCTTGAAAATAGTGCACTATGCATGTGATTGTGATTGGCTGTCATGAGAATAGTGAAAACAGGTATCTCCAACCCGACCGTAGTGAGAATAGTCACTCTCTACTATTTTATTAGAAACTAGCATACGGTTCTACATTAACTGTGTTTTATTTCATAACATTAAATGTTGCACAAAGGAATAAAAAGGTCAACTCACGAGTTCGTATGCAGGTAGTCATAGCTGAGCTGAGCGCGACTGAGACCTTTATATAACGACAACATGGTTCATCAAGCTGACAAAACAAGCACATGAAAATGAATGAATTTTCTGCAAATTACGCAACAGGCAGCAAATCCTAAAATGCAGCCGGGCAGCCGACGCAACTAGGGTTATGGTTAAAACACGGCCGCCCAGCTGAAAATTAGCCTGAAATCCTGCCTTCCATTATCATTCCCAGTCACTCATGGTCATTGTTTACTATACTATAAGAGACAGCATCTCATCTAGTACACACCGCAACAGGCTTCTGTCTTACAAATTCCGGGGAGGCAACTGAAGTTTAAGAGGCACAATAAGAAAATGCAGGATTCACCGGATTTAATTCTACTGTTACTTACTAACCCTAACCTTAACCCTATGGGTGAATTAACAGAACTACTACTGCACCTCTTAATCAACAGTCTAGCCAACAAACAATTAAGAAATGTAAAATGATAACTATAGGTTCAGATCGGCAATCTGACAGCAGGTAGTCGAGAATTGATAGGGTCAGATCGTGGCAATCAAATTATCTGCAATTCTCGCCATAATGTGCTGACAGGTGATGTCCATATTGGTACCATCACATATGCCGCCTTGCCAATTCGGCAATTAACCTCTTGCTTTTACATCAATACTGCATGTCACTGTCGAGGTTAGTGAACCAAACCACATCGTCAAATTAGGGCCATCCACACAACACCATCTCTGTCATTGGGTTAGCTGATTAGTTGTCACTTGTCCACGGTACATCTGCATTAATTTCAATTTCGTGGCACAGCAGACCGATAGTCACTCGGTATTATAGAACCATCAGGTAAAAAAAGGACATTGTGATACAAAGAACTTAATGCTATGACACTGACATCGCCGATCTGAGCCTATGAATTTACAGGACATTTTAGCTTCAGATCGCAGCCGTGATTTGAACCTATCAATTATTGGCTTACTTGTGTCAGATCGCCGATCTGACGCTATCACTTAGCAATGTAAAATAAGTTAAACAGCATGCAAACCCTATGCAAGCAAATGCAGAAAACCACAAAATATGACAAACTTTAGTCCACACTAAACACTAAACATTACACCATAGATAAGATGAAAAATACAAACATAGATTAGTAATTGATAATTGACACTAGATTGTTATTTATTTATTTGTATCAGACCGTAGTCCATAGACAAAGAGACAGACAGAAACACTTGATAGATACTTGATGAAGTCGAGCTTGATAAGCAGATGCTTATTTATGCCGTATTCTGCACAATCATCCAGGCAATTTACTTGTACTTGTAGTTGATGAGCGAGATAGCTTCTCAGCTATAGATGCCCATATCTTCCCATGCCTCGTCCAGACGGTTCTTGAAGACGTTGACTGATGATGAATCGATGACATGCTGT
>Ga0126335_1002077_pt1 | contig 11730 bp, 5 predicted proteins | sample OlaspJWI45metaG_FD_108409 | JGI IMG/M metagenome (GOLD analysis project Ga0126335, IMG submission 108409) | Marine gutless worms symbiont microbial communities from Oahu, Hawaii - Olavius sp. 1 OAHU.JWI-45 metaG | ecosystem: Host-associated > Annelida > Digestive system > Unclassified | place...
CTTGTCAGGAGTTAGGGTTAAGGGGGGGGGTGGATGGGCCCAACTGGGTGGGCAGAATGGCTAGTTAAACTATAGTTTTTGACCAAAGTTTGGTCTCTGGCACCTAATTAGCATAAGGAAGTGAAGTTACACTGAAGTTCAGTTTTCAACTTCGTTTGAAACCAAACTCTTTTGTAAAAACTCCACTTTAAACCGAAGTCAACGGGGAAAATGGGTTTTAAACCGAAGTCACGTTGAGCATTGGTTTAAAACTCAATTTCTGTGGCCAGATTAAACTGCGGTCTACAACCATAGTTTAAAACCTTTAGTGAAAGATAACGTCACCCAGTGTATGCCGTGCTTTAAGTGCCTCTGAATTGAAGTGAATTGTTCTGCGAGCAGATGAGTTTGAGGACGTTCTGCGACATACCGAGCTCTTCACTCATCTTCCGTATGACTTCGACTCCAACTTCATCCGAATGCAGTTTGGCAAGGACCGTCAGCGGCCAGTCAACTACACTGAGTTCACACAGCTGCTGCATGTATGCTGCTTGTATTGAGCTGCAGTGTAGCCTGACCGGATGTCGTAGTAGCAATTAAACCGGGCTCTCTGGCTGTGTTATGTCTTGTTTACCAGTAGTTTTGTGAAATAAGTGGTCAGTGTAATTTGGCAAAGACCACTTTGATTCTTTGGGGGAAACTGGGACCTTCATCTTATGGAATATTCTTTAGGTCTCCAACAGTCTCCACCTCAAGCAGGACCTCGATCCGTTCAGTCGTGTTTGCACAGCAAAGTTGCGTGAAGCTGAGTGACCGACTGATAGACTCCGGGAACATGGACTGCAATAGTCTGCATCCAATGCATCTAATGCAGCCTAATAACGTTACAGTTACACTTTCACAGAGGCTTACTTACTGACATTTGTTTTCGTTATAGAGTGGGAATCCAGTGTCACGTAGGCTTACTTACTGACATTTGTTTTCTTTATAGAGTGGGAATCCAGTGTCACAGAGGCTTACTTACTGACATTTGTTTTCTTTATAGAGTGGGAATCCAGTGTCACGTAGGCTTACTTACTGACATTTGTTTTCTTTATAGCGTGGGAATCCAGTGTGTAAAGAACTTGCCCAGTAATTGTGGATTTGTGCTCCTTCAATAATTACATGTAAATACTGCTAAGGTTTTTGGTGTTTAAACTGTTGTTTACGTTGGCCAACATGGCTTAATTAGGCTATCAATAGAAGGATTCCTAGTTATAACTAGCTGTTTTGCCCACCCAGTCGGGCATCACATAGGCATCTCTGTCCTGCTTTTCGCCCGCCCAATGCCCCGCTTCTTGTAGCAGTGACGTATGCTTGCTGGCCCGTCAGCTCGGGCGCCTGTCTCTATTGTGTCAGCCCCATCTCTCGCTGTGTTCCAATCTCCCATTCACCTGCTGCTCATACTGCCTCCCAGGCCTGCCACTTGTGCCTATTGTATAGCGGGAAGCCCCCATCACGCGGGTGTGACCATTTGATTACACAACAAGTTTAGTCACATGACACCACAGTGTATCACACCTCCAGTGGCAAGGCCAATCTGTAGCTAATGCTGTCCAAGGCTGCAGGCTAGGGCTTCTCATAGTACACCAAGTTGCCCAGTAGGTGTATGCCGGTGCAGCGGGAAACAAAAAATGTGAATTTTCTGGCCCCCTACCCATGACTCAAATTTTTTGTGCTTTGAACCTTCTCCAGGTGCCCTGGATCTACACTGAAAATTTGGAGACAATCGCCTACTCGTTCCCGAGTTGTGAGCGAACAGACAGACAGACACACGGAACTGCCTTATATAGATATGTATCTATGTATGTATGTATGTGTGTCTATGTATGTATGTATGTCTGTGTATGTAGGTATCTATATGTGTTATTCGTTCTCTCAAGTAGATTTCATCTGTAAAATTATACATTATCATAACAGTAATGTCATTGTCGTTGTCTGACGTGTTGTAGGATTTTCACGACGTCCATGCATTTCAGACGTTCTATCGTTACGATGCCAACAAGACGGGCCATGTGACTGCTCTTCAGTTTCATCACATAATGACCTCCCTGAAGGGTCATCTGCTCACAGACTTCGTGCGTGAAAATCTTGTCTCGGTAAGGTGGCATTGCTGTCCTGCACTCGTTGATTTTTACCAGTTTGGTTGTCGGTGGCACAACTTGAAAGTGGTCTGGTCAGTGTTGTGTGGACATCAAACTGTGATCCTTTAGTCACACTGATCCTATGTGCGCTCCGTAGTCAGGAGAGTGGGTTTTACTAGTATCCTGATAGAATATCATAACAAGTAGCCAAAGGCGTTTGGCGAAGGCTGCACTGAATGACCCCACGCGCACGGTACACGGTGTACATTGCACGCATGGCCGCCGATTTAAAGGTAAAGGTAAGGGTATAGCAGTTTGTGAAACTTCACCACACCGCTACGGGAAATCACTTACCATATGGGATCACACAGGGTTACCTGCCACCCGGCAGAGGTGACTTTCCCGCCTTCACCCCAGCTGAAGCTGGTACTCGATTTAGCGACTCCGAACAGATGCAAGGCTGAGTTGACCTAGGCACAATGGGTGTGAACAGTTTGCCTAAGACTGCTACTCGACAGTGTCGTGACTGCGATTCGAACCCGTGCTCTTCCGAGCCTGAGTCTGGCACGCTAACCACTCGGCCACCGAGCCACCCGTTAAGCCGCTTGACAGACAGACACCGAGAACATTGGTAACAATAGTCAGCATCTCATGCATTTGATGCAGCCTGAAAAGTGACTAAAGCATGGTGCTGTGGCATTATCATCGTCGTTATTATCATTTATTTAAATCAGGCATTAAGGCCCATATTCACACACACACACGAGGCACATAAACACAGAAGTTACACGTGGAACGTAAAACTCAACTCGCTGAAGTATGCTGAACATGAGAAACAATATTGTTAGTACTGTACTGCTGAACCAATTACGCGCGAAAACAGCGTTATACAGTTATGCAAAATGATATTGAAACTTGGCAAACCCAGAGTGAGTAAAATCAAAGTATCGCTGGTGCAACATAAAAACAAATACAGTATGACTGGAACAGCATCGCTTTTACATCCAGTGAACATTTTGAGAATCGCTGCTGAAGCATATTAGTTCTGATAATCGTGTGGTGTATTGTGCTGTATGACGGTTGATTGTGTTGAATGAGTTGCCGATGAATGTTTTGTGTTATTACTCGTCTTTGAAATGACTTGTTATTTGTCAAGTGGGACGTTAAACCTGACTGATGATGGCCGCAATATCAATGCTGACTTGGTATTGGGATGTATCGTCAATTGCAGGTGGCCGGCGGTGGTAAGGGCAAGATGGTTTCATACCCGTACTTCATGGCTTTCATCGCACTGCTCAACAACATGGAGCTGCTGAAACAGATTCTTGATATCGCTACGAAAAGAAGTTCGGTCGTTGAGCTGACTAAAGGTTCGGTTGTTTGTACATTTGTTTTTCTAACTTGGTGTTTAAATGTTTCACATCTTCTAATCTTTTAATCGTTCATTGTATCTTTTGGCTAAAAACTCCCCCCGAGCTTCATGGCCCAATGGACAGTGCTGATCTCTGTTTCAATAGTCCATAGGGCCGATTGCACCATCGCGGTTCAGCGTTGAACTCGATCAAATGAACTGGTTCACGGCGATTGTGCATTGCACCATTTTAAAGTAAACTTGTTCAGCCTTGAACTCGAGTTTAAACCTGAACCGCCGATTTCGAGCGATCAAGCACTGAACTTTGCTTTCACAAAATTTACAAAATGGCGGTTCGTGCAGATTAGTACACGATATTTCTTGAAATTTTGAGATTAACAAACACAACCAGACGACGTGAAGAAAAAGAACGAGTAGATCCACTCTTGAAATACGACGACAGCGAGTTTCACGCACGATTCCGTCTCTCAGAGTTGACTGTTTACCATCTACTGTCGGACATATGTCATACAGTTCATTTGCTGTCCTTTCGCAACATTATACGATCCGTATACTGTGAAAATCACGGGAAATGGCTACAATTATGAATGACACTTCAATGGAGTCCTTCATGCCCTGCGGCCTGCAGGCTTGCGCCTACCAGCCACAGCCCACAACGTCTGATTTTTACATTTTGATCAAATCCGAATATTGCAATTATTTTAGGTTATTAATGAAATGCTTAGTCGATATTTTTACCAAATGTGTCACCAGTATATAGCTAACTTCAAATCCCATTTGTTCACTGATGCTTTCTCATAACTTTGTCAGTGCCCCTGGACAATTTGTATAGTCTCTTATTGTATTTTGTAGTGTATTTGTACTTAGTTGTTGGTCTGCTCTGTTCAGAGGTAGCAGATTTTCAACACAGCGACAACATTTATAAAGCTGTAATTTTTTGGAAGCCATTCGTGGTTTTGCAGTCATCATAGTTCAGTATTACTAAACCTGCTTGCGTCATTGTCTGGCTTGTGTAGAGGAGATGCTACACGAAGTACAGATGTATTCGCAGATTACGCCGATGGAGATTGACATTCTCTTTCAGCTGGCAGATTGCCGACATCCCGATGGGTTTGATACGTTTTTATGCATTTTGCTTTGGTACATACAGATGCATGTTCATAGATGGCAGCTCAGTTTAGTGAATGTTCATGTGAAGTGTGCCATTCTTTGGAACAGCTAAGATCTAATCTCCCGCTTTAGGCCATGTACCAGATAGGGATTTTCATTATACAGCTGGAACTGGAATTTACCGGATACCGGATGAGGACCGGATCTTGACATGAGGACTGTAAGACACACTGACAATTGAGTCGACTACACCACCTACAGTTCTACACCATCTGAGTGAGCACTCAGTAGTTTGGAGACAGTACTAGTTTGACTTGGATACCAAGACGGCTGTGTGGGTGGAGTCACGAGTTTCACATTTGCGCTTATGATTTCCTCGTTTGAGTAATCAACATTGAATAATCAACGAAATACTAAGTAAGTAAAATTATCCGGTTTCTTGACTGTCAGGAACCAGAACTGGATAGTGAAAAGTGGCCGAATATTTGGCCGGAACCAGATTCAGTCGGATATTTGGTACATCCGTAGCTGTTAATGTTGTGTTTTTATAGGCTTTTTCTGCCCGTGATATTCACTCAACCCACATTAGCAATGAATACGAAACTTGTCGCTTAGTCTGATAAACGACGTTTTCAGTGACAGCCAGAAAGTGTTTTCAGTCTCTTCTCTAAGCTCCTCTGGAAGCGAATTCCAGACGGTTGGTACAGCGACAGAGAACGCCCGATGGCCAAGTGTTGTTCGTGGATAGCACGGTACATCCAGCTGGCGATGGTGTGCTGAGCACAGTCGCTGACGACCAGTGATATCTGAGACAGTGACACAACAGACTGTCAGGTACTTTGATGCCTTGTTGTGGAGACACTGGTGGACTGTGATGGCGAGCTTGTACCAAACTCGATCTGCCACATCGAGCCAGTGCAAGTCAGCATATAGCAGCTGCGACAGTCCACGGTCGTACTTGTGCGTTCCGCTGACAAGACGACCATGCTGCGGGATAGGAATGTTGATCGCAGTAGACAGCATCTCATGCACTCGATGTGGCCTAAAAAGTTTGCAGTGGCGCCGACGATGCCACATGTACATGATGGACAAATAATGTCGTGCGATGTTTGCAGGCGTGTAACTGCCGAAGACCTTCGTGCAATGGCAGCGCTGGATGTATCAAAATTGCCGTATGGACTGCAAGAACGTTTTCTTCAGGTACGTACTAACCTCGCATTGTACTTTCTGTGTTTATGCTCCCGTCCTAAATTTCCCCCAGTGACCGGCCCATTCGCCGTACAAGGATCAAGACCCCCATCTAATATGAAGTGCATTGGGCCCCCAAGAGTCTCCACCCCAAACAGGACCCCAATCCGTTCAGCGGTTTTTGCACAGCACAGCCACATGACAGACTGACACACCACACTAAATGATCACTGGTCGCAGTAGGGCATTCGTCATATCTGTTGGTAGCCATTTTGATTTGAATGAGCACTCCAGTAGGAGCAGAGCATTGCATTGCCATTTGGAGCTCTTCACCGGGTCAGTTGGATCGTTCCACGTGCCTCGGTGTTCATGGTTGAATAGCAGCGTCACACACTAGCGCTTTGCTATAAAGATGTGTTGCTTCATTAATTTGTGTACGGTATGTGTTTCCAGGAGTCACTGCGTTTACAAGAAGGTGGTCGCAGTATTCTAATGCAGATACTTGAGAGCGCGTATCGTTTTGGTCTCGGTTCCGTCGCTGGAGGTAGGCTAGACCTCTACCTGCACGCATGCAGCGAGCAGGTATTGTTTTTGGTAGCATGTGTCTGTCTGTCCGCACAAAATCTCGAAAACTACTGATCAGAAATTGACGTAGCTTGAAAAAATATGCCCCATGGTGAATGCTAGAAGTGGTTGGAAGTTGGTGACATTTGACCTTCGACCTTGAGAGCTATCTTCTTACTTATTTAAACTATAACTTTTGAACGGCTTGACATAGGAACTTCGTTTTCTGTATGCTGTTACGTCTTGAGAATATCTATGTCCCGATCCCGTTTCAAGTTCATGGGGCCAAGGTCACGGTCAGAGCAGCAGAAAACGGCCAAGCGCGGGTTTGTGGACACAGTTTAAGTTTCTTTGATCTTCTGCAGTTTTCATTTACTTTTCTTGTTTCTGTGCTGATCTGTTTGATGCGGCATCTTTCAACTGTACATATGTTCTGTGTTTTATCAGATCATTTCATAATGCAATTCTTTCTTTCTGTCCCTACCATGTTTGCTATCATGTCTGAGAATATGCTCAGTCTAATCCCATCTACTGTACGAGTACTTTAATCATTAATAATTAAGCGTGTCAATAAGTAGGAAATTTTATGCTCAATGCCTACTTGACCAAACACTGCTAATCAAGGACATTCGCTGTTAACAGATGCTGACCGTAAGATAAGGTAATTCCCGTAGGTTCAGTGGTCACAGCTCATTGCTGTGGGAAGTGGTAGCAACATCCCTTTACCCGTGGCCTATGAGGATGATGACCAGTTCTCTCTAATTATCTCTTGTGGTGCAGGTGACTAACGAAATAGATTTCAGTGTCTTTCACGGTCCTTTTTTGTGATAATTTAGCAAAGTTTCGTATGGCCGGATTTGGTAAAAGCTCATTCTGTACAGTCCAAGTTGAGAGTGATACTTTTGCGTGTCGTTTGTTCATAATATTTCTCATGTGGTGATACAGCAATCGGAGCAACAGCTGTGTATCCAATCGACCTCGTGAAGACTCGAATGCAGAATCAGCGTCTGACGTCGACGGTTTACGAGGTGATGTACCGGAACAGCTTCGACTGTTTCCGCAAGGTCGTCAAGCACGAAGGCTTCTTCGGACTGTACCGCGGACTTATACCACAGGTTGTCGGAGTGGCACCAGAAAAGGCCATCAAACTCACGGTGTGTGATCACGTTTTTTTTGTAAATTACTGATTTTTGTCATCCACTTCGAGCAGTTACACATATTTATTTAGTAAAGTGACTTGTAGAAGCGTGTTTAAATCTGTTTTCGCTGAGTCAGTTTCATACAATGTTGCACAGTTTACCTGACTCACTACACAAACTGTCGTCTTTTATTAACTTCAAGAAACATTTGAAATTCTACCTGTTCAGAAATTTACCTACACAACATGACATTTGGTTTAAAGTGCTCTTCAGGCGGCTTGGTTGCTTACAACACTATATAAGTTGTCTAATTTACTTACTTACTTACTTACTTACAATATTTCAGATTTATAAGACGTGTGCATTCAGCAATTGGTTTTCATTTTGAAACTTTTTCATCCAGAAAGCCTTGTTATTTCGAGGCATTATTACATAGTTCCCATGCCCCTAGGCTGTATATACACAGTCGTCCATAAAAACGTGCTGTCTATACTTGACTTTTTCAAATCTTGACTGAATTCGGTGAATTTTTATCATTTTGATCAAAAATTCTGCATGCAACTGTAGTAAAATTTATCACATTGCCTTGATAGTGTGAGTACCTTACTTCGTAAAATGAAATAGCAAGACTTTTGCATCTAAAAACTTATCGTTTCTTGTACATTTACGTTCGAAGTGAAATAAGACAGTAATGTCACTGGCAATGATAATTTTACAGCGCTGCCATTGTGACATCGTCATTTCACAAGTAGCAGTCATAAACAATGTTGAAAATGTCTGCCTTCAGCACCAACACAGGCCGACAGATGATGCTTCCACTTATCGATGACGTGATTCATAGCAAACATCGTCGGCAAACAGTGACAGTTTTATGACGTCGTTAGCGAGACGCTATTGACATAATAAGTTAGTAAATGCATGTGTAATCTGTGAAATTTGTTTTCAGTTTTAGCTGTGCAGAAAGATTCATATTGGTCAAGAATTGACAGATTTGCAGTTAAATATAGACTCCAACGTTCTGCGAACACCAAAAGTGTAGTTTTGTATTTTCTCAGGCAGGGTGCAACCAAGGCGACATGGTGAATTTTACTACTACAGTTGTGTGCAGCGATTCTTTGCGATTAAAGCAATTAAAAAACCACAGAAATCGGTTAAGGTTAGCCAAATTATAATCAAATATAGACTGACACATTTGTTTTGTGGACCACTGTGTATAATTTTTTTGCGAGTTTGTCTATGCGCTTGTTTGCTCATAACTTGGCCGAATTTTCTGGTTTGGTTGTAACACCATTCGGACGGGGTACGGCTTTGGCAGTCGACGTTTTATGATCAACGGCGAAAGTCGGGTCGGGTTGATGCTGTAGGGAGTGGATAGGGGAAGGGCAGGAGATGAGGGAGGAGTACGATGGATGAGACCTGACAAGCTTAGCTGGCATGGCCAGTAATTAATAAAATTAAAACTTGCCACTTAAAACGCAACTTTAGTTTAATACTTTGCTTAAGACATGACTGCGGCAGTTGCATAGCGTCTAGTGTGTGTGGTCAGATGAATGACTTCATACGTGACAAATTCTCGTCATCGGATGGCGTGGTACCTCACTGGGCAGAGGTCATCGCTGGAGGATGTGTGAGTTTGATCTCCATATTACGGCTCATTAGTTGGTAGTAGTCAAGTGGCTTTAGCAAACTCTGGCGCTGTGAGTATCATAATCTGCATTGTTCGTAGCAATGCAGCATATCCAGTTCACCCCATGAAGATGTTGATAATTCTGTGTAAAACATTGGGCAACTTCAGTTCTTGTTTTAGTCATTTGCTTAGTTTAAGTGTCGGTCTTAATCAGAAATAAGTCCAAAAGTGAAGTCAGTTTTTTAGTTCTGACTAAGCGGTTTGATTAGTCAAAACTTCTCATTAGCGAAAATTCACCAGTAAATCTAAATCTGAACAAGGCGATGTCAGTCCTCAATTCGCAGATGGGCAAAGCCTTAATTAATTTAGAAATGGTCAGTGGAAACTCGTTCACTTTTTGATTTATTTTTGATTTAGCTGAACATTGCTGACATGAACAAAATACAATTAATACCGTTAAACTATCCATATTACGTCGCTAGTGACTCATTACGGTCAAGGTCAATATTTTATGGCAAGTGATGTGCCGATTAGCGAATTTAATCGAAGTTTTGGTTTATCAGACAATGAAACGGACGAACAGTAAAATCTTGCCTCTGCCACGCCCACTTTTGATTTAGCTTATTCTTAACTAAAGCTAGGTTCAGACTCAGTCAGAATTTTGGGGCTCAGATTAAGCTTTCTGTTTAGTATTTTTGATTAGCGAAATGGCTAAGCAAAAACGGAATTCGCCCATTGTCCCCATTTGCACTCCGGAGTTGTAATAGTATACCCACTCCGTTTCCTTTCCAGATTTCATAAAAAGGTGACTAAAGTATTCAGGGAGTGAATGAGATGAATGAAACAAAAAATGTCGGTGAATTTTGTGAAGAATTTTTGCAATTGTTTTAACGATCGATTTGTGATGAAATGACCAAACTGAGGTTATGCAGACGCGAGTCGCAGTTTCTGCTCGCAGATTCGATGCGGCCTTTACCAGATTACTTTGGCCACTTGTTTTCTATGGCAGTTGTTTCTTTTTCACTTTTTGGTGCATGTTTAAATTCATTAGTTTGATCTTTGTTGTAATACCTGTCATGTGTCTAGTGGGACGTGAAACCATCTACTGATGTGAACATTGTAGCATGGTTCGTACGCACCCTGGAAAGTCCTGAAATTAAAATGTTGAGATATCCAGGCCTGGAAAGTCCTGGAAAACAGTGTTTTAATGTCTGTATGAACCCTGTTGTAGGCCGGCGCTAGTCAAGTGCTGTTCACAAATCCTCTGGAGATTGTTAAGATCCGTCTGCAAGTGTCAGGCGAGATCGCGGCCACGCGTCGGCTGAGTGCTGTCACTGTTGTACGTGACCTCGGAGTATTCGGTCTCTACAAGGTACTCGATTCTTACGGATGATGAGAATCTGAAACTGAAATTTCTATGGTGGGAAATTTTTTCGGATAGTTCGAAAAGTCCACGAATCACTGTTACAAGTAGTAGAATTTACAGAAACTAGGTAATGTTGGTTCAGTTGTCCACTATTCAAAGGATTGTATGGCAGCGATCATCGGGTAGTTTGTGCAAATAATTTTACGGTATTTTTTCATTTTTATGCAGCCTGCCTATATAGGCAAAGGAGGCAATATTCAATCCGGTCGTGATGTCTTTGATTCTGTCTGTCGGTGATTCTGTGATTCTGTCTGCGATAACTCTCATATCTCTGGAGCGGCTGAAGCTAGAGACTTTAAATTTTGTATGCATATACGTGGCCTAATTAGAGTATGTGAAAGTAGGTCATATGGGGGGTCGGGGCAGGGTCAAGTGACCTATTTTTGAACTTTGGGATTTACCTCGTTATTATATTTGCGATGATTGCACGCTCTGGGAAGTGTTAGAAAAGTGGTTTATAGAGACCTCGTTTTGTTCGAACCTGGTAAAACAAAATGTACAGCAGTATTGCAAAGCACAGTCTGAAGTGAATAGCTGTAGTGTTATTGCGTGCTTTTGTTCAATCGCTGGGGCACGTTGTAGGGTTCTCGGGCATGCTTCCTTCGAGACATCCCATTCTCAGCAATCTATTTCCCGGTGTATGCCAACATGAAGAAGTATACATCAGACAAGGATGGTTACAATAACACGGCCACCCTGCTCTTCTCTGCTACCATCGCTGGTACGAGTGTTTTCTTTTGAATTTGAGCTGCCCAGAATAGACTGTTTCGTGTACGGATGTATCGGATAGGGAATTTCACTATCCGGCCACAACTGGATAGTTGGATCTGGTATCCGGCCGGAACTCGATAATACCGGATAGTGACGTAAGGGCCATCAGGCACACTGACAACTGAGTTGAGTCGACTTACTCGACTACAGTTCTACACCGTCTGAGTGAGCACTCAGTAGTTCGTGGACAGTACTAGTTTGACTTGGACACACAGACAGCTGTGTGGGTGGAGTCACAAGTTGCATGTTTGAGCTTGTGATGTCCTCAGTCGAATCCAGGGCACAGCAAAGGAGTCATCTGAGTATTGAGTAGTGAGTAGTCGACAAAATAATAAATAAGTAAAATTAATAAATTATCCATAACCCATTAGGAAACCTAAACTCCGGTCGCAGACCGTGAGCAAAGCTCATTAGAAGTGCCTCATTGCAGC
>Ga0126335_1002078_pt1 | contig 11725 bp, 7 predicted proteins | sample OlaspJWI45metaG_FD_108409 | JGI IMG/M metagenome (GOLD analysis project Ga0126335, IMG submission 108409) | Marine gutless worms symbiont microbial communities from Oahu, Hawaii - Olavius sp. 1 OAHU.JWI-45 metaG | ecosystem: Host-associated > Annelida > Digestive system > Unclassified | place...
ATACCGTGCGATGCACCAGCCATGTGTCCATGATCTCGCAGTAGTAGCTGCTGTCTGGTACTAATGACATACCGTGCGATGCACCAGCCATGTGTCCATGATCTCGCAGTAATAGCTGCTGTCAGGCTGAGGTCTACAGCAATTGAGATCATCACTGCCCAGTCGGCCCGTGTGTCTTTACTTTTTAGGCTGCATCAAATGCATGAGATGCAGACTATTCTTACCGATGTTTGCAGTGTCTGTCTGTCTGTCCGTCTGTCTGTCACGTGGCTTAAATCGGGGGTGGCGCATGCAGTGTACACTGCGTGCCGTGTGCATGGGGTCATTCGCTGCAGCCTTTGTCAAATTACTTTGACCACTTGTTTGTTTACTACTGATGATAGTGTACTTTCCATTGCTGTACAGACACTGATGCTGTTGATGATGACGACTACTATGACACAGATCCACGACTTCAGCTGCGAAATGTTAGCGTGACTCCGGACCGTAAAAGTCTGCCTCAGGGATACAGTGTTCCCAGGCCCGTGGTATCCGATAGCTGTGTACGTCAGAGTACACCAAGAACTGGACAAACTATGTCTAGAAATAGTCCTGTGGTGTGTGAGCTTTTAAATTATCTGTGACGTTTAAAAGCATCATTTCCTTAACTAACAAACCACTGTTTGTGTATTTTGCTGTACTAAATATTACATATTCTGTGCACGTGCCATTTATGTGTGTTAGCACAGTGAAAGCATGGGGAAGTGCTTATAATTTTTGAGAGTTTGTTATGATGTCTACATTATGCGATGTTCCTGTTGTAATTAGTTACTGTGAGTGGTGGATAATGCTTTCCTGATTCATGATCTAAGACAAACTGTGCTGATGTTGTAATGTAGGTGAGTGGCCGCAGGCTGCCAGCTAGTCCTGATCGTCTGGATGCAGAAATGCGCTCACTGCGCTTCATGCAGGACAACCTCGTCAAATCTTCCAACGATGAATTGAGGGCATTTCGTAATGCCGTAGAAGTAAGTCCCATTGCTTGTCTGTAAGAGTTGCTGTATTATGTCTTCAAATCAGTGATTTGATGTAAAATGAAACTGGTTTGTCAGTTATTTTCAACTATCTTGCTAAATTGTAAGTAAGTTTAGGAATTATTGACTCACAGTTTTGACCTCCTGAGGTTTTAACATTCTCACAGAGGTTTTCATAGTACCCTGGTAAGAAATACCAGGTGCTCTACTGGAGGATGGACTATGGGCCCATCTGCGGCCTGGTTCTACAAAGATCAACTTCGCATCCACTGAAACAACAACAATGACTCGCAGTTTCGATTTCACAAGTGCTGTCATCTCCATACAACTGCATACGTTTTGGATAACAAATAATTTTTTTCATGAGTGTTAAGAAATGCTGTGAATCTTGCTAAAAACATGATGTGAAATGATTGTGTTGCAGGATCGGCTGACTAGAATCGAGGCGAAGTTAGCCGTGGTGGTGGAGTACCAAGAGAGATTTTTGTCACTGGCATTAACTCAACGTGCCACTCCCAACCAGGCACCCTCTGTGCCAACAGCAGCTGAACAGTCGACCTATGGTGCAGCTCAGACTTATGATGCCTTATTGTACAGACAACAGTTTGGTCAGCCCATAGGTGTCTCACTGCCTGCTCAGCCTAGTTGCTTCATGGCATATCCAAACAGTGGCATTACCACAAACTATTTGTTATCTTCTGGTAATCTAGAACAGCGTCTTCCACAGGAATCAGATGGCTATGCTGGAGAACAGGGCTTCTACAATGGTGAGGAATATCAGGATAACGGTCTGGGGTACGAAATTCCGCCAAATTATTTACCACTTTCGTCGCAGGAATTGTTTCTTTCGGGTGGCGATGCTGCACGTTCAGCTACCGCTGCACCGATCCTGCCTGGATTCTTTTCGAGCTCTGTGAAGCAGTGTCTTTCTGACAAAACACCAGGTGGTAGAGCTGAGGCAGCCGTAGCACAATCTGCTGCTCTGAATCTGATAATGGTGAGTTCTGCATCCACAGGGTCTGATGTATCAGCGGGTCAGACAGTTACATCAACTCTCAAATCCACATTTGTTGCAGTGTCTTCTATACCAAGTGTTCCACAGAACACGCAGACTTCGCCGTTGGCTGCTCCCAAATTTGTTCCAAGTACAACAACTGTGGCAGCAACAACAACTGTGTCTGTACCTTCAGGAAGTGAAGCAAAGCTTAGCGATGGAAACAAGACACTGTTTGGTGGATTTTCCTTTACCACTGCACCGCCTGTTCAGGTGGATAAGAGCCAAGATGAGAAAAAAGCTGCGGACAAAGCTGTCTCAAAAGCAGAGAATCCATTCGCAAATTTTTCGTTTAGCTCACTTGCTGTGTCTATAGCTGGTGATAGGGCTGATGCTGATGGTGTAATTTCAAAGCCGAAATTTGGAGTATCTGATAGCTTTTGTACCTCTACACCAGCGTCGAGCATAGCTGCTAGCGACAAGTCGACTGCTTCGCAATTACCAGTGTTTGGTGCAGGAGCTACCACGTTCGCTGACTTGGCAAAGCAAGACGTTAAAGGATTTACAACTAAGGTTGATAACTCAGACGTGTTCAAGGCTGCCGGAGAAGAATTGTTTCGACATACCTTTGTGAAATCTCCTGGATCGACAGGAAAAGCCAATGTCTCTGGGCAAGAGGATGAGGAAGAATATGTTCCTGATCAGGAATTTAAGCCACTTGTGTCACTGCCAGAAGTGGAAGTTAAAACTGGAGAGGAAGATGAAGAAAAGTTATTTGGTGAGCGTGCCAAGCTGTATCGTATGGATGCCGACAGCAGGCAGTGGAAAGAAAGGGGAATTGGCGAGATAAAGATACTTCATCATCGTATTTCTGGCCGATTCAGAATTGTGATGCGTCGTGAGCAGGTGCTAAAACTGTGTGCCAATCACTACATCACAACCAGAATGACACTGGTGCCATTGAAGACCTCAGAAACATCGCTGTGCTGGGTTGCCAGCGACTACTCAGAAGGTGAGGTCCAAAAAGAGCAGTTGTGCATCAAGTTCAAAACTGCTGATATAGCGCAGAAGTTTCGCAGTTGCTTTGAAGATTGTCAGCTGAGATGTTGTCAACAGGTAACAGGCCAGGAGCCATCGTCAGCTGCCAGTGCACCAGCTGAGGCTACTAGTACTAACAACCTGCCGTTATCGGAACTATTCAAGCCAAAGAGGGGCCAGTGGGTGTGCAATGGCTGCTACATAACAAATGAGTCTAGTAAAGTGACATGTATTGCATGCATGGCTCCGAAACCTGGCGTGGCACCTGTTACTATGGAACAGCCTTCTGTCTCCAGTACCACTGATAAACCATTGTCTAGCATATTTCAGGCTAAGCCTGGAGAGTGGGAGTGTGCGACTTGTTATGTCAGAAATACTGCTGACAAAACAGCATGTGCAGCATGTGAGACATCGAAGCCCGGTGCCGTGGTGACCACGGATAGTTCAGCACTAACCAAATCTGAGTCTGCATTCAAGATTGCACCAACTGGTGGATTTACATTTTCTGCAATCAGTGGTAAGCCTTTCACATTTGGAGGAACTGCGTTTACAACCAGTAGCTCATCAGGCAACAGCAGTAGTAGTAGCCAGTCAACATCTGTAACTACTGCTGTATCATCTAGCTTGTCTGGTTTTGTCATGCCATTCAGTTTTGAACCATCGTCTACAGTTGCAGCAGCATTTTCAGCTAGTTCCATTACAGCTCCTACAGTGTTTAGTTTTGGCACTCCTCAGTCAGGAAAGAGTGGAACACCTGTGAAGCCTGTGTTCCAGTCACTTGGTAAGCCATCAGTTGCCAGTAGTGTTACTGTATTCCAGAGCAGTTCTAGCACACCAAGCTTTCCATCATTATCATCAGCTCTAGAATCAGACAAAGCTGCGTGTTTGAAGAGAGAAGAGAGCAAAGCCGTGTTTGGTTCACCAGGCTTTGTCTTTGAAGGTGTAAAACCAGTATCGTCACTGAGCAGTCTAATGAATGCTGGGACTGCGAGTCCATTTGTGTTCAGTAGCCCAAGTCCAGCAACACCTCAGCAACCTGCATTGTCACCTCACTCGCCACAGTCTCCAGACAATGAGTTGTATGAGACAGCAGCTGATGACGAACCAAACGTGTCATTTGAGCCTGTTGTTCAGCTGCCCGACAACGAGGAAGTGAAAACTGGCGAGGAGGACGAAGACTTGGTCTACAGTCAGCGGGCTAAACTCTACCGTTTTGTCGACAGTGAGTGGAAAGAACGTGGTATTGGTGACGTTAAACTTCTCCAGCATCGCACCACCGGTGCTGGACGCATTATCATGCGTCGTGAGCGTGTGCTGAAGTTGTGCCTGAATCACCGCGTTAGCACTGCTCTGGTGCTGCAGCCAATGCCGAATGCACTGGGCAAGGCATGGACATGGCATGCTGATGATTTCTCAGATGGTTCTGAACCAGCTCACGAAACTTTCTCAATCCGATTCAAAAATGAGGATGTTGCTGCAGAGTTTAAACAGGCATTTGACCGCGTCAAAAACAGTGAAGAGTTGCCAGCAGTGGTTGTCTCTGGATCAGATAATGAGAAAGCTCCAGAATGTCCTGGTCCAAGCATTCTCCAAGAACTTTTGACTGATGACTCCTCACAATACCAGGGTAAAGTCGCATGCTAATTTAATATAATTGGTGTTATGTAACTGAGTTTTTATAATCTTGCTGCAATTACTGGTTGCAGATGTTTGTTTTCTGTTGCCAGTTGGATAATATTGACATAGCATGGTCATAATTCTCAACATGGACCAGAGCTTGGATTGTTGCTTTTGTGCTTTGTTCTGTTGTGTTTGAATTGGAGTAGTTTGAAAAATGGGAAAAGTTGTATTGTCACATTAATTAAACTGTGTCCGAGGGGAACACAAACTTGGATGCTGCCGCTGTTTTGCGACTGTGATTTTGAGATTGACCCCTGACCTTGAAACTCGAAGGTAACCTTGATATTCTAAAGATGTACATTCACACTGAAAATGAAGCTTAAGGTATTCAAAACTTAGAGCTTGAATTCAGAAAAATATGAAAATATCTCAAGGTCAAAGCTCAAGGTAAAGATGTTAAAACCTCCAACTTACTTTGTGTATTATCGTAACATATATTCAGATCAAGCCTGAGCAATTTCCGACCATGACCTAGATATTTTGAAGATGTATCTGCAAACTGAAAATGAAGTTGCTAGGTCAAGCCATTCGAAAGGTATAGTCTGAATTAGAAGATTATGAAAATTGCTCTCAGGATCAAATGTCACCAACTTCCAACAACTTCTAGCATTCCCCATGGGACATATTCCTACCAAGTTACATCAATTTCCGACCAGTAGTTTTCGAGATTTTCACCAACCTTATCTTTGGTGCTAATCATTTTATCCTAGATTTCACTTTTTATCAGCAAACTTGTTACTTGTTTCTCATGTTTTATTCTAGCTGAAAAGTCCTGATTCTGTCCTCACTTTTTATCATGTTTGTTAGCTATACAAATCGTTTTCTCCATCATCGTAAGGCACTGAATAACCTAACATGAGCTGATGTGCCGTTAAGAAACTACTCTCACTCCAGATTTTCTGCAGACAGATGCACAATTAGACAGGCTTACAGACAGATGCCACCAGAAACAATACCTGCTTGCAGCATAGCTAGCGCAGGTAAACTGTTCATTTGCTGATGTTTGTAAATGTTGCTTGCAGATTCAGCCGCAGTATCATCAGATGACGAATGTGCTGTGGTGGATGTCAAGATGCCGTCAGAAGACTTGGTGAAGAAGGCCATCAGTCTACAGTTGCCTCCTACGTTCTACAATTACCTGGATCAGCCAGACTGTCCTGGTTGCATCGGCTGCCGTACTCTGTCTGAGTTGCAACATGTTGAAGCTCCGTCCACCAGTACTGCAACCACCGGTACTGATATGAATAGGGATTATCAGATAGTGATTTTCACTATCCGACCGGAACTGGATAGTGGCCGGATACTTGAATCTGCCATCATCCGGAACCGGATAATACCGGATAGTGACGTATAGACCATAAGACACATTAACATTAACAGATTACTGCGTGGGTGGAGTCCCAAGTTACATGTTTGAGCTTGTGGTGTCCTTGTTTTGATCCAGTGCACAGCAAAGGAGTCCACTGACTATTCTTCGCAATAACTGTACTTAATATGTAAGTAAAATTAACTATTTTTATTGTCGGGTTTTTTGACTGTCGGGAACCGGAACCAGATAGTGAAAAGTGGCCGGATGTCCGACCAGAACCGGATATCCGGTACATCCCTAGATGTGAATTTTATTATGTTATCATTACTTGCATTAAGCACATGTTAGCTTCAGCTGGAACAGCAAAGGCGGGTATGGTTTATTCTATTCATGGATAAACAAGTGGGTGGGTAGCAGCCTTTCAGAAAACTATCTGACCCCTCAACAATGTTTGCCATACCTGAGTGCTTCTGCAGTGAGGTTGCCTCATAGAGGCACTGTATCAAGTTAGTGCACCTTTTTGCTATTTGCATGGTTTTATTTGTAGTTTTTGGTTGATTTATTTCACTGTCATTTTATATAAATAACTCGCTCAGTAGTAAAATCATTATTTGAATTCAGTACTACATGACATGATAGCTGCATGTATTCTAATGCCTGATACAAATTATGTAAAAATTGAGTTCTGTTGTCATATTTGCAGTAATCTGCATGCTGTCTGAGCTTCTGGTGTAATGATCGTTAGATATTGCATTGATTTGTTATTGAAATGTACAGGCAGTGTGGGCGATGGTGGATCTCAGCCTGTGTTTGGTGGAGCAGTGTCATCCGTGGGTTTTGCTCAGCTGGCAGCTAAGGATGTAGGATCTATGCCAGCTGTGTTTGGAAGCATCTCATTTGTCGATAGCCAGAAATCATCAGTGTCTTCTGCACTTCATTCAGCAGTGGACACCAGTTCAGTGTTTGGCGGTGGCACGAAAGTCATAGGATTTGGTGATCTGGCGTCATCTGGCTCTTCTGTATCTGATTTCAGCACGAAATCTGGTTAGATATTGATAATTACATGCAGGTTGTAGCAGTCAGTGCATCTCTAGTCAATACACAGTACTGTTGGACGACGTACTTACTAGCTGTTACTTAAATATGGGACGTGGGTATGCCTTAGCAAGCCGAAACTTTTTTTGCTTCCATTCTTGGTTGCTGTATACTAATTACCTTACAGCATGAGTTACAATACAGTTATGTGGTCAGTGTTTGGTAATGATGCAAGATATGTGTAAAGAACGTTGTTATACTTTATGCTGTTATGTGTTGTTCTGATGTCAAATATTCTGTTTTTTTTGACTTACACAAATATTGTTTGTATAATTTAACAAGAAACTGTTCTCCCAGTTTTGGTTGTGATTTGTCAACCAGTAAGACTTTTGGCAATGATGCTTATTTTTCTATATTACTTTAGATGCACACTTTTGTCTAATAAACTGTGCGATACTTGTCTGTGTGCTTATTTATAGGTGAAACATCGTTCACGTGGGCTGGCTCAGGTGCACAACTTTTCACTCAGAAGACTCCGCAGTCCAGTGATGCTGATCATACTGCAAATGACAGCCATGATGAGACACAGGATGATGATGGGTATTCTGCCGATAACATCCACTTTGAACCCATCGTCCAACTGCCAGAATGTGTTGACTTGAAGACAGGTGAGGAAGATGAAGTGGAGTTGTATCGGCAGCGGGCCAAGCTGTATCGCTTTGACAATGGTGCCTGGAAGGAACGTGCTACTGGAGATATGAAAATCTTGAAAAATTCATCAACTGGTTTGTGTATTGTCAGTGTTTGACTTAATTCCCAGTATATGTTGCTGTTCAGTGTGCAGTGGAGTTATAATAAAATACACAGTGTTCCGTAAAAAACGTGACATTTTATATGTGACTATAACTTTGGCTAATCTTAACCAATTTTTATAGTTTTTATATCATTTTTATCTGAAGAAATTCTGCATGCAACTGTAGTGAAATTTACCACATCCCCTTAATTATGTGCACAGCTTACCTGATAGAATTCAAAACTACCCTTTCGCTGTTGTTCACAAGTCATTGGAATCTACATTTGACTACAGCTTTGTCAAATCTTGGCCAATGTTAATAATTTTTACTCAAACTAAACTGGAAAATAAATTTTACAAATGAGGTGTGCATTGGCTTACTTATTACATTAACAAGGTGTTGCTAATGACGTTGCTTAGTCTTTTTGAGCCATTCCTCAGCACTGCTAAGCTTCTTGGGTAATAAAATTTATTTACCTGAATGATTACAGGGCTGATTTGGTGATGCTGCTTGTTGACATAATTGCTTGGAACCCGAAGTCGAAGCTACATCGAGGATCACTTAATAACCAGTCAGCTTGATTATTATAAAAGTGTTTAGGAATTTTTATATATTAAAATTAGTGAAGTTTCCATCATGAAACTGGTTTGTTTGATGGTACACAAGCATCACTGCTGTTGCTAGGAAGCCATCGGCTGCTGATGAGACGAGAACAAGTGCACAAGGTTGCGTGTAATCATCTGCTGACTAGTGAGATCTCACTGCAGCCATTGAAGACGGCAGAGAATGCTTGGTGCTGGTTTGCCTTGGACTATTCTGAAGAGCAGCCAGCAATGCAGCAGTTTGCATGTCGATTCAAGGTCTGTTGACATTTCCCTAATAACGTGGATTTTAATAAAAATCTGGAATTAACCATCATGCACATCTTGGCTTAGCATTTTCTGTGTTAAATGCACAGCATGATTTTTTGCTTTTCTTTTTGCAAACTATGTGGTCACCGTCACTTCTGGCCAGTTGTATGTTTCATTTTTGTCTTTGCAAAGTAGTTGCAGTCTGCCTTCTTGGTCTGTTAGTGAACATGTCTGTTGTCCTGATTGCAATGCCCTACTTGTGTAAGACCTGTTGTAACAAGCAGCTGGTCATTGCAGGTGTCTGTGCCTAGAGCTGCACTTGGTTGCTGCAGTGTCTTCCAATTGAATGGCATCATCTCTGTGTCTGTTAATCAGGGTCTAGTACGTCACAACTGTTGGACATAGAGCATGTAATTTTGTACGCAGATTCATGATGTCCAACTCTGATCACAAGCAAACCTAAACTGACCTCTGTAAGCTAGCTGAGCATCATAAGCGCTCACGTACATTGGGTGGCTTGTAGTGTATGTATGCTGTAAAATGTTATAAAGTTATCGTCATGCTGTAAAATGTTATAAAGTTATCGTCTTTGTTTTTATAGAAATCAAATCTAATGGCATATAATGGTGTCATACAGCGCAGTATTGAGTTGATGTAAGTTATGCCAGTGTGCTGATGTGCTGTTTGCCATGTACAGAATGCAGAACTGGCCAGCGAGTTCCATGCCGCAGTCACAAAAGTTCAGTCGGAGCTCAGCACAGCATGCATAGGTTTCTTTTAACTTGTTGCTCGTTTGGTGAAGCATGTCTGTATCATGTTTTTTTTGTTTTTCGTCTTTGGGAGCTTTTGTTGAGACCCTTTTTCATAAGTGAGCATGTTAATTTTATAGTGATGTAGTAAACAAAACAGTTTAGGAACTGTCATTATAATTGGCATATATTACAGTAGGATCTGGTATGAATTCTGGCAGTTAAACATCATATTGCTTTCAGCTGGCAGTGCATGTTCAGCTTGCTATTGGCAGAAATTTTGGAGAGCTGCTGGCAGAAATAATGTTGTTTTCAGTATGACTGACAATATTTTTGGAGCATTTGGCTGATAAAAAGAGCAATCTTAATAGATTTCTGTGAAGGTTTTTGGAAGCAATGGCTAACCCTGTTATAAGTGAGAAAAATGCCGTTAAAATGATAGTGGCACTTTTTAGACTGGGTGGTTTTTTAAACAGATACTGAGCCAGAAGCATCATCAGAAGTTACAGAAGCTGGTGGTTCCAGTAGCGATGCAAGACCAGAGACAAGTGCTGTTGCTTCAGCTGCTGGGCAAGACGACACCGATGATTGTCTTTTTGTCAAGAGAGCTACTGTTCAGTACAGTGCTGCTGCTGCCCCTTCCAGACAGGTTGAGCATGCTTGAGTTACTGGCTACATTCATTCTTCCTGTCAGTAATACCCCACAGAAAACTGCCGGTATTAGAATGACTTTTCATTTTTTTGGCGAACCACTGCACTGATTGGGGTCAAATTTGGCAGGGCACCTGCCAAAGTTGACCCCAAGGGTCGGCCCATATTTGAGAAATCAGAAATCATTTTGGTATCTTATTGCTTTATGGGAAAGTCATTAACGGGGTTACATTTGCAGACACACAATTTTTTTGCATTGTTTTATGAATTTTTTACTTGACACACAAATACAGAATATTAACATATGATGGCGTTCGATTTTGAACTATTTTGAACTAAAAGTATACAGTCAAAGAGATGTGTTGAGCGTGTTTGTGTACTGTTTCTTCTTAGAAGTTGGCACGTTAAAGAATTGAAATTGTGTTACATTTTATTCCACAAGCAAGTGCAATGTTGCATGTGTGTTTGTGATTTGAATGCGTGCAGGTGAAACACATGGTTGAGTTGGTGATTGTTCGAGGGAAGGACAGACAAGGAGAAACTCTGAAGATGAAGACAGATGATGGTCAAGTTGTGCTCGAACACACCGTTACTAAGGAAGACAAACTAAAGTGACTATTTACTGTTCTCTAAACTCAGACTGATGATGATGACTCTTTGCTTTGTGTACCTATTAGTGTTAGACCGAGTACGCCATTTTCGACCGATACTGATACACCGATTTTTTGCTGTCAACCGATACCGATATGCTTCAAGAGCGGCCGTGGCGCAGCGTGACTGACAGATCAAAGGCTCCCGACGCCGCCGCTACCGCAACTAATAACAGCGGCGGCGGCCAGCGCGGTGGCGGATGCCTTTGATCTGTGGTGCCAGGTTGTGCTTAATAAACAGCAGCATATCTGCTTTCTTTGCCGCCAGCCTATTGCGTCTGTCTGTGAAGACTCGTGAGGCCGAGCTAAACAGGCGTTCGCTGGCAACGGACGTCGGCGGAGCGCACAGGTAGCGTTTGGCAACACCTGCGACGTTGGGATATAGGTGGTGGTTGTGACGCCACCAGTCGCATGCTGTTGCAAACTTGCTGCGGTCCACCGGGGTCATGGAGCGGCCGTGGCGTAGCGTGACTGACAGATCAATGGCTCCCGACGCCGCCGCCGCCGCAACTAATAACAGCGGCGGCAGCCAGCGCGGTGGCGGATGCCTTTGATCTGTCGTGGACAGTCAAACACAGCAACTATCAATAAAGTTTAATATGAAAAACAGTAACGTCAGTTCTCAATTCTTTGTAAAGTCTGTGTAAAGGAAGCTTTATATGTGCGTTTGTAGGCGAGAGCGATAGGCCTATGTGGTCTGCGTGTAGCTCGGCGTGTGAACATTGAACGCGAGGTGTATTCATAATGTATGCTTGCTTAAAACTAGGGATGTTAAAAGTCGACAATTTTTTTTCTTGATACGAGAAATTCTTTTCCCGGGACTCGGCGAGAATTCTCAACCACGTGATGATGTCACACCCGTGACCCGGAATTACCGATGAGGCCTAGGCTACTCGCGAGGTCGTGCGCGTTGCCGTCGTGTAAATTTGCGGCGAGCAGATTGAACATCAAACGCCACTAT
>Ga0126335_1002079_pt1 | contig 11724 bp, 12 predicted proteins | sample OlaspJWI45metaG_FD_108409 | JGI IMG/M metagenome (GOLD analysis project Ga0126335, IMG submission 108409) | Marine gutless worms symbiont microbial communities from Oahu, Hawaii - Olavius sp. 1 OAHU.JWI-45 metaG | ecosystem: Host-associated > Annelida > Digestive system > Unclassified | place...
GAATTGCTGCATTTGTTACCCGGGGAGCGGGGTGGGGGCTTATTTTAGATAATTTCCCAGGCTTCAGTGTTTGAACTATTACGTTCTTTATGCTGTCCAATCCAATCCAATCCAAGGCATTCTGACGGAAGCAGGTAGTCCTCTTTGCCCGCATCTTAACATCACTTTCACATACAAATTGACTATAGAAATATGCAATAAAACATAAATGGTGGCTTTCCGGGGAGGGGGTTTCGTTCGAGGAAAAGGGACTGGACTTTTTTGGAAGCCCCCACGACCACATGCTTTTAATAAAACATCTGCTGCAGTCCCTTCCTTAGGGGTAGGTATGGCTGTAGGGTAATTTCATGCTTTTGGGGTAAATTGGTGGTGGGATTTGGGGTACTTAGCCAAGGGGCCGGAATGCAGTTCATAAACTTCTTGGAAGCCCTCCCCCGTGCTTCAAGCAAAACACCTCCATTGTTGCCCCCCACCGGTAAGACCCTAGATACAACAGGCTCCTGGTCTATTATCACTGACAGACAGAAGGACAGACAGACATCACAACTGGGTCGCATATTGCTTCCTTCGCCAATACAAGCGGATGGAAGCAAACAAAGTCAGCAGTTGAAAGCAGATGACCACGTGATCTTCATCTTAAGCCATACACTACGCCTACAAATACATACCTGCATAACAACAAGCTGCCTATGGGCTGTGATTCTCAGCTGGCTTAAGTAGGTCAGTAGGTCAGCATGACGCAGTTTTTTGGTTTGTGATCAGGGTTGGTCACTCTCAGTACGTCTCTACATGCAAGATTACAGTTGTCTTGTGGTTACAATTTCCAACACCCTGGTTAACAGACAGACAGACAGACACAGACAGACAGACGTAACTGAATGTGATACTACACTGCATAGACGTGCAGAAACCAAACAGCTGCTCTGGTAGACAGCACACAATACATGACTAGGCTTCTAGCACCACAGACAATACCTGTCATCATACTGGCTGGTTTCGATTTCAAAGCTAACAAAAAACTAAACAAGAGGCCAAAGTAATTTGACAAAGGCTGCATCGAATGCGCTTCCCCTCCCCAGCGCCGTGGGAGCCGGTCTAACACAGTGTTCCTCGGGCAAACAACAGTCTTCACCACAGACAGGACCTCAATCCGTCCAGCCGTTTATGCACACCAAAGCCATGTGAAGACGCAAGACAGCAGATAGCAACAGTATGCATCTTGTGCCTTCGATGCAGCCTGACACGACAAGCCCATTATGCCTACGCTGCGCCGACCGTCACAGACAGCACAGGCCAATCACTATATGCCTCTGTTGTCTACAGTCAGGCAGATGCATAAAAGTACATTTTGAAAATACAAACACGAGAATGTATAAAAAAGGCATCTCTGATACAACGGTCAAGCAATGAAAAATCAGTTTGCATGACAACAGGTCGGGTAATGAATGAGAGGCCAAAGTCATTTGGCGGAGGCTGCACCGAATGACCCCGCGCACACGGCACGAGGCGTACACTGCACATGCTGCCGCCGGATTACCTCGCACAGCGAAGCCGAGTCGGGGTCACTCAATGCATTTGTGGCAGACAGTCAGACAGACAGACTGACTGACAGACACCACGAACACTGGTAACAATAGTCTGCATCGCATACCTTCGATACAGCCTAAAAAGCAAAGTGACTGCAGCAACAGTTTAGGCTGCAAGGACTGCTGCATCAGCACAAAATTACTTACTTACTTACTTACTTACTAATAACAGCATAAGTTCACCACCATGGAACTATAAGAAAGTAGGTCAGTAGCTCAAACGAACGTTAAAAAAATCGAAATCAAGTCACGCTACATCTGTCGGCGGCAGTTACAATATTGTGAATAATTCACACAAAAACAATAACTAAAGACGCATTAAAACACTGCAGGAATTGGTAAATACACTCTACAGTTACAATCGTGCAACTAAAGCACTACTCCAACTAGGCCTGTACCAAACAGGGGGTCTTGACTAATCTGCCGAATAAGAATAATTAAAATCATTACTCGGCCGAACAAGAACAGAATATGAATAACTGCTTTTAACTTTGAAGCAATGTCACTGTCATTCATCATCGTTAACGTTAACATCGTTACGCTAGATACTTTTTCAAGTTCAGCATCATCTATTAATATGAGTATAAAATACATATGTACTCACAAAGTCATAAAACTCGCCAAACAGTTAAGTGAAAAGGCAGTCAGTTTTATACTCCGAATATGCCTAAATAGTTTTTGCTTTGCCTATGTCAGAAACGACTAAACAAACTCACAGTTCCACATGAATGACTATTCGTATTCGGCCTACTTCTAGCAGTATTATTCGGCCGAATACGAATACAGTATTTGGTCTACTACTGGGCTCTAATACAGCACGAATAAAATATTCGGTACAGCTCTAACTGCAACATATGTGTAGTCAGCCTGGCGATACAAAATCTAAACGAAATGTGCTTGTGAAATCATGCATGCGGTACAGCATTGTACTGGCAACTTACGAAGACTTATACTGACCTAACAGAGTGAAAACATATGTACTACTGACATGCCACCAAACACGACCACCTTTCAATCGAAAACATTCCTCGAGTCGTTGGCTTCATCCCGTATCAAAGACACACTGGGCCACACATCGACGCCAGTCTCCTCTGTCAACACACAGCGCTCTAATGCTCCCCCACGACTTCCGATCTTGTCTATACTATCAATAGAATTTGTTCCTGGTTCACCCGGCCTTTGCACAATGGTATCCATCTCCCAATGCCCGACTTGTTTCGGCAGTCTGCCATCGTCCATCCGCAAGATGTGCCCTAACCTTCTCAGACTTCGTTCCTCGAAAGAGGAATTTTATAGCTGTTGTGTCCCGTCTTGCCATGACCCTGATATGCAAACTTGACGTATGAACTACGGAAGCATACACGCACATCGAAAGAAAGTTGTGAGGTCGGTGCATTCAAACGTCAGTGTCTCTGCAGAACAGACAGACAGATGTGACCAAACACCAAAACTCAAAAATGAGAATTTTACGAATTTCTTAAAATTCGTAAAAATTCACGAATTTTACAAATTTTAGTGATGGGTCTGAAAAATAAGTAGAGAGTCGTGATTTTCCGAATTTCCAGTTTCGAGTGTAATTTGTACTTATATCTATGTGGGGCATTCATTCACTGAAAAAATCATCACAAATTGTTTTTGCATTTGTGCGTGTTTGATTGATCACCTCAGACTGTTATTGCTACTAGTGCAAGCAAACATAAACAAGCCGTTTGTGAATTAAAATTTCTGAGTGCCGCAAAGCAACGCTCCACCGGAAGACCACACCCACTCAACGAATTTTTTTTTACATTTTTTTTAAATTACGTAAAATTCACCAATTTCTATAAATTTTAAAACTGCAGGTAACGAACTTTTGATATATGCCAAACACGATATCATGCAATCAAGTGGAAAAGAGATTCGCACTCAACTTAACTGGAAGACTAACAATGGACGATGCAATGAAAAGCTGAACACCTGGAAGCTTCATATCATATGCACGGGAGACAACAGACATCACCCGCACAACGTGACACTCAGTGAAAATACACCTTTGACAACAGTCCGTCACCGAGACAGTCACAAATTTACGAGGAAGTCAGCAGTTTAACAACGGCGCTTAGTTGAAACACAGAAAAGTGTAAGACTGGACGACAACGTCACTAAGACAGCGAACGAAAAAGCTGGTTTTAAAAACACGTATTAAACACAAAGTACACTGTCATTGTCGGCACTTTCAGGTAAGACTTTACATGAGAAAACAGAGTCACATATGTAACAATATTTAACGTACAACAGAAAAAGACATCCTTTTGCATCTGACTCTGTTGAGTCACGCACTGCGCTCTTCTTCTTTCAACCTCCTGCAGTCTCGGTCTGCATGAACCATATTCTCGTCAAGAGCATCCAGCCATGCAGCACCAAAAACCGGGAGCTTCTGTTAGAGGAAACACAGTAAGTTGGTCGGTAAACGTATATAACGGTAATAAATACAAATGTGACAAAGTCTACAGAATGCACGCTGTGCAAAACGAAAGCTAGCCACCATATTACGAACAAAGCCGCTAATTCGCACAAGTTACAGCAGAACAATATCGTCGCCAACAAACACTGTATAAAGTATACCAGTAAAAATCAGTCAGCAGCAAAAGCATCGATAATGTTAAAAAACGGTAAAAATACGAGAATTAAAGCTAACAAATAATTTGACAAGTCAGCGAATGTTACGTGAGTAGATGTAGATAAGCTGTACACAAAAGTTCAATAAGTCATGAGTCAGTCGACTAAACAATGACAACATTAATAAACAAACACGTCATGGACTACAAGAATAAGACTTTACATAGACCCAAAGTCCTTTGCGTTGAGCTCATCCCATTGGCACTTTGAGCCAGTGAGGACGAAGTTCAATTAAGCTAGCATACAGCCAAACGTCGGCCGGATGGCCGGCTCAAGTTAACAGCCAGCGCCTTTAACCAACTAGGTCAGTAGGCCAGCAGTCCTGACCACAGGGCCTACTGTAGTGCCGAACTCGCCATTTTCTTTCCCGCAGAGTTGCACGCAAGTCCAAATTTTGGGACCTGACTCGACTTGTGGAAATCATGACCCGACCCGACCCGACCCGCTAATATTCCCAGCTTCCTGGACCCGGCCAGACCCATGGACCATCCACGACGGATAATAAGTCACAAAGCTTTTAAGTTTGCCGTAATTTAATGATAATAATTCTAATTATTATTTTAAACTACACGAAACATACGTAATATACAATACCATGTAAAAAGTAACGAGCAATTTTTAATCTTTACTAGAACTGCATGGACCCGGCCCGACCCGCCAATATTTGTAAATTTTCTGAGCCGACCCGACTCGCGGGTCAACCCGACCTGCGTGCAACTCTGCTTCCCCGGCAACGGCTGTAACCATAACCAGTTACTCAGCAGAACAAACAGACAGATGTGACCAAACATAAAAGATCAAGAACGTGAAAGTGGAACCGTGACCTAGCCACCCGATTACATACCCAGACGGTTTACCTATCCGAAGACAATCACCCTCCAAGTACTAACCAGGACCGACGTTGATTAACTTTGTCGATCAGAGCAACGTCGCTACCCACTGCACCACGCCGCCAACTCATGGACTAAAGTACCGACTGAAGTGCTACATAGGTTTAAGTAAGTAAAGTTTTCACGCCCGCCTTTCCAGAAAATCAACTGCAATGCTGCTGAAAACTGAAAATCACGAAACAAAAACACATTCACGTAAAACACTAAAATAAATAAATTTAACGAGCATGTCTGATTGGAATAAGACAAAATTTTCAATACTGAAACACGAAAAAACCGTAGACTAGCAAAAGCTGGAATCAACGTCATACGATTGATCTGTGTAGAAAAAATCAGCCGAAGACTTTTTACCCCGATGACACGACTGCCTCAGACACGTACTTTCCTGCAAAACCAAAACAACACGATACTGCATTTTAATCAGAGGCATACCACCTGCGTTTTTCTCTTCCACTCACGGAGTACCAGCGTGCTAAATATGAACTATGTACACCATCCACATTTTTTTGTTACGACAGGACCAGCGTGTAAGCCGACCCCCAACACTTTGGCATCCAAATTGAGCCAAAAATTGTTGGCTTATACACAAGTACACACGAAGGTAATCTTTTGGTTTGTGGTCAGAGTTGGTCTCGACATGTAAGTCTCTCTGTCCAGCAGTTATGATTTGCGACACCCTGGTTAACAGACAGACAGACACAGAGACACGGTCTGAACGTTGCACATGAACATAACTGGCTCGGCTCGGTTGCAGTCAGCTGCCATCACAGAACCCCACTCACCAGTAACGATGTGCTTTTTGACGAGTGAGGCACGATACCCAGAGCCAATCAGTTCCAGATCAACGCCGGAAAATGTTGTTCCTTCGCACGAAAATGACAGAGCAGCCAGGTGGGGACCGGACGGTGACGAGCCGAGATCAAACTTTGCTCGCACGCAGCCCTTTGCGCCGTTCTCAGCCAACTCGGAAATGCTACCGACGGTCCACATGGCACGCTTCTTCTCCGTGCACCTGTGAATAACAACAGTTTTGATGAATGCGTAAGAGTGAAAGTGTTGCAGAAACACGACAGTTATCAAGAGATGAATCGGGTAAAATCAAAAACCAGACTGCAACTGGTAAACGAACACTTCTGCCGGCCTATGTGCACTTAACCCGTTTACCGTCCACTTAAGCCCTGTTCATGTCGACGCAACTCGACGCGACTGACTGAACTAAACTTTCATCGACATGAACAGTCCTGAAAATGAACTGCACTAGTTGCGACCTAGTTCTGCCCAACAGCCAATGGCGTTGTACCAGGTTATGACGACACAAATGACGTCAGTTTGTCATTTCCAAAATGAAGAATCGCTCAGAATTACTCAGTTCCTCTCACTTTTTCGGGCTTTGTAGGGTTAGGGTTAGTATCAGGGTTTGGGGAGAGTTAGTATCAGGGTTAGGGGAGGGTTAGTTCTGCATTTTAATTGCATTAAAATCGCTTTTTGTTTACATGAAAACAGAGCACAAACTTGCGATCTTGCGGAGCAGCCAAAATGGCCAAATGGTACGGTACTTGCATGCTAATCAATGTGGCCAGGTTCCGGCTAAGCTAAACGTTTTATCAAATTTTATAACTTCGATTTTCCGACAGTTATCATGAATTTAACCGTTTATGGAACTACAAAATTGTCGCTTTGATGAACAGGATAATCGAACAAGATGAATAAATACTCATAGTATTGAGTTTGCGTCAATTTTCACGAAATGTAGCACCTAGCGTATATAATTAAGCTCGATAACTCGACGAACAGACTAGATTTTTATCTGAAAGCAAATCATTCTCAGTAGTTTGGGGACAGTACTAGTTTGACTTGGACACCCAGACTGCTGTGTGGGTAGAGTCACAAGTTTCACGTTTGAGCTTGTAATGACTGGTTCGAAGCCACGCTGCAGCAACTCTACTCTAACTGTACTCTTCACAACAAGTATGTAAAATTATCCGGTTTCATGCCAGGAACTGGAAACGGATAGTGAAAAGTGGCCGGATATCCCTCCTGAACCGGACACAACCAAATATCTGGCACATCCCTACAATTTAGTCACTCCGAGAATGTACAACCTCCACATTACACACGGCAGCCAAAGGAAGCCACGACACGTGAAAGTCGTACCAGACTCCCGGAGGTTTACACTGCATCTTCCTGACGTCGCCGCTGACCGGTACGTGAATCTGAACGTTAGACAGTGGCCGCGGCGACGACATAGCGACGCCATTGTACGTGTAGTCGAGCCGAAAGTCCGCCCGCTGTGGACTCAGTTTCCAGTAGCTGTGCAGCTGTAGTGGCGCCCCAAGTGTGCTGGCATGCCGAACTCGAACCTGCATCAACAAACAGCATTGTGGCATCACTAACTAAAATACCACATTGTTATTGGTCCAACTTCAGTCACGTGACATCACTCGCCAAGGTATGACCGTTGGACATAATGCCTAACATTAGACATTATAATGTCCAGCGGTAAAAACATGTATATAAGTAGTATGCAAACCACTTAACTCTTGATACCCGTCTTTTATCTGTTTTTTTCTCGGTATATTGTGTGTATCTGTGTATTTCTGTCTTTCGTTCTGTGTTGTCAATGGCTACTGCAAGTTGCGGTGAATAAAGATTATTATTATAACACAAGTTTTTAGTTAAACTCGAGATGTGGGACAGGCTCCGCAGACTTGCATGCGGTGTAAAATCACTCGCACATCATGCTTAAATATTTCTGAAAACATACAAACTTAGTTGTAGATAAAAGTATATTAATTATTTTCGCAAAAATTATGACTTATGTGTAAAAACATATTACGCTACAGTTATCGCTTACATACTTACTTGTTGTGCAATTAGCACGACATAACGTCTTACGCAAAGTTGTGCTGGTAGGCTTTTACATAATTTTTCACGATAAAAATCACTTTTTAATCGAATTTGGAAGTAAAGCCCTTTATATTACTGAAATTAATATTGATGTGTACAGCGAACATCAGATAGTGAAAAACTCTATTTGCGGTTGTTTGTTAGATGGGTAACAGGGTTGCCACAACTTTCAACTTTTGGTGGCTCGATGGCCGAGCCGTTAGCGTGCCGGACTCAGGCTTGGAAGAGCACGGGTTCGAATCGCAGTCGCGACGCTGTCGAGTAGCTTACGCTTAACAGTTAGGTGCAAACTCATCTGAAAACTAACCTGGCTATCAGTCAGCTTTTGCCTTTAATAACTTCCCAGATACAGTCACAAACTCACCTTCCCGCACCACCTTTAAAACTCGCCGAAAATCCCACTTGTTTAACCTCATCAACAAATACTAGAAAAAACTGCCTTCTCTTCATCTGCTGACTGCCCGCACCTAAATCAGATTCAATCTTTCGACCATACGTTATAGGTTCTCGTATTATTATTATCGTCATTATTCTTTTGGCTTCTGACTACCAGCAAGGATTTGCAAAGAGGATAAAAGCGCCGAAGAGCTTACTCCAGCAGAATCTGTTTACAGGCCACCGGTTTCGACTGCACACTCAGACCACCCACAAAGTCACAAAGTTTTTTCAACCAAACAAGACCATGCTGCACAAGCAAAAGTTTATACACTGACCAACCTATCTACATGAAGTTTTTATGCTCCATCAAGATTTCTTCGCCTCAGCTTTCATGTAAGTATATATGTATTGCTGGCGACATGCTCAATCGTCATTCTGTTGGAAACTAAAAACTTTTTTGCTTTCTGTGTCATTTCCATGACTACATTTTTCTTTTTAGTGGTCCTTGAGGTTTTTACTTAGGCCACTTTAAAAATTTCTTATGTATGTAAATACTGATTAATAGAGAAATGTCGAAACGAGTAAAATTTCTGAAAACACGTGTGGATTCCTAGAGCGAGGTTCTTTAGAACGCACCCTGTACTTCAGTGTATCGACGTTGAAATAAGATGCGTGTTGGTTGTGAGCCGACTGCTGTTCAAGGTGGTCGACCAACGCCAACATGTTGAAAAAAAATACACGACCGTCGGAGCTGCATTCCTCCCGTACTCTGACAATTAACATTACAATGACAACTTATATACTCTCGATACAGCACTTCTCCATGACAATCTCACCCCAGAAGCACTGAGGTATGGCACACATTGTCAAGGGATTTCACAGTTTAGCCTGTACAGTGCACCCCACGCGTTTATCGACGAATGAATGGAATGAACCATGCCGTTGCCTTCCCGCCAGAAGCTGGTTTTATTACCGACCCCGAACGGATGGAAGGCTGAGTCGCCCAGCCATCCAAGTACTAACCGAGCCTGACACTGACTAACTTTGTTAAACCGACCAACGCGCTAACCAACTGTGCCAAACTGCTAATTGCAAGCTGTGAGAATTTACTATTCGTTGACCAGTTAACACATAATAAAACGTTTGACCGACTGCAACCCTACTCACAAGCACACTTGTCACACCGTACGAGTATACTGTTCATTAACCAGTTGATTTCTCAGAAAATATTCGATGATATGTCATTTAGATCAAGCTGAGAGCAGTCAATTTATTAAAAGCAACCAAACACAAGAGCCAATTTTCAGTCAATAACCAGTGGCCAACGTAACGTGGTAGAGATCGCATCGAACCACCGCCACCCTAACCTAAGTCAGATGGACAGCCCCCAGCTAATACAATGTCTCTCCAGCCCCCAAGAGTCTCCACCCCAAAAAGGACGTCGATCCGTTCAGCCATTTTCGCACGGCCCAAACGACAGACATCTAGGACCATCGATCGCAATAGTCCGCAGCTCACAGACTCGATGTGACCTAAGACCAAACAGAGAGAATGTGATGCGTCGACTGTAATTTAAATACAACGGTACGTATTCACTCGGAAATCAGCTGTTTGTTGGTGAGAATTTCCCCGACGTGTGAAATGTTTGTGACGCACAGCGACAGCGCCGTCGACCACGGGTTGTTACGCAATGCCTGAACGATTCCCACCGGAAACGATACGATCATATCGCCAGTGATCTTCAGTCGGCATCTGAACCGCACCGAGTATTGAAACGTTTTACGTGCGAGAATAAGTAGGTTACACGTACTAGGTTATTTCAGAGACGAGCCTTTTCAGCTAATCAACTGCACGATTACTGAAACATGGTAACACAACAAGCTCAGCTGTTGCTTAGCCCCACCGGAAAATTGCGCATGAAAAAATACAATAAAAGTAAAAGTCGATTTTCTCTATTAGCGCACTTTGGACAAAAAACTAGTCTTTTACTAATTTGATTTTGTAAAATATTTAAAACTGTCGAATCACAAGTTTCTTAATGGACAGCTCTTGCCTCAGTGAACTGACGCTAGGCCTGTAGGGGGCTAAATGGTGTCGTATGTAAGCCTATTATCAGTTAACAATTAGCTTTAGACAGGTTCACTCTGCAGTGAGCTACAAATGCAATAAATTTTACATGATGTGTATACACGTAATAATTGACGAGTAACGCAGCTATGTTATTATTAGGCCTATAAAACTCATCACCTGACGCCTTTGACCTGACCGCTGCCACCTCCTTCCCTAGTAAGTACTTACGTAACACACGGCTCCCCACCCGCCCACGCTATATAGTGCTTGTCGCCAGCGTTGCTGTGTCGTCGGCCTCACGTACTGCGCAGGCATGGCTTAGCAGACAGGCTCAAGACCAACAGAAGAGGCCCAGCTAGCACACAAAATTTGCAATAAAGCGTGTGCAATGCGCGCGCGTGCAAAAACGTAGAAATTGCGAAAACATCGTGCAGAGCGAGATTGCGATTTTCCGGTGGGACTAGTTGCTGACAAACCACCCGATGCTTGTGCATGCTGACATTGTGCTGTCAAAAGCTGCCCTCTGGTGAATGACTGCTATTTATTGGCCGAATTTTGCAACTTTTTTCCAACACATCTCCCATTTGACGCCCTCCCCTCGAGCTGTCGTTCATAGTTGGTACGGGAAAACTAGAATGGCTGGGCTACAATCTGGTGAAGGTCGCATGATGATCGACTCGGTTGTTTGGGCACAATACATCAACGTGACAGACAGACAGCACAGTTTCTGACAGACACAGAGACATGTCGCCATACCAATTGCCGCGCCAACGCACTGCGTCGGGCACTGTAAAAGTTAACAGAAATAGTGGATCGGTTGACATTGAAGAGAACTGACCTGCTGCTGCTGCCTGTGCCAGTGAAGTGGGCATGAATTGTCTCACAAAACGCGACAGCGAGTGGTACAGTCTCCGACGCGAAGCTAATGGAAGAGAGTAGACTTGGTCCGACTGACAGCGATGTGTTGAACGGCGCCTGACTGATGCTCTGTATGCTGCCACTTCTCTGTAGGGTGCCGCAGCCGGCTCTGCACGATGACGTGGCCGTTGTCTGTTAACACACAGCAGTAAAGGGGTGAAGGGTTAATGTCGCACTGAGTCTGCCACCCGACGTCACCTCAGCTTCAACGCTGTCTGTTTTTCGAAACCGCCTCAAAACTTATCTCTTTTCCCGATCATTTCCTTCCTAACTGTTTTTGGTTTCTAGTTCTGCACACCGTGTATAGTAGTGGTTTA
>Ga0126335_1002080_pt1 | contig 11723 bp, 12 predicted proteins | sample OlaspJWI45metaG_FD_108409 | JGI IMG/M metagenome (GOLD analysis project Ga0126335, IMG submission 108409) | Marine gutless worms symbiont microbial communities from Oahu, Hawaii - Olavius sp. 1 OAHU.JWI-45 metaG | ecosystem: Host-associated > Annelida > Digestive system > Unclassified | place...
CGGTTTATTGCTTACTTGTGTTGAGCGATGTAGCAATGCGTAACAAAGTGCCATTACGTCACTTCGTACGTGTTATTGTTTACAAACATAACTTACGACACCTAAATTGTGTTCGTAAGTTTTGTCGTAAGTTCCTCGTAAAGTTTCTCGTAAGATTCTTTGTAAATTAGTCGTTAAGTGCTAACATCCTCGTAAGTACGAAAATTCTCGTAAGATGTTCTTAAGATTCTTTCATAATCGGGCCACGGACTGATGGTAGCACCAACCACAGACTAGGCCCACTATTGATCTGAAGTTCTGAACTGACTAAACGAACGCACCGAGTGTGTACAAATCGCTCTGATCTAATTATCGAACTCATCCGATGTTTCTTCCTTACAGTATATGCACGATTTGTCGTATACTAAAACCGAACACAACACAGGTCAACAATTTCTACATTAAACAACCGGAAACAAATGGCGGCTACGATTCGCCTTCGTGGCTAGTCCTGTGTCAGGAATGTAATAAAGCTCGAACTCGACCGTCCTTGTATATAGCTAACTTGTTTTGTTTGAAGGCAGTATTTCCATATTAGCTCAGAACTGCACTAAATCCTACATTGTAAGTCAAAAAACATGCCACTTGATATTCGTTCATAACTTGACAAATCTCAACCGATTTTCAAAATTTTTTCACTGCTGAACTCATCAGTTAATGTGCAACAAAACACTTATCACATTTTATCGCACCTTAAACGTGTCACTTCTCTACCGTGTGAAATACAAAAGATCGAACTTAGCAAATTTCTGATGCATTTTACACAATTACACCAGTCCGCTATCAATGCTCTCAAAACTAGCAATAAAACATAAGTGTATAAGTGTTCTGAAATTTCACTAAATGCTGAAAATTTCCTCATTTGGCACAAACACACGCACCGTGGCGTTTGCAATTGAATTGTCGATGACGCTTTGTTTCAAGCTGTCTCGAGCACTGATTTGACGCTGCTTCAGTTTATTGTCGTCATTCACTTCGTTTAATGGGGATGTCTCCAATTCCAGAAAACTGATGGTCTCGAAAGCTTAGTGTGCTCGTGCTTTATCTTGCTGGATGATAACGAACTCACCAGAGATCTCAAGTATGACAGACAGTAGCTTCTGAGTCAGAAGCACATTGCAGTATTATGTGCCACTGTTTTTCGCCGCGACATAAACGAACATCATGTCGATGATCCTTAACTAGGATTCGCTCACGTCATTATCAGTAACAGCAGAAACCAGCACAATTTAACAATGAAGTTTCACAAGGTACTGTAGTGACACATTTAAGGTGTGTTGTAAAATACGGCTAAGGTTTTGTAGCCAGTATAGTTATAAGTGCAACAGTAAAAGAACTTTGAAAATCGGTTAAATACAACCAAAGTTATGAACGAAGGTCGAGTGGCATGTTTTTTTGACTCATAGTGTAGTATTGCGTTATTACGCATTATTAATTTCCACCGCATGTCAGCTTTGTTAGCGCTGTCGTGGGTATGGGCGTGACTGTCTATCTGTTCATCCATCTGTAAGGTTGTTGTATAATTTCATGTCATCTTTATCCAGGATGGAGCGTGGCAGGAGGTTGGCCATTACGGGACGTGAGCGTTATGCTCAACAGCAAAAATGTGAGTTTGTACAACTAATTTCACACATTTTTAAACTAATGAAAATACGTGCAGTATCCTTTACCTCTAAGATAGAGACTAGAGGTGGGCCGAAGTTCAGTTTCGCCGAACTTTCGGCAGAATACTTCGGCTCTGCAACGTTGTGCTATTCGGCCGAAACTCGGTACTATTCGGCGTCGTCTTTCTGCCGCGTACAACGTCGTACGTAACAACTTTTTACTCTTATTATTTTAGTAAATTACGCTTTCTGTTTATATTGAGTAAAATTCAGTTTAGCGTCAATCAACAAAGTTTAAGACCGCGAAGAAGATTGTAACTTCGTAAGGTAATGGTATAGGTCTTGCCTGCATCCTGCAATTTGCATCGATTAACCATACCAATAAAATTTTACATGTGCAGTAGTGATATTCTATGGAATGATGGGAACTGCAGTGCAGAGTGTGGAAGGAAGAAAGAGGAGGAAAAGTAGGGATAAGGAAGGGAAGGAAAGTAGAACGGCAGGGGAGAGAAGGGAAGGGGACGGGAGAGAAATGGAAAGGTAGGGAAGGGGAGCAGCAGGAAGTGGAGTTGACCATACCGCCACCATTTCTGAGCCACTTTAAAATTGTGTATATCTGGATTTACGTCGCACATGCGGTGACAGGTTGTTTCCGTCGGCCGCAAAACATCCTGCACCATACATGTCAAAATTGGCTGACAGCAGAGAACATCGACAGGTCTCAGAAGCGAGCCTGCAATCGTCAACCGGGCAGGCAGTTGTTTGTCCCGTCAACGACTAGTAGACTAGCTAGGCACACAACCTTGAACTCGATGCGACTGGAAGCCATTGCCACTAATGTAACACTGACTTGATATGGTCGCGTGTTAATGTGCTAGTAATGAGTCATGCGGCGGCGTTTTCTACGGACTACAGTTTACGTACATTAGATTAAGATAAAAATAGTCTACTTTGAAATTTACTTCATTGATGGAAAACCGCCGAAAATCGAGTCACTGAAACACACATAACAATTCTTACTACTTGCTTTGTGATATTATCTTTTATACCGGGCGCAAGCCCGGTACGGGCTGCGCCCATAGTAAAATCGCGCGCGTGCGCGCGTACTATTGTATTTTATGTGCTGGCACCCGCTTACTGGTGAGTAAATTTTACTTGTCACGACGTACTGAGTGAGCCGTAACGTCAAGAAAATCTGACTTTCGCGACCGTAACGTAACGAAAATCTGCCTTTCGCGAAGCGAAAGTCTGGCTGTCACAAAGTGATGTTTAACGTCCCACTCGACACTTTATGCATGCACACCTTACGCTTGCAGTGAGCTCCGCTCTCCGGGCTTGCGCCCGGAGTTTAGGTTTCCTAATGGGTTATATCTAATTTCTACAATTTCTCACGAAAACAACAACATATGTCAACTTGTCACGCATATCGTGCTATGATGACATAACAAGAAGGTCATCAGCATACATACACAACGCATTCAGTACAACGTCATAAGTACCACAAACATCATAAAAGAAAAACAGGTATATCATTCGGCAGCATCGTTACTGATTTATGATTTTTGCGGTTTTACTGTTGGTGTACTACAGCATTTTCATATGTGACAAAAACGATAAAAAACAAATATAAACTGGCGAAATAACTCACTTAACAACATTTTGACGTCATTGAAATCATTAACAAGTTATCTGTCAAAAATACGTTTCAGAAACACCTTAACGGTAAAATTTATACTCGTCTAAAAACCATTATGTTATTTCTAAAATACGGTAGAGTTGCATTTTTACGTAAAGCGAGAGAAGCAGTTAGATCAAACACAAATCCTCTGTTGACCATTGTTTCATGTACGTACACGGGTGCTCTGTTATTGACATGGTGAAAGCCTATTTGACCAGGAATAGCCCAGCTCAGTACCACTCCACGCCCTGCAGCTCGGCCTATGTTGTCTAGCACGACAGATTCGTATTTTGTTGGGATGTGTTCGAGGACTTCTGTTGACAGTACCCAGTCATAGCGAGGCAACCAATATTGAGGCAGAGTCAAGTCAAGAAACTTCACCTATGAAACAAGCGCATGTAAGCGTAGACTCGTCAGTGATATTTCAGTTATGAAATTAATTTAAGTTACAGTTTAAGTTAGTTTTATACTTAATAATTTGTATTATATATAGTTAAAGTTACTGAAATAGCAATCATTTCAGTTACTATTAAGTTATCCAACATTCATTTAAGTTAAGATGCTATTCAGTTACTTTTCAGTCAATTGATAAATGCATCGCAGAGTAACCAAAGTGATTCGCTATTCGTTATGTGACTCTCTACGCTCTCCTCGATCTTCCGATCTCGGACGGTTACATCTCTTGCATGGGGTGCTCCATTATCTGGCACGGCTCTGAATGCGTTCCCCATGGTGGATCGCGGGTCCTGTCGAACTGAAGTTCACCTGATGCAAACTTGATGAAGCTAGAAGGGTGGGTGGTGTATTGGGCTCCGACGTTCTGTCACTTTCCACAGCGGAGGCACTTTCTTTAATGAAGAAGGAATAAAGACGCTCGCTTTTATGAAAAAAAAGGAGGCTCTTGCTTCTATAAAGAAGGAAGGAGGCTTTCTTTCTGACGAGTCAAGATGGCACTTTCCCTGACCGACCGTCCAGTCAAGGTGTCTTTCTTTTTTAATGAACCGTGACCGACGAGTCAAGGAGGTTCTTCTCTCGGTTCGAGTCAAGGATGTTCCGAGCCCGAGTCCGGTGAGATGTCCGGCACCACCGCTCTGGTAGAGGTTTCACTCTGGTCGAGCTTTCGCTCGTGTAGAGTTATTCGTTCTCTTAGAGCTTGGTGGTGCCGCGGCACCAAGTGGACTTCGTCGAGTTGCGTCGCTTCTTATATAGTCGATGGCCGAGTCCACTTTTCGGCGTTGAGCGAGTAAAGCGAGGGTGGACAGCGTAGTTGGTCTTACAGTGAGGGGTGGCGGGTAAGACTAAAACTGTGTTTGTTACAGTCTCCCCTACCTTACTTCTTTCGTCCACGAAAGAGGAGACACCACTCTGCCTGTACTTAGAGGGAAACTTAGACAATATTGGTGCAAGAGGCGCGCACAACTTTATCGTTTATTACAAGCCTATTGCCGAGACCATCTTTTCCTGACTGCTTCGAATCTTTTCCTGGAAGATGCGTGCGATTTTTTCTTAAGATTTTTTCCTTATCTTTTTTTGGTCGAAGCAGCATCTTCTCTTGGGTTCGGCTTACACAGATAAAGCTGCTCTATACTACGAAACTACACAACGTTACTATGATGGCGCTGTCGCATTACTGCTGCAGAACCACCTTACAATGTCACTACTTGTTAAACTAACTACAAAACACCTCAACTCCTTCTTTTCCGGAAGGTCGGAGGCAAACTACACAACAACTAAACAGTTCTAGTACAACTAGGCTACATCGCCATAGTATATCAGACGAGTAGTTGCAGGTGAGACGTCACTCCCGTTCATCGGATTCCCGATCTTCCACTACTGCATTGCTTTTTGTCGAGGGTGTGTCATTGCCTCCATCTTCGTCGTTCTTATTTGCCGGTTCTTGGCGGAATTCATGACGAAGTCGCTAAACTTCTTTGGAGTTTGAATTCGCCTGCGTGGCCGGCCTCTTTCAGGTTTCTCGTCGGTTTCATAGCTTCCTTTTTCTTCCTCTGGTTGTGCTTTATCAAAACTTAGTACTTCATTGTCCAAGCTGTTCTTTAATTGCGACCTCCGAAACATTATCAGGTGATGACTTCGCTTCAGCTGTTACTCTTTCAGATTAGAACTTTTTTCTTTAGGAGACCACACGAGTTGCTTCGTCAGATCCTTTGTATTGGTCTCCAATAGTCGGGGACATCCGATTTACCTCGTCAGGTTCTTCGGAATTGTCCTCGTTGTCTGACGACGTCAATCGAATTGTACGTTTGGCGGAGGCACCTGCCTTCCCTACTGGCGACGCTTCATCGATGCCAGCCTGGCCAGCGGCCAGCCACGACCTCGGAGGCTTACCCAAATACTCAGCTTGTCGACGCTTAACATTTTTGCACGAGTCTACGCAGACTTCTGGATTTCAGCAGTCACCGACGAAAGAGTTCTGATGACCAAGAACGGGCCTTCATACTGCTTCCTCCATTTAAGCTGCTTTCCACGAAGCTTCCGCTGATTGAAGTAGAGAACCTATTGGCTTACCTCAAAATGCTTCGGCTTCAGTCCGATGTTATAATACCTCTTATTCCGTTCGGTGTTTTGCTTCAGACCGTTCCGAACTTCGGCGAAAGCTGTCGTCTTCCTTTTTTGGACACTTTCGACAAAAGTGTCGTAGTCTTGTTCCGGCTCATCTTCTTTCAACTTGGACATCCGATCTACCTCATCATGTTCTTCGGAGTTGTCCTCGCCGTCTGACGTCGATCGAATTGTCCGTTCGGCGGAGGCATTCGTCTCCACTACCTTCGACGCTTCATCGATGTTACCCTGGGCAGCGGCCAACCATGACTTCGTAGTTTCGGATTCTGTATCTAGCTCTATACGAGTCGGGACTTCGTCGGTTACAAGACGACGACGTACAATAACTCCAACACCAGAATTATTCTGTTGTCGCTTCAGGAAGCTCTCCCCTATTAAGAGGTCGATACCTTCTTTATTTCCTCTGACAACTCGGACGATGATGTTTTTCTTCCGGCAGGTCATCAGCAAGTGGCTTGGCTCTCCCCATTTCCAGCATGCGAAGGGCTTCGGCTTTTTGTCCACTTTGGCCGCTTTCTCTTCGTCTGTCAGTTCCTGGATAGAGTGCTTCGCCATCTGTGCCTCCAACGCTGCTATTCTCCTCTTCTGTTCCACGACTTTTATTTCAGTGCTTCGTTTGCTCTTGCAAATAGAGCTGCTTCGTTCTTAGTTATTTTTCTTGTCCTCTTTATTTCACTCTTTTTTGTAGCTGCTTTTTTTGGAGTCTATCGACGCCCTTTGTCCATACTTCAAGCTGCAGAGCTATCCGAAGTGCAGAGTCCAAGTCTTCCGGATGCCGTTCACGAACTTTTAAGGCAAAGTCAGGATCAACCAATGCATCCAGAAAGTAGTCGCTAGAGATGGTTTCGCGTGTCTGATGATCCAAACTTGGGAAAGCCAAGGCAGCCAGCCTTCGTATGTCTACGTGGAGGTTCTGTAATGACTTCCTAGTCTTCCTTCGTCTGTGTCGGATTTTTCATTTCGGTACTTATTCGCATGAGCTTTTCCTCCAAGCGCATCTTTAATGTCTTCGTCAGACCCGATAATGACTCCGTTACCTCTTCTCCATAGTCCCAGCAAATGTTGGCAACGTCTCCATCTAACGAATTTCGGAGGTAGACCAGCTTTAGCCTCTTATTCCACTGGTTGTACTTCGCACAGTTCTTAAATTAAGCCCAAAAGTTCTCAGAAGGCTTCACTCCGTCGAACTTCGGAGGCTTCAAGAGCTGCTTTGGTTTCGCTATCGCTGCCGTCTCTTCATCCTCGGAAGAAGAACTACTTTCAGAGCCACTGTCTTTTTTTGCTTCAGTCTTCTTAATACTTTGCTTCTTCTGAAGTGTCTTCTTTTTTCGAAAAATCCGCTTCGTCGAAGTCCTCGAAGAAGTTCTCTCCTCTTCACTATCGGAGTCTTCGGAAGTACCGTAGATCAGCTGCTTCTGTGACTTTGTTCGTTGCTAAAGACTGGTCCGATAGACGATGCATCTTCTTTTTGCTCCCTCTTCTTCGCAGTCCTCCAGGTCTTCGCTGTCTCGAAAGCTGTTTCTGCTTCATCAGGTGTATTTGCATCAAGCTCCACTGGACAACATGAACGAGTCTTTCTTTCCGTTCCATACGCCGAGTCCAATGGAGAAGTAAACATTATCTTAGGAGAGGACAGAGCCGTACTTTTTAGGCTTGTTTCTCTTCGTGCATCTCCAAGTGACTCTTCTCTAAATAGACTTTAACGAACTGGCGGTGAAGCAGGTTTTTTCTTCTAGGCTCTTCCGCAGACTTCACTTCGAGCCCCACGTTAAAGGCGTTATTGTGACTTTCTACGCTCTCCTCGATCTTCCGATCTCGGACGGTTACATCTCTTCCATGGGGTGCTCCATTATCTGGCACGGCTCTGAATGCGTTCCCCATGATGGATCACGGGTCCCGTCGAACTGAAGTTTATTTGATGCATACTTGATGAAGCTAGAAGGGTGGTTTGTGGATTTAGCTCCGACGTTCTGTCACTTTCCACAGCGGAGGCACTTTCTTTAATGAAGAAGGAATGGAAACGCTTGCTTCTATAAAAAAGGAATGAGGCTCTCGCTTCAATAAAGAAGGAAGGAGGCTCTCTTTCTGACGAGTCAAAGTGTCACTCACCCTGTCCGACCGTCCAGTCAAAATGTCTTCCTTTTTTAATTAACCGTGACCGACGAGTCAAGGAAATTCCTTTTTCGGCTCGAGTCAAGAAAACCCTCTCTCGCAAGCGAGTCAACGAGTTCCTCTCTCTCGGTTCGAATCAAGGAGGTTCCGAGCCCGAGTCGGGTGAGATGTCCGGCACCCCCGCTCTGGTAGAGTTTTCACTCTGGTCGAGCTTTCGCTCGTGTAGAGTTATTCGGTCTTTTAGAGCTTGGTGGTGCCGCGGCACCAAATGGACTTCGTCGAGTTGCGTCGCTTTCTGTAATTCAAGTAATCAAATCCAGCCAGTCTACACTCTACAACATGTCATTGAGTTCATCAAAGTTTACTTTCAGCCACGCTCTCATGTATAACGATTTTTCCATACGATTACGAGCGCCTTTAGTCTGCAGACCACAAACTGAAAAAATCTTTCAACGAAAGTCTGTAATGCTGGAGCAGAAGTAACATTCTGTGCCATTTGTGGGACAGCAGCACACTGGGGGTTGGCAACAAGCTTCTGTTGCCAGTACTCGGCAGCCTGTACCCTGAACTAGAAGTTGTAAGTCTGTCATGTACTGGCTCAGGTAGCTTCTGGCATTAGTTGCACTGTTCGATGAGCTGCTCCCTTGAGTTGGTGTTCACCTGTCCTCCGGCTTTGCTGCCAGATGCGGAATTTGCTGGACAAGAATTGAAATGCACCAGCAGTTGTTGTCATTTGGGGTGTAGGGATTCTGCATTTTTCGTTGCAATCGTCATGTCTGATATAAGACATTTACTTTTATTCTGTTTCTCATTATAACTGAAATATGTCCATACACCACTACTTTGAATTAATGTTACCGACAGGTCCGGTCCCAGAAACCTTTATTTTTACCACTTGAAAATGACACTAAATGTCATGAAAGACGTAAATATAAAGAAATAATTTGGTGGAAAGCAGAAATTTTCACTCTGCATAAAGTTCTCATCCGGCATGATCGAACTGGCCGTTTGCGTTTATCGACACACGCTGCATGCATTAAGCCTGTTTCGATAATTTTATCGAGTATTGACGTACCTGTATTGGTGTATTATCGTCTGTTTTGTTCAGCGATACACTTTTTCACTCATTTATAACGTTAAACACTGACGTTTCCAACATTTGCGCGTATAACATAGCATGGCGGCATTGTTTACGGAAGCGTTACTACTAAACATCCTAAGTGACGGACTTTATTGTCGTCGTCCTGAGACCATTATGGCCATAACTGTCTAGAAAGTGCTAAAAAGTTCTGCAGAGTTATTTTCTCCGTATACAGATGACATAATTCTGACAAAGTTACGCCTACAGCTTAAACATTTTCTCGTTACAGCGGAATCAACTACTAACTAGTTCAATCAGTAATTCCACTTACCGTGAATGCTTGCTTTTTTCTGTATAGGCCTAGTTTGCGTTAGCTGTGTCAGAGCCTCGAGTTGAGACGAAAGTTAATTAATGACAGATAGAGGAATGTGCATACATAGATAAGTCTACTTTGTGCGTAGTGTCATTGTGTAGCATGTCTGCGTACTGGTATACGCCAGCCGGTAACGTGGACTTTGGTCAATCGGTGTCATGTACAACTTAGGCGTACTTTGCGCTAGTGCTTTTCCTTGCAGTTCTTGCAGTGTCCAAAGTTGTCTCTGCTATACACGGTGCTTCGATAAACAACTGATCCTCTATACAGTCATTTTACACTAACACTAACACTGTATGCTGCTTATTCAGCTTATGGGCGCATTTCTGTTAGCAGGGACACGAGTCATTAGGCACGACGGACTTGGCTAGTAGACCTACGCAGGCAATTGAGTTGCGCGCTGAGTGCGCTAATTAACTTCGCATTACCTGTATAGGCCGAGTTTCCGTTAGCAGTTTCAAAGCGTCGAATTGAAGCAGAAAATAATTACTGATACATACATGAATGTGCGTAAAAATATTAAGCCTACGACAAAATTTCTTTTAAATTGTGAAGTGCAACGACAGTAAGTGCTTTTCTCCATGAAATTAAACCGCCCATTCTGCCTTTCTAACGTTGTTTACTATTCTTTGTACATTTGTCTTTGTATTAACATTTTAATGATGTACGGTGCTAAGTCAGTCATAGTGAGCGTTTTTTTGCGACACACTGTAGGCGTATAGTTTTTCACGCGAACCACCGGTTAGACGTTCGTCACTCGGCCGCACCTGCAGACGTGAAGTGTGTGGGCGGCACGTGTGTCTTACTCACTGTAGGCCTACACAGTGGATAGTTACGAGATGCTGTGCGATGTAGACGTGCAGATGTCTTGCGCGTGGATCTTTCGCGACTGGCGTTGTATAGACTTGTACGCTATGCGTCACACGTGTTTAGCGGAAAGTGTTTGCATTTTTTGTATTTTCGTGTTATTTTCCCGTTCTTTTGCGACTTACAAACGATAGTAAACAACGCTAGAAAGGCAAATAAGGCTTAATTTTCTACCGGAAATGCAGTCTGTTACTGTTAATTACGCTACTGTACTGCGAAAACTGATTCTGTACAACCATTTTACATGGGTCAGTAACACTGTATGCAGCTTATTCAGCTATTTTTTCATCATTTTATTTGCTGCTTATTTAGCTAATAAACGCAGTTCTATGCGTTTTTTTCCTCAGCAATTTCCTGCCTCCTCCATCAAAAATTTACTTCACTATTGTTTTGGGGCGACCACAATAGTTCAAATCAATTCCTTAGGTGGCGCTGTCATTCTCTTTGCTGTTTATTCAGTTTATGGATGATTTTTTGTGCGTTTTTCCACCTAATTTTTCATTCTTCTCCAACGTTGTCTCAATCACATTTTGGGGGCTATAAAGACTTCACATAAATTTTATAGGTGCCACCATTATGTTGTTTGCTGCTTATTCACCAAATGGACGCATTTCTGTGCGTTTTTTCCTCACAATTTTTACTTTCTTTGACATTGTCTCTATTAGAAATTTAGTTCACAACTGTTTTTCGGTTCAATAAAATAGTTTTAATCAATTTCCTATGTGGCGCCATTGTTCTCTTTGCTGCTTATTCAGTTTATGCATGTATTTACCTGTTTTCATTTACCAATTTTTCTGTCCATTTTTAAGGTTTTTTCCATCAATTTTCGGCTTATAAATACTTCAGATTATTCCTTAGGTGGCAGCATCATTCTGTTTACAGCCTATTTAGCTATAGGACGCATTTATGTGCGTTTTTCTCTTGAAAATTCCGCGCGAATATTCTTTATTTAAATAGTTCTTATCTATTCCTAAGGTGGCGCCACCGTTACATATGCTGCTTATACAGCTTTTTTGACAAATTTTGGTGCGTTTTCGTCGTTTTTGTTAAGAATGTGCCCACCCAAAACCCCATGTTTTATACTCCAGTCCCGCTAGAGTTGTCGCAGTTAGTAGTTACTTTGTATTGCATTTCCACTAAAAAATAAAACCTTTTCTGTCTTTCTAACATCGTTTTCTATCGTTTGTAAGTCGCTAAAATGGGTGTTTCTGGGTCCGGACCTATCGGTAACAATTACCTTACTTTGCTTACGGCCACTAAATAGCTGTACTAAATTAAACGTAGTAGATGGATTTAACTAACTACTTCGCCAAAATTTGTAAAAAAACAAGCATGTTTGCAAAGAATAGGTAATAATATATGCAGAATGTAAACAGAAGTCATTAAGTA
>Ga0126335_1002081_pt1 | contig 11721 bp, 9 predicted proteins | sample OlaspJWI45metaG_FD_108409 | JGI IMG/M metagenome (GOLD analysis project Ga0126335, IMG submission 108409) | Marine gutless worms symbiont microbial communities from Oahu, Hawaii - Olavius sp. 1 OAHU.JWI-45 metaG | ecosystem: Host-associated > Annelida > Digestive system > Unclassified | place...
CCATGACCTTGAAACTCGAAGGTGGGGCTACCCAACAGACCGGTCAGGCCATTCGTCCGCCCTGTGATGGCTTGTACGGCTCACCACCACACTTGGAGCTTTACTCACCGTCAGTTGTGGTCACGGACAGTTTCGCCCCACTACGCACAACTACTACACCACATTCTCTAACCACCGTGGACATGCACGTCGGTTCCCACAGTGGACAGCAGTAGTCTGACACTGGCCACTTCCGGTCTTTGCACGGGGCCCATTAAACCCCACGAATACACTGCACCAGTTACCCCCCCCCCCTACACAGGTCAAATCCCCCACACACACAACTCCGATAATTTATTCCTACACATAAGAAGAACATTTTTCGAGGAGCGAGACGAGTTTCTGTGCGACAGCTTACCTATTGTTGAAGTCAACATCAGTCATATTATACGCGACTAAGTCGGTGCAACCAGTCACATTATATTTTTGTCAACTCAGTTATCTTCATATTTACTGACGTCGGCTTAATCCAGCCAAGACAGCTTACAGTAAGTATATAGCCTCCTTTTCCTTTCTTTGTCAACGTAAGTGAAAATGATACCTGGTGATCACCAGCCAGTTGAAATATTAATTCGTTAAGAGCTGTCCAAGTTATCACAGAAAATTTAGTGCGCTGGATGTGATGAAGCGGAACAGAAACAGCGAAAATAAAAGAAAGAGAAAAGGGAAGAACGGCAGGCACGTGGCGCTTCTTACTTCCTCACCTATCTGATCGGCCTATAGTTTTTATCGATGACCTTTTGACCTTCAGTGGCGCCTAGCCTATTTTTTAAGTGTGTGAAAGTTTAACGAAATATTATAATAGTTTTTCGTTAAGATAATGACGCAAGCTCTATAATCTGTAGACAAAGCCTTTGCACTCGTTTAATCACGCTTGAGACAGTGAGACGAAATGACAAAGCTCCAGATTGTGTAGCAGTTCGGGGGATAGCACCTTTCTAGGCGTGCATCACTTCGGGGGTTTCTTTGAAGTACCAGTGCGTCAAGCTCCGTCCTTCGAGGGCGGAGCGACGTAAGGGACAGCCAATGGCGACTAAGAAATAGTAAGTACGTAAGTGAGTAGAGGCTTAACGTCCCACTCAACACTTTATAGGTAATTTCGGGGACGAAAAATAAGAAATAACTGAACAATACAAACTTATCCTAAAAATACAATAGAATGATCATGACATCGGTAAACCAAAATACTAAAAAATACGAGCTGGTTGACGCTCACTGTGATGTACAACAATAGTAGGCTATCACGAAGATGCGTCGACAGCATACGAGTAACTTTGCCGAACTCCATGTTGAATCGCAATGGTTAAAATGTGTGTCTTCACTGGGTTTAAATACAAAACTACCACGCTGAGTAGTCTACTCATCGCGCTAAATTGTGGTTAAGCTAGAGACGTTTGTGGACGTTGAGTTGAGCGGTGAGTTTAGTTGAAAGCTTGCCATGTTTGACGAGTAATGCTTCTGTGAACGATCGGCATTGCGCCGGCTGTATCTGCTCACTTCTCTGTCTAGTGACGCCGCTACGAATTCTTGGTCATACTACCGACGCCGTCAGGCAGAAGCCGCACGCACGCCCTCCTCTGATCCTAACCCCTACGTGCCACAAACCAAGGATCAAAGGAAACCTGCGAAGTGATACAGTACCGTACTCAAGCAGTGGTCCTGAAATTTACAGGGCTGAGAATGCGAATTCTTCCTCCGAGGCCAGACGCTAGCGAGTTCGTTAACCGTATCACGAGCGGTCGGTCGAGTCAACAACGACGTAGCTATCGATTCACTGTGCTGTCAGTCACGACTGGAATTACCGTCGACTCGTGTCTCGTGAGTGAGTACGGAGATTGAGTGTAGGCCTATAGCGATTGTCACGTCCATGTGTGGTCCGCTCTCTTCCGTGACGTCATTCCACTTGACTTCATCCACCAATGACTTTGCTGCTATCTAGGGGACACCGGGGAACGTGCCCCCTCAAGGTTCCGTATTAGTTGATCACAGACGACTGCGTCTCTTTAAGGGTAACATACCACTACGCTGGCAGGTGGCGAACATGCTCGCAGACAGGTTTCCACTAGGTTCGCGGCTGTTTCGCGACCTGCTGGCGTAGTGGGAATGTTACCCTAAAGCTAATTATCGAAATTATACCGTTAGTCTGAAACAGAATAGACCTATAGGCCCTACCGGTCTTAGTCTCTTGTACACCCGTTGCGAGAACTAGCCACGTTTGTTCAGCACTTGGATGGCTAAGATCTATATCGCCTGTTTCAGTGTAATAATTTCGTCCGTAATAATTATCACAAAAATTATTATACTGAAAATTTATAGCACTTCCGTTGACCTCTTTGACAATATTAAGTGGCGGTAATGAAAAATTCTACACGAGAGCTGAGACAGTACAGAGGTGAACATACAATAAGAAAAAGGAACGATGTTACCTTTGGTTCAAATCCTATCGTTACTAGACCATCGGGCCGAGAAGAGGCCACGACACACTAATCGGCCTACACACGACAATGTACGAGTAGGCCTATCAGAGTAGGCTATAAGCCTAATGAGATGAAATTCTGTTCAAAGCTCTCTATATGCTTTTCACTGATCTATCGTTGAGCACGGCTCGCAAGCACACACAACGTGCAGCACGAAATGGACTGGAGCGGGACTTTTTTAAATGTTACGCGACTTCTTGTTGAAACACAGATACGTCGATCTCCATCATAATCCCGCTCACTGGTCGACTCAAGCTACATGTTGTGCTGTTCTACCATTCGCCCGTTCGCCGGATTACCTAGGCTGCATATACTGGACGTTTTTTGTCTCCATGACGCCACGACGTGCAGGTTTCGTTAGCTTTATAACCCCGCTGGGAGCTGGTCCGTCTATGCACGGTCACTGCAATCAAGCGCCAGTCGCTCAGTCACTGCTGTAAAAGTCGGCACTAGGCCTAAATAGTGATAGATGATGCTCGACAGTCGTACAGAACCGTCAAGTTATTGCGCCGTGACTCTCTCCGGACGTTGTCCGGTGTCATTAGGTTCAAATGTAGCTTCTTTTCTTAGCAACCGGATACTGCATTTTTTTACAACCGCAGAGAAAACATTTACGAGCTTACACTTTGTATCTGCTGGAAGAAACTGATAGTGTTTTCTGTCCAAGCTTGTTGATGTTGATGGTCGCTGAGATTACTTCTGTGACAAACTCACAACTGCAGATAATGTTAACGTATGTGCAGAGGGCCTTGGTAATAGTGTCACGTAAATGTTGTCCGCAAAACGTCAGTAAGTCAATATCAAGCTGTTATTCTTTGACAGCCGGATATACATGTACGCACGGTCAGCGTTCGCTCTGGTTCAGTCGACGCTGAAATTAACATCCGAAAGTTTGCTGAGAGGTGAATGTTGCCGAAGATTTCTATAAATGCGCAGTTGTTTCTCCTATGACCGCCTTTTTGCCCCTTTATTTTCTGCTCTCCCTTTCCTTGTTTATCTAACCTTTCGACCCCGGCCATGGGGAGTTTGGGGTGCTTAAGCTCCTTTCCCCACAGCAGGTTCAGGCAGCCCGGCCGCCGGAAGGTTTAAGAAAGCGCAAACCGCACGTTTTTTTACTCTAACGCGCACGAAATAATTCTACGAAAGCGCACGAATACTTTGCTAAAAATGCGCAATTTGGAGCGGTAACGAAAGCGCAAACTGTCGTGTATAAAGGCGCATATCGGTAACCACAATCTTGTGAACAACACACCCTGGGCTGTCATGTAGGCCTATATCACGTCTACCGTGTAAGCTTATATCCAATCCACCCAGTTGTGGGTCAGTGGTTGTTGTCTGTGTAAGCGGAAAGATGGAATCTGTAACCAATAAAAAGGGTTATTTTGTCCATTTTATGTGGAAATGTAGAAAATATTGAACCAAAAAGACGCAGTTGAATGTTGGCGCTGTACAGTTCAAACGTGCAAAAGCGCGTATAGAAAAACTAAACGCGGAGGTGGTTCCTGACATTCGTCTACACACGCAAGACGACAAAGTGAGTAACCCGTCAATTGTGAAAGTACGTGAAGCCTGCAAGCGAAAGGCTACTGAAAGTGTTCTCGAGTGTCGATCAAAAGTGATTAGAACTGGAGTTCAATAACTGATGACGACAACGAAATAACGACGAGAGACGTTCGAAATTGTCGCGCTGCTATCTACAGACAACGTCGAAAGAAGTACGGTCCACTGCCAAAGACACGACAACAGCCCATTGACATGCTAAGATATATGCCTGTCAGCACGCATAGAAGAGAAGATGTGTTGATGTATACTGTGATGAAATTGACTCCAAGCACTTCGCGGTTTTTGCCACTCGAATGAATTTAGAAACGTTGTATAAAGCCGTTTTAATGGACGAGGCGTTTAAATCCTGCCCGAAACACTTCTTTCAACAGTACGTCAATTTACGTTACAATCCTGTTGTGTATGCGCTACCGATCGACAAGTATAAGGAGGCATACATGTATATGTCACACTACTGAGAATTATTTGCGAGACGTTTCGTGCATTTTTTGCTGAAATTATGCTTCTGGTAAGAGCAATTTCAGATAAAGTGTTGTCAAAACTTTAAACGTTTTTAAACGTTCGTACGTCGAACATTTTACCGGGCTTTGTAAGTGATTTTACAAATTGTAATGCGAACGAAGATGATTAGAGTGTGCAAGATTTATCGGTCGACTCGACCGTCGACGTGTAGCCTAACTGATGAAAAGCGCATGCTTTGACACGTTTGATGAATAATAAATGAATGAGCTTATTTCACATAAGAAATTGCTAGGCAAAACGGTAGAGAAAGGCAGAAAAACAGAAAACTGTTCTGCAGCAGATCGTTCGTGGGAGGCAGGAAGCATTCCTATTAAACGAATGTGCTACGCTGTGTTTGACAGATAAAAACTGTATGTGGTGTATTGATTGAGTTGCAATAGTCAAGTCTGTAGTCAACAGTGAAGGCAGCGATGGTACTGATGTATTTAGATTAATTTGTGTAAACTAATTAAGCAAGTGAGAGTATTTATAAAGAGCCCCAGTCACAATGCGCCAACATTATATTGACCGCAAAGTTAACAGATACGAGAATAAATCAAATATTTGGAAAATGTTCAGACGTGACTGATGGAAAAGAAGGTTGCCTGATATGAGAACTGCTGCTGCTGCTACAGCTCTGGCCGCTAGAATACGTCAGAGTGAGATGTGCCACCATCACCACCAGCAACAGAAGCAGCAGCAGCCTAGACAGACACGTAGATGTACAGTCGTTGCTGCTCTGGGCGTCGGCTCATCTACAGACCAGTGACAAAGCGTGCAGCGCTTATCATCGTCTGTCGGCGGCTGTGTCGTGATCCATTCCACGGTCTTCACGTACTTCACATCGCAGTTGCCGTCTTGTGCGTTCTGCAGCCTCCGACCACGGTACGCTTGTATTTGCATTTTACAACGGTTTTGTGTAGCAATGTGATAGCGCTGGCACTTGTTTGCAATAGTCCTATTAATTAGAACAATACAATAAACTGGCTTCAGCCTATGCCGTTCGTCAAACTTAATAGTTTTTATGCCTCCGCCGACTAAATAGACGTCAGAGATATTATGTGTCCTGGTGCTTGATGTCCGTGATTCTGCCTGTCTGTCGCGTTTCCTACATGTAGCAATGTTGGCAGTAAATTTGCACCGATTATTCGAGCAATCACATCTGGTTACAATTTCTTATCCTCCAATTTTTCGACGCAGCCGGAAATATAATGTGACATAAAGGTGTGGACACCGGCGGAGGCATACATATCGACGGCGATTCAGACAAATCAGATAGTAAAATATGTACTGATTTTGTACATAAAACGCAAAAAATTAATGTTCGAAACCAACAGAAAACTGCATTATCGTATGTTACTAAATTATTATACGAAATTTGTATAGAGCACAAATTCAAACAAGCTCGAGCGTCAGACGCTGTCTTTATTTCAGTGGTAATATCATGCCATTTTAGCGTTAAAATTTTAATAAAATTTAACTTACTGTGCATTTTTGGAAAAGAAAAAACACCTGAATTAGAGTTTATATCACGCACTTTGAAAAGCTTGATATTATTAGAAAATTATGCATTTGCAAGAATCATACAAAAAACAGCTGTCGCCAATTTCCGTTAGTTAGCAGTGAACAGTGGGCCATTCTCGAGGCGACATGCGAGCTGCTGGACCCTTTGCCGTATTGACGAAATACTTAGAAGCTGAGTCGTATTTGTCCATAGGCCTATCAGCTGTACAGCCCCTCATCAAAGGTGTCGTTGGTTCACTGAATGTAAATGCCGGGGACGGCGACTACGCTGTCAGCTTCAAGGAAACCGCAGTTAATGAACGCCTTGGAAGATTTGAGAACATGTTCAGTCCACTTCCCAGTGATTTGTGGGCAATTTCCGTGGCACTCACATTATCAGCTCTGAATATTCGATTCCACAAGCTGAGATCACTAGCCGGACGTCACACTAGAGATATTCGAGTATGCATCGAGATTCGAGAATGAGCTTGTGGTATATGGCAATCAGAATGCAGCAGCATCTGCACCTGGAGCGAACGACGCTAATTCCTCAAACACACAGACCGCTGCTGGTGAAGATGTCAGTGTCAGTAGTGTCGTCGGAAGTCTCTTCATGATATTTACATGAAGACGACCACTCCGATGATGAAGGCATTCTTATTAATACCCAGGACCCTCCTTTGCCTCTCAGAAATAATTGTTTTAATCCAACACCCAGTTACTGTTCACTTATTGTTATTGCTATTGGACGCTAAGTTTACATCTTATATTACACATCTATGTAGTCAGTAACAGTCGAAACTTCGACAGCAAACCGCAACTACCAAAACACTGACACTAACTTTGACTAATCAACTACTGAAAATTAAAGTCCTTGAGTTACGGTTATTTTGGTTTAACGTCGCTTAACATGACATAGATGATCAGCGACACTGCGACAAGTCCCTGAGTGCTAGAATGCAGGTCTTTTATAGTCTGTCTCAAACGCGCCGTAAACTGTTCCGTGAACCATTCCTTGATGTGTCAGATCAAAGAAAAAAGTGCCGACTCTTAAAAACAGTAATTAAGTAAGTAAAGTAAAGTAAGTAAAAACGTGAATTTATATAGCGCATATCATTTTTTAAAAAAACCTCTAATGCGCTGAAATGATCTATATTAGGGCTACGAACTACGCTGTTTGTTGCGATATTTTTTCACTTAGGCCTAACTTATGTCCGGAGAGTCTTAGTACAACTGCTGTGTTCGGCATTCCGGACCTTCACGTTCGGCATTCTGGCATTTGGCATTCCGACAGTCCGTCGTTAGGCATTCCAGCGTTCGGCGCTCCGGGCCGTTCCTCAGCCAAGTGACCCAGTTTTTGCCCCCTGTGATCTAGGTTTGCGCCAGTGGATAGTATTTCACATAAGCAATGTGCACACCGAATTTGAAGTCTGTAGCTGTAGATATTCCGGAAAGATGGACTAAATTACAAAATATAAAAATAGGTCAGTGTGACCTAGATTATGTCCCCTATTGACCTACTTTTGAACTCTGTAGCTTGAGCCGTTCGAGAGATATTCACAGGGTCCTTAAATTCAAATCTACGTCACCTAATCTGGGTCACGTCTCTTTTGACCTAGCTTTTGCATGCTGTCACAATTACTGCTCGTAGTCAACGCACACACCAAATTTGAAGTCTCCAGCTTTGGCCGTTCTAGAGATATCGGTGCCATTTACTATTGTTTTGGATTATTGAGTTTTTGCTTTATTTTTAAATCAGAGCACTCAAAATGCGAGTGGGGTCGAAAAACGTAATAAATTTCGCACTTTTTGACCTGTAAAAATAGGGGAGGGCTGGTGGAGATGTCTATACGAATTATTCGTGCCACACACATTTTCTGAGTACCAATTTACGTTATACCCGGCGACGATCGACGCGCTGGTCACACGTTAAACGGTTGGCTAAAAAAAAGAAAAAGAAGAACCAGCGGTAAAACATAACCTTTGGCAAAGTTTTACCGGCGGCTAAAATAGGATGACGCCGTAATACCGAAGGCTAGGCTTAATTTAGAAACGGGTTACATCCGCCACTAAAACTAAGTTACTAACCGAGTTAATTAAGTTTAGCATTCATTTAATACCAAATTACAAATAGGCCTACTATTTATACAGCGATTGTGTTTTGTTTTTCTTGCTCTACTTACTGCAGTGCCTACTGCTGTGTATTGTTGCCACATGTTGAGAGCTGAATGTCCAGTACATTGCGTCGATCAGCAGGTGCGCGCAGCGGCGCGGTAAAACAGACTGATGCTATTGGCCTACTATTAGATTGCGGGTCTGTATACACATTCGCAGAGAACTCGCATCATCAGCGCGTTGTCTCCTGTTGCTACACATTCAATATGCGCAGAATGTCTATTTCGCTTAACACGAGAAAACATTAGTACCATACTGTAGGCCTACTACGTGTTTTAGCGTCGTCGGATTTTATGATGTAAAAACGCAGTTGGCGAAGCATTTGGCAAAAAGAGAATTTTAGACGTATATCGACAAAGCTAGACATGGCCGTTAAAAATTTTATTTTTCTCCCGCAAAGGGTGTTGACAACAGCGACATTATTCATTTTTAGCCACCGACAAAACTTTGCCGGAGGCTATATGTTTACCGCCGGTTCTTCTCCTTTTTAGCCAACCGTCCAACGTATGACCAGTGCGCCGATCGCCGCCAAGTAAAAGTGCTTAGAATCTGTGCGTGGCACGAATAAATAATTCGTGTAGACATCTCCACCAGCTCTTCCCTATTTTAGAGCGGGTTAAAAAGTGCAAATTTTGCTCCGTTCTTCGACCCTACTCGCATTCCAAGCACGCTGATTTAAAATGCGGCAAAAAAAAGTTAAAAATCTAAAACAGCAGTGTAGGCTATAAGCAACGATGTCTATGCTTTCATCTGCCGCAGACCACGTGCAGCTATAGGGCCCCCAACTCTCAGATCTATTTGCTCAATTGGGGCCCCTAAAGTGCGACAACTGGAGAAACGGTTATATATGTTAACCCAGCCGCACGTACACAAACTGCCTTCAAATTTTACAAAATGGTACTCCGTGGCTTTGAAAAAAGCTATGGAATTGTCAAAACCCACTAAGGGTCGAATCCGATGCCCAAATTTATAATATATGGACCCGATATCTCTGGAACGGCTAAAGCTAGAGACTTCAAAATTTGGTGTGTGCATAGACTACGAGGAGTAATTATGACGGCATGCAAGAAAACAAGGTCACAGGGGGCAGAAGCTTGGTCACGTGGCTACATTTTTAATTTGCGGATCATTGTGAATTACTCTGAAACGGCGAAAGCCATTTTTACTTTGCATTTTATTGCAAATTCCTACGTCACTAAATGTCTTTTGATGTGCTGTTAAGAAAGTACTCACTTACTCATTTGCTCAACCCTGCTGTTACAAACAAAACTTTTGTTATTGCGCTTAAGCGAAAAAATGGATTATTTGATACTTTACAGCGTAATATTTAGAACAACTTTGAAACATTAACGAAAGACAGTACATCCTAAAACGTTTTCACGACAGTGTCACTTTAACAAGATGGTATTTTAATATGCTAACCAGCAACTTTGTGTGAGGTGGATGTATAGTTTTTCACGATTTTTTTACAACAGCCAGTGGTACCTGACAAGGAGGCATATTCTGTCTCCTTTTCTGTTTAGTAGATACATTACAGAGTTGATGTATGAAGTTGTTCGGTCAAAGCATGGCTGCTGTATTGGTGGTGTGATGCTTAATGTATTGGCATATGCTGACGATATAGTGCTACTGGCACCATCGTGAGGACTTGCTGCATTTGCTAGATTAGCTTAGCACGTTAATTCGCCAAAAACGGCTTACTTATTCAGTCCAAAAGCTCTCAAATCTCAAAATCGTATCCGACGCAATATGCCTAAAGCGGTGTGTATAAATAAACTTTACACTCCTGTGCTTTTCAGTTGCATGATGAGTTGCAAGTACGCTTGCATGATCACACAAGCCTATTCCAAAAAACTCTCTGCGTTCTCCGTATAATTGGAAACACAATACAATGTCCTTATAGCAATATGTGACATGCGACATCGGCAATAAGGAGCGACGTATCTTGAAGTCTGATACGGTCTACAATTAGGATCGTCACAGAAAACATTATGGCCAATTTTCTTGTTTATGCAACATTATCCTATTGTAATAATATTCTATAATCCATTATGCTAATTTTTTGACATCATTCACGTTTAGAAACAATCGACCGAGAACTATGTGAAGTGGGCCGGGGTTTTTTTACAGCAAATGTACGTAGGCCTAGATGTACGGCAAGATGCAACAAGAGCTCACTATTATTGTTGCTGAGATGGCCGAGCTGTGTTGTACAACTCGAAAAGGGCCTTGTAAAAAAGTAAACTGGGTCAGCTTTCTTAAAACAATTAGAGGAGAAGCGCACGTCCGCAGCCATGAGTCACAAAATGCCAAAAAGAACAAAATCTTTCGGCTACATTTGTGTTAATTTAATGTACTTAACTTAACCATTTTTGGGAATAACGGCTATTACAAATTGAAAGCCCGCATGCAGAAGTTAAGTTTCTGTTTATGAACATCACCAACTTACATCATACACCGTTTGTAAGATATTACGCATTATTGGTCAAATTTATGCTAAGATTCAGGCTATAAAATTTGGCTTCAACAAGCTCGAGATATTATCCTCATTCTGTCGTACGGTGCAAATCGTAGCAAATGTCGTGCTCAACTAGTTTGCATGACCAAAAAAGAAGACTGGCGGCAAAACCTTTCGGAGTACAAATTGAATCGGCATAAACATTTCTACGGATAGTTTAAGCAGCCTGCTGGTACTTCTGGCATCAATTGGGATAAAAATGATTGATTGATGATTGGTGGAAAATGAAAGGTTGTTGCCGGAACGAACAATAAAACGAGAAATGGAAACTTTAGCCTTTGTGGCGGTTGGTGACGTGTGGATAAATTTGCATTTTAAACGAACGGGAAAACGACTTAATATATCGGCTAACGATAACATCAACAACACCAACAACAAAAACGGTAATAATAACATCAGTGGTAATGTCTTGAAAACTGTGTCAAGTAAAATTACAAAATGACCTTAAGGCTGAAAGTCAAGGTCACAAGTAGCCCTACATTCCAGAGTTCTTTCCCCGATCATGATATTTGTTGCAAATTTGCTAAAAGTTGTTTCATTCGTTTCGGACGTACGAACGGACTTGTGGACGCCGACAATACGCCCACACCTTAAAGACAAAAGGTGAAAACTACTTGTAAAAGGCGTATATGTCACAAGATGCAGCGAATACTGTCGGACATTGGACCTGCATAGTGCGAAATGCTGAAGCCAGAATACAAACATATAGCGAAACTACACTAGCTTGGACGTTTCATCATCATCATCATCATCATCATCATATGCGTTTATTTGAGGTTGTCAAACGCAACCGACAACATACGGTACAAAAAATAGATGTACATGTAGGCATATACATGGACATACACACAATACATGCAGGCTAAAATACATTTATACACACAGTCGAACAGTTTTTAGTTCAAGTTATTATGGCTGGTGCAGATTAGAAATGAGAGAGAAACG
>Ga0126335_1002082_pt1 | contig 11718 bp, 9 predicted proteins | sample OlaspJWI45metaG_FD_108409 | JGI IMG/M metagenome (GOLD analysis project Ga0126335, IMG submission 108409) | Marine gutless worms symbiont microbial communities from Oahu, Hawaii - Olavius sp. 1 OAHU.JWI-45 metaG | ecosystem: Host-associated > Annelida > Digestive system > Unclassified | place...
CGTTTCTAGTTTCAGCGCACATATAGTCGCGGCAAGGTGTATACTATTGGCTCAAACTTTCATGCGTTGTCCCTGACTTCGCATCAAAAATCTGTGCCACTGTTTGCCGTCTCATGTCTGGTGCTGAATAATGAATAGTCTGCTGTGCCAGATGATGATGGCAAACTGTAACAAAAATCTTATGTGAATCTGTTCCACATTCTTCTGTTTTTTTTTTAAATTTTATAAACTGAACTGCTTGAATCATTTGAATGTTTGTCGTTTTGCTTGTTTAGTCTGGAGACGTTTTACTTCAAGATGCCTCTTTGATCAAATTTTAGATATCTTGGATCGCCAATTGGCCTTATTGACGCGTGACCTATAAAGTAATTAGGTGACACCAGAAGGAGGCTAATCCCACAACGAAAATGGCATGAAGTAGCTGGCGTTTGGCATAAGTACGGCTGTATGGTACTTTACTTATTGGTCCCAAAAATACCATGGTACGACTATGGTTCTACCGACAACTACGACGACGACAACAACGATTGGCGGTAACGCTTAAAACGGCAGTGACATCTACAACGACAACTACAACGACGACTACGACAACTCCTACAACGATAACTACAACGACAACAACTGCAACAACGACATCTACTACTATCATTATTACTACTACTACGACTATTATAATTATTATTATTATTACGACGACGACGACACCAACAACAACTACTACTACTACTATTACTAAAACGACAACGAAGACGAGAACGACGACAACAACTACGACTACGAAAACTACAACGACAACGACAACAACAACAGCAACTACAACGATTATAACGACAACGACAACAAGGACGACGGCGACAACTAAGACTACGACAACTCTTACAAACACAACTACAACTACAACAGCTATAACTACAGCGAGAACTACGATAACAATTACTGCAACTACTACCTACTACGACAATGACAACAACAAATACTATTGCTGTTATTACTACTACGAAAACAACAACTACAACGACAACGAACGACGTCGACAACTACAACGAGGACGATGACAACAACTACGACTACGACAACTCCTACAACGACAACTACAACGACGACAGCTATAACCACAACAACTATAACCACAGCGAGAACTACCATAACAACTACGACAACTACAGCTACTGCTACTACGACAATGACGACAACAACTGCAACCACCAATACTACTGTTACCACTACTACGAAAACTACATTAACTACAACGAGGACGACGACGACAACTACGACTACGACAGCTCCTATAACCACAACGACAACGACGACTGCAGCTACGACTGCAACTACAACTACGACAACAACAATATTTGCTGATACTACAACGACGACGACGGTGGTCACCAGATTATTTGACAAATATTTCTATCAAAATAAATTTCGCCGCTGTCTCCTTTAATTAGCTGCAGTACTTTGTTGTTAACCTACTTATGTTAAACTGTTAAACGCCATTGAACTGATAAACAATTAACTCTAAAGTTTCAGCTTATAACTGGCATCCTGGTGGACGGATGCGTTTATGATAGTAGCGGAGTGAGTGTGTGAACCTCGCAGAGTGATGTTGATGCTCTTGAGTCCGATGTACATGGAGACGTCAGCGTCGATGCCGTCAGCGAGTTCCAGCGAATACTCGCAGTGACTGTGGACTTGCGCTACCTGCCAGCTCTGACTCACATTGCACACTAACACAACGCAATACGTGACAAATGCGATTTGAACACGCGACTGTCGTCAGCGGCCATCGGCGGAGCACGTCGTAAATCCGAATAATATTGTCGGCGGCAGCAGAGAGCTGATTAACAAAAAGTTGCTGCGGCAACGCCAAAAAATATTGTCGTGGACGGCATTCAAAACTGCAGTTGTTTTGCTGAAGTATATCCAAATATACTCCATAGAAAGATATATTTTTTAAAACTTAATCAAAGTCTACAGGATCGTCAAGAAGAGAATAGGGCCGATGAACGTAACGAAAATAGTGGAGAAAAATCAGACCGAAGTAGAGAATGAAATCTCCAGATTGCATGGCGACTTTAGTCCAAACTTGGAGAGGTATTGGCGGTGACTTGTAGCGGGCCTATAGCTCCAAGAATTAAAAGGCAAAATAAAGAAATTAAAAGAATTGCAACCTGCAGCATTTCAAGGTCGCTAATTTAGGCCTCCTGTACTGGATGACCATGCCGCGCGTAACTGCAGCGATTGGCGCGATTTATGGGCTTAGGTAAAGTGTTTTTTTCTAATGCAGGTACATTACAATAGGCCTATTTGGCGAACGTACAGCAGCGATAAGCTACAGTGCACCACAGCCAAGTTGCGTCTTGGCAAATGCATCACTTTTTAAATGACGAATTGTGAGCGAGAAGGATCAGTAAAACGAAACAAAAAACACTAGCTGAATTTACGGGTGTTGTTGACCAGATACAAAATATATTTTGGTTACATTTACTCTGAAACAGTTACGTTAATTCCAACAAACGATTTGTTGACTGACTGATAGTGCTAGAATTGCACACTGCACAGTTCATTGTTTTGTTAGTAGGAACAAAGTATAACTTGCCTACAATGATAACTCCGGTGTGGAGAGAGAGTACAAGGCGAAAAAACGTCGTCCAGCGCTGCAGTAATAACAACACAGCTTAGAACACGTATAAACTAGTCTACAAATTCAGCAAGATGCAAATCAGTCCCTAATAAAAACCAGTCCCTGATACAAACAGTAGTAATGTTAAGAACTTACTGAAATGCAATACGACACGATTGCGCTCTGTTATACGTATGATAGCTGATTTAGTCTTTTATGCGGGCACTGAAAAGTGCTGAAAGTATGAGAAATGGTCGAAAAACAGCAAATGTGCAACATTACGATAAAGCATACACATACAGCCACGTCGCCATAGCAAATACCGCGCCAACGCACTGGAGACGGGCAAAAATCCGCGATAACAGTACCGCAGTGATTGAAAATTATTAGCTGCGGCCCTCTAGAGTGGAGACAGCTATTGTATCGATACGCGTTGTCTGTCTGTCCGCCCATCCGTATGTCTGTCACACGAGAATATTCACAGCCAGATAGAACAATGATTGGCTTACTATTAGACGTAAATAGGAAATCGAGGATGCTGACTTAGAACCTGCCATCAAATCCGCGACCGGAGGTACAGTCCAATCATTTTGGAGTTTGGCGCGGCGAGTCAGCTATCGTTTTGTCTCAGTGGGAACGATACCTCGTTATAGCATAACATTATTGCATGTATACCTCGTGGCCTCTTGTTCCAGCGACGACCATCAAGATGGCGACAGCAATGACGACTGACAGGTAGGAAACGATGGTTGTTTTGATGTCAAGCTCCGGCGGCGTAGGTCTGTCCGGGTAGTACGTGTTCCAGCCGGGGTGACGAAATTCTTCGAACATACCCATCACTGCAGTCTGAAAGAACTTGGCGTCAGCCCAGCACTACTTAATCCGACGTCATCGAGCGTCCACTGATGCGTGACTCCGTCTCCGGGACATCTGACTCAGCAACTTGATCTGCGGATGTCTTTGTTGAAACTCATTGAATACCTTGATTTACGTCATGCCATTGCGACAAAATAGTGACTTAGCTCACACTTTCCATCATGAGACATTTGTGTAATACTTTTTGTTTTCAAAGCAGTTTCCAGTTTGGTATCATTTTGCCTATTCCCAAAGACATGCTAGCATGGTGACCTGTCGAATCTAGATATGTATTACTCTTACTCCAGCGATTTCCAGGCTATTTAAATCTGCGGTTACATATGGTAATGTTTTACATAATGATCGTCTACAGTATGGTTTCAAGAAAGATAGCAGCTGTTCACATGCTTGTTTAATTTACGGAATCGGTTCGTTTTTATAACAAATGAGGTAGCGAAGTATATTGTGCATTCCTCGACGCAAGCAAAGCGTTCGATAAAATGCTAATATCTGGTCTTATAGCTAAACTGATTAAAACACAAGCACCTCTTGCTTCTATTCGGATTTTAGTTTTATGGTATGGCTCATTGCAATGCTCTGTGGTGTGGAATATATATTCACTAGTTAGTGCGCCTTTTAAAGTTAACTGCGGCGTACGACAAGGTGGGGTTTTTATCTCGATTTCTACTTGCTGTTTATGTGGATGACTTAATAGTTGAATTACGACAAAGTGGTCTTTGATTGTATATTGGCTCCACATTCACTGAAGCACTGCTACAGTGTATATGCTGATGATATTGCGTTGTTAGCATGCAATTGTCTTGGTCGCCAGAAGCTAATTAATATATGTATCGCATTCGGTTTGCAGTGGGATATTCGATCTAACGCTGTCAAAAGTCAGATTGTTTGTTTTGATAGTAAATCCATTGTCTGGGACTGCATCAATATCGGTGGTGAATTTATAAAATGGTCAGACTACATCAAATACCTTGGCTGCTAATTTCGTGGTAGTAGAATTGAAGTTGATTCTTCAAGCTATGTTGGAAAGTTTCATGGTGTTTTTTATAATATTCTGAATGTTTTAGGCAGTAGGGGAGACGAAATGTTGGCTGTGCATCCTGTCAAACTATACTGCCTTCCCTGCTTGCTGTATAGATGTGAAATATGGCGACTAAACAACACTAATGCCAGATCTAATGACGTAGCCTGGAACAATGCTTTTTAGAAAAAAATTTGTATTGGTTACTGGCACGAGAGTGTGCAGCTGTTATAATGCTACTGTAAATGTTTGCCTGCTTCTGTGCTGATCGACATGCGTAAGATCTTGTTTTGGAGAACAATGTTTTATCATAGCAATGTTGTATTGCACATTCTTGCTGCTGAATGTAGACGGTCTATCACATTCATTACTTATTTGCAACATCGCCATATACGATATTGTTCATTGTATCTATTTTATGTTAAGGAATATGTTTTGGCAGATGTTTGGACATTTGTTAAGCCTTAGCTGATGTTAGTATGGTTTGTAAACGAACTGCTGGTGCTTGTAGGCCTATGTTGCAATTTCTTTTTATTGCTATTGTATTTGTATTCTCACGTATGTCTAGTTTTTAGCTTTTTTTACGTAACTGTGCATTTTCGTATGTATTTTGTGTGTGCTGGTGCTGCCAGTTGGCGTAATAAAAGAATAATAAATTATTATTATAATTATTATTATAATTAGGTATATTAGCCAGTGTGCTTTCAAGGAACAGCTTGTGGCAATAACGCTGATACGGTACTCCGTCACTGTTACGTTTTCGGTTAAAGATGATACATTTTGCGACTCGCCAGCTTCGAAATGTATCTTTTAAATGTTGTGATAGTTTTCAAAACATCTCACCTAATGTTTTCTTGTTGACTGAGTAAAATTAAGTGAACGACAAAGCAGCTTTATTTATTAACAATAGGCCTATACTGTATTTATTTATTTATTATTATTTATTAAGTTTGTGTAATTCCAAAATGACTACAGCAACTTAGGAAAATGTTGAGATTCTACTGTATATTGTCAAAATGGCTTTAATGACAGTGCTCCTACAAAATGATCTGCAATACTTACAGTAGTTGCATACCGGCGTTGAACCAAGTTATGTGTGGTGTACTGTGGTGCGGATTGCTTTATACTGTTGTATTACTAGTATATGCACTTAGCTATTCAGCTTTTAGCTGCCACTGCCAGGTTGTTAATAAAATATTCTTCTTTTTCAGAAATAATATACTGCATTTGTTGTCTGAATATTCGTATCACATAAAATTCATAATTCAGTTCTAACAAAGAATAATTTGATAATGGCGACAAAGCCAGCCTGTGTTATATAGCCGAATACAGTAAAACGTAAGTCTATCCGTCCGAAAGATTCCTATGCATAACTTAGTGCCAAAAATGTATGATTTCGTAAGATAGGCACGAAGATGTCACACTTGGTAATTGTACAATGCGCAATACTTGTGGGTGATGTAATCGCCCTTGTATAACCACGTTACTTATCATGTCTCCACCGTCTCGACAGGCGTCGGAGGCATTATGTTTTCTGGTGTGCGCGGTGTCTGTGCGAGATTCTGTCCTTATGTTGTCTGTCGCAATGTCCCGAGACTGCAGCGATATTGACAAGAAATTCTTACTGGCCGTTCGATTACAATATGATGCAAACTTGTGGTAAGTGGGCACTGGCGGAAGCATATGCATCGATCGTGCAAATGCAGTCTAGTTTGAAAAAAATTATAGCGTTTCTCGACTAACTTATTTTCGCCTGTATTCGGTGGGTGATGTAGTTGTAGGCCTACTCGTACTCTCAACTGGAACAGCTCTTTTACGTTAAACAGCTAAAATGACAAGTATTCCTACCTCAAACAGTCGACGTTCTTCGTTGTTCTACTGTCTAGCATAAACGTGAGTCGGTGCTTCGGTGCACTGACGTTAAGACGACTCACTCACTGCAAGCAGTGCGTGATGCTTGGTATGTAGGCGCGACTTATGACACTGCGAGTGACTGACATCACAATATCTGCGGGCGATCTGCTCTGCCAAGAACGCTATGTTTGGCCGACCAGTCGGCTTCGTGTAGTGCTTGTTTGTTTGGTATGTGCGTGCGACGCTTGCCAAGCCACAGTCGACAGCACTGCACACAGTGCTCAATGGACCATAATTTTCGTTGGCAGCTGTTTGTGTTAGCTACTTAGTATTCGCCGTCGCCGATCGTTTATACGCAAGACATCGAGGCCTGCAGACAATATGTACCAAACAGAAAGACATTCAGCATAGACAGGGGTGGGCAGTGGGTGAGTTAGCGTTGATGCATTTCTCATTCAATCATTATTGACCTTCGCTGTTAACAACAATGCTTCGTGATCAACCATGTGTCTTAGGGGGACGCCTGAAACTAAAATTGAATCGACACAATAATATGCGGTACATGCATGTAATGCTACAAATTGCAAGTGTCAGAACAGTAGCAAATTGAGGGATGATCTTTAATTTTTTTGTGAAACCATGCATGTTTCTATATGATTGCCGATAAATGTTTTCTCAACAAATTTTTGCGTACGTGGTTGTAGTCGCGCACGTCTCAATTTCCTCTGTCACATAGTATGCGCAATTCTGACAATCTTCGGGTATGTTGCGCGCGTGGACAGTGATATTGACACTCGGCGCTAATTGACTGCTCCCCCTTCTGTTCTGGGTGGCTGGCGAGTGGCGACGCCCATGACTACGAATCTACGATTTTCCGTCCCAGTGTAAAAGTGATAAATTTTTTGGCCCCAAATCGCATTTTTATCTTATGAATTCTTGAATCTGAATTAACATGGTTTTGCAACCTTAGCCGTCTTTGACTCTGTCATTGTCTACATGTGTATGCCAGTAGGTCTATGTTTTCTTGATGGAAAAGCTTAATTTAAGCATTTCCATCAAGAAAACATAGGCCAACTTAAACTATAGTAAATTGCGAGTGTGAACAAAGATAAAAAGATTTAAGTAAAATGCAATAAAGCCAAATATTTTTCGTTTATGACTGTTCAGTAATTTGACACTATAATGTGAAAGAAAATAATATAGCCTACAATTAAACACTCTGTCTCTGCTGTAAGAGGCTCAAATATGCGATTGCGCTGCATGCCGCTTCTTAGATTATCACTGTCTTTTCAATATGTAGACTATGCTTATTATCTCTTAGTGGAGCGTTTAAGCAGATTCGAAGAGAAGAGACAGTCTTTCTGTGCACTTAGAATTGGAAGAATTACAAAGTACGTAGCTGCTGATGTTTGCTGTAGTAGAAGCCACAGCGACTGAACCGGTGCCTATTGAACATGTTGGGACATGATTGAACGCCGCTATTGGCGGCGTGCTCCTGGTCGCCGTATTGAACGGCATGCCCGAGCATACGTTTGTTACGAGTAAACAGCGTTTAACTGGAGCAGTATAGGCCTGGGCTACGATTCTAGACGCACGTGAATGCGACTTAAAACGTACGGTGCAAGCACGCTATAGCTGTCGACATGTATTTTGCGTTCTTTCTGCTAATCTTCATTATTTAGACTTAGGCTAACTGCGACAACTAGTGTTGATAGCAGTAGCGGTGCTCGAGTGTGTCGCTAACGTAGGTACAGAGTGTAATGTCGTCAGTCGGAGCGACGTCGTCTACTATGCCATCACATCCAGTGTCGTACGCGGAATTTCCAGTGACAGAGTCTGCAGAAACAACTAGCATTGAGCTCGGTCTAATTGGTTTCCCGGTTGGTTTCGGCGGTTGGACAGCCGCTAGAATGTACGAACGGAGAATCGGTTACAACAACCAGCAACACGATACTCAAAACACTACGTACGCTAGCACCGCTAGACAAGAAGTAATTGCAAACTTCTATGATTGTTTCGCTTATTTCAGTTTTAATTAAAAAGTAGCTGTTTACTGTAATTTGTCTACAGCACTGTCAGCTAGTCAGCATATCAGTTTATTGTTTGTGAGAAATATTGGCTAAAACTAAAGTAACAGCACAATTAAGTTGACTGGCATTTCTGCATAAAATTTAAACTTAACTGAAGTAGCAATGAAATTAGAAAATGCGGCAATTAAGATGTATTGCTACTTATAACCGCCGGTTCGGGGCGCCCAAAACATCCGGCATCCAAAATCGCAGTATGCAGCAACACGATTACACGCACGTGCTTATGCGTTATGATGCGCAGTGAAGCATGACTCACTGATACACCATAATATTATTTGCTTAACACGCGACGGATCTCGTTTTTATGTCCTGATCTTGACCTTCGACCTCATGACCTTCAACGTTGGTAGTGAGTCGGCTGTCACGTAACATAACCATGTAACAAATTTTTTTTAGAAAAACCGAAAAATTCGCGGCGGAATTCACCGGAAGCATTCTTTATTTGTAAGTGGTGTAAGTCTGCCAAAAACTATAAAATTCGGTTGAGATTTCACAAAGCTATATCAATTTAACATCAAGCAAATGGAAATGTGTAGGTTTTGGGCCACCCTGTAGGCCATACATCATAGTCAAGAAATGTTTTAGATTTTTTATCTGTTGCTCCATTCACAGACTTTCCGTTCCTCCTTCATGCCTGTAACGAGCGGTAGGGCCTATACCACAAGGCAGTGTAGGCCTACTAGGTCCACTTTTATTTGTAATATATATAAATGATTTGCCTATGTATACAAAGAATTGCAGATTGCAGTCTGCAGATGATGCTAAATTAATTAGATATGCATCAAAGCAGGACGATAGTAGCCTATACTGATATGCAGAAAGGTTATTGTGCACTTAAAGAATGGTCAGATTACTGGTTGTTAAGACTGTATATAAAAAATGTAATGCACTATCCTTGTCTTACAATCATACAATAATCAAGTATAACTATTCGGCATCTGTTGATAATATGATCATTGATTTAGAGAGGTGTAATAAGGTAAGAGACCTGGGAGTAATTGTGGATAGCGAATTGTCCCTTTCTGATCATATAACTGAAAAGGTTAATAAGGTATATAGTATTCTTGGCATAATTAAACGTAATTTTCAGCATGTAAATAAAGTTGCTTTTGTTTTATTGTATAAAGCTTCGGTTCGGTCTCATTTGGAATATGCCAATACAGTTATGTCTCCTTATTAGCAATATTTAATCAAGGTAGTGGAGAAAGTTTTAAAAAACGACTAAATTAGTACATGAGTGTAAACACTTACCATATACCGACAGATTAAAGTACTTGAAATTGCCAACACTAAAATATCGTCGACATAGAGGTGATGTGATTGAAACATATAAAATAATACATGGGCTATATGACACTGCTGTGGCACCAAGCTTGATGATGAGTCAAGTTTCTCATACTAGAGGTAATATGTACAAGTTACAAAAATGTATTCAAGTATGATATTAGAAAATATTTTTTACTGAAAGAGTTGTTAACCTGGGGAACTCCTTACCATCCTTGGTTGCTGAAGCATCATCAAATAATTGTTTTAAGATGCGATTAGATAAGTTTTGGTCTAGATGTGGGCATAGAGGCAACAGCCTGCGCCCACAGTGCTGATACGATACGATACGATAAGGTCACGGCAGATATAATTATAATCGCAGCTGCCGGGATTCTGATCTGGCGTTGTTGCGTTCCCGGCTACCGGGATGGAAAAAGCTAAAATTTAGAATACCGGCTGCCAGGAAACCCGGGATTTTAATTTTGCCATGTTCCGCCACCGGCTGCCGTGACTTTATTGACAACGTTACAGAGAATTACTTGTTTACTTACTTATTAAAATGATGTCAATGTTGTGATTAGTATATTGTTTTTGTTGTAATTTAAATGTGTTTATTGACTAAATGTGGTTATAAATGATGGCGGAATCTAATAACAGTCGACAGGTGTGCAGCGCCGTTACATTAAGTTTACTGAATTGCGTTTTAGAGTTAGCGTTGAATAAAGTGGGCGTGACCTATGAGCGCGTCTGATACGAGCTGTCACTGTGATAACTCTGCTTGTTTTCAGATAACTTGCGCGAGTGTACTGTTCGTTAACGTACGTGTCAATATGGATGTGATAGAATCAGATTCAGGCATACACATCTTGGGTAAACGCACAGTTGAAGAAGAAACCTGGAAGGCAGTGCATTAACGATCTCGTACAAGACATGCAAGATGGCACAACATTTGTTGATCTCATTGAAGTGATTGGTGAGAGTGCATCAACATGTTTTTGTAGGTCTGTTATATATAAACTGAAATTATTTTAATAATATAGCAACTGTTTGCTGTAGTCGTTTTCAGTGAAATTGCTTTGTAACGATAAGTTTGGGTATGGGTAAAATGCGGGCTGCGGGTGTGACAACGGGTAGAATGCGAGACAACGTGCGGGGGACCACCCGCATTTTACCCACCTGCAGTGTAGTCGACGACGTGGTCACACTGTCGTGGGAGGACAATTAGCACTGCATGGACAGTATCTTTGAGATTGGTAACTGTTGCCAGCAAAACTTGGTGGCGATGTAGGCCTACTCATGTCCAGTTATCTACTCAGAAGTATACTTTGATGTAGGTGGAATACACAAGCAGACCGTTTGCACACTGTGTGTGTCAGTGTTAAGAGAACGTTGGAGCCATTTGTTTGTCCTCTGTGCATATGACTAACATTGTGTTAACTGGACGTGTAGGCCTAGTTGGAACTTTTTGCTACAGACAGGGTATAGTTAATTTTTGGTAATGTAGGCTATGTACTGATGTTTTTTAAGTAATTACTGTTCTGTATTGCAGTAGTTATTTATGTGTAATGTAGTAACGGTTTTATGTTTTAGATGATAAACATTTTTGTCATTATGTTGTCTGCTGTCTGTATTTATTAACATAGTTTAGAACAGCTTTTTTAACTTTGTATTGTAGACAATATAGGCCTATAGAAAATTTGTTCTTTTCAAAGGCATTTTGTACATATTTGCCAGCCCTGAGTTAAATATCCAAAGTGAAAGCCCACAGTAGCAAAAGTTAAACAGAGTTAAATATCCTGAAACAGAAAATATTAAATATGAAACACACAAAAACAATACAAAAGTTAAGTAACCAAAGTCACAGAATATGCCAGAAAAAAAGTTTGACATCAAAAAATAAAATACGGCATTGTAGGCTGAGCCATCTTGTCCATTCAGTAAAGGATTCCCTAACACTTCAGCATAGGCCCGCCCGCCCGCAATTTACCCACCCC
>Ga0126335_1002083_pt1 | contig 11717 bp, 2 predicted proteins | sample OlaspJWI45metaG_FD_108409 | JGI IMG/M metagenome (GOLD analysis project Ga0126335, IMG submission 108409) | Marine gutless worms symbiont microbial communities from Oahu, Hawaii - Olavius sp. 1 OAHU.JWI-45 metaG | ecosystem: Host-associated > Annelida > Digestive system > Unclassified | place...
AAGCAGTGACGCCCTCTGGCGTTCAGATGCCGTACTAGGGCCATTTCCAGTCTGCCGAACTCTTTCTCTCCGGTCATCCACAGCTGGCGAGTCGGCGAGTTGCCTGTCGTGGTCGCGTTTTCTCTGCAACGGAACGTAGCCGTCCGAAGAAAGGTCGGGGGTGTTGCTCTGGGGTTCGGAGGGAACAGCGTCTGCGCCATGGAGACGGCAGTCTGGCTGGTAGCCGAAGCGCAGATAGTGGGGGTCCTGGAGAGCAATGTCAAACAGTTTAGTCAGCACTTCTGCCGCCGAGGGTCCACAGGTTTGTCGTAGCACTGTAGCTCGGCAGCTTCTTAGTCGACTCATCTCACTAAATAGCAAAAACACACACAATAGCATCTCTGTAGCCAATGGGCGGGCAGAATGGCTAGTTACAATATAATCAGCGAATTATTAGTGGTTTAATCATATAAGTTTGTCACAGTAGACATACAGAATGAAATTATGCATCCAACTGCTTAGCTTGCTTGGGAAAAGACGTGCTGAGCAAATCGGCTAAACGGATCGAGGTCCAGCTCGGAATAAAGACTCTTGTGGACCCAAGGCACATAGTATTAAACGGGGGCACGCCAGTAGGAGGCATTTTGACCAGTGTAAAGTATAAGTAAAAGTAAAGTACACTTGATATAGCGCCTCTTGGTGAGGGAATCTCGCCATAAAAGCGCACAGGTATGGCACGCGTTGTCAAGAAATCACACAGTTTTACCTGACACCCACGCGTTCATCCACGAATAAAATGAACCATACCTGCCTTTTCCTTCCCAGCGAAAGCTGGTCCTCATTTACCGAAGGATGGAAGGCTGAGTTGGCCTAGGCACCACCACGGTAAGTAAACAGTATTCCCAAGACCGCTACGTGACGGAAATCACAGTTGTTAGCTGTTCAGTCCGTCATGCCTCACTGGGCAACTGGAGCGCATGGGCTATGAGCGTAAAACTCACGTCCTCTCGGGCCGCTAACCACTGAGCCAGCGAATATAAGAACATTGTTGTTTAAATTCGATGCGGCCTTCGCCAAATCACTTTAGCTTCTTGTTATAGTAAGTCAAGGAACTGCTGTTAGAATACAGGCGGCATCTTACGCTTTGAGGGAGTGCGTAGAGGCTTAACATCCCACTCGACACTTTATAGGTCATTTTGGGGACGCTTTTTACAGGTCATATGACCAACCAACAGCTTCAAAACACTGAAAGAAGCTCTTACGCTTTGAGTCTGCGGGTGATGATGTTTGACGATTCACAGTAGAACTGATAAGCTGTAATGTTGTTTAACCACGGTGTGAGGTCTTCCCAGTAAGAGTCACACTGACTAGTAGCAGTCTGCTGGTAACATTCCAAGTGCTCAGCGTACACTGCAACAGACATGGGCTACTGTTACATACATAGGCTACATACATACATAAGAAATTTTTAAAGTGTCCTAAGTAAAAACCTCAAGGACTACTAAAAAATGTAGTCATAGAAATGATATAGAAAACAAAGCAGTTTTCAGTTTCCGGCAGAATGACGTCAGTGACACACAGTCAGTAATCAGTGTGATTCTCGTTAATAGTAACTGTAACTGTAAAACAGTAACTGAAAAACGATAAAATTACTTGCAGTTACAATTATTGAACATTAGCACAATTCGCTTTTAGTCAGCGCACTAAGATCACGCTAGACCTCAGCATGTCCACCACCAGCAAAGCGATTTAAGCTACTCGCCCAAGACACAAAGAATGCTCGTAATGTGTCAACAGCTACAGGTCCACGTCAGCCATAGATAATGAACTTGAGCGGTATATGTCTGAGGTGGAGGATGGTGCTGTGGAAGATGCGCTCAAGTTTTGGCAGCAAAGAGAGCAATCGTATCCCTTGCTTGCTCCACTAGGTCAAGATTTGGTGTCCGCCCCAGCGTCACAAGCATATGTCGAGCGTGTTTTTTCAATATGTGGCGACTTGTGCGCGCGCAAAAGGAACCGCACAAGTAAATCGTTAGAGAAGCGAGCTTTCTTGAAAATGAATAAAAGTTTTTTGTAGTAGTGGACATCAAGAACTCATAAGCATGGGAGCCAGTTTCTACACAGCTAACACTGCCCTATTGTTGTACGACCAGTTTATGAATTATGATAATTAATTAATTAATTAATTAATTACGCTAAATGTCTTACAACAAGAATTGGCTATTTTTCTTAATTGATTAGAGTTACTCCAAGAATCGGTTTCAATTTATATATTGCTATTACTGCACAATGTCGTAACTAGGTTACTTACTGTCTCATTTCGATATTTATAAAATGTTTACTGTTTGTTTTAAGGTGTGTGCTCCTTCCTCTAAAAACAAGCTGTAAACGGGACACGTAGATTTAACATTCAAATTTTAACATCTTAACATATTTGTTTCACTTTTTTATGTTCAACGCTCCCAAAGTTCAGTATCTGGCTACATTAAGGTCTGTTTGCCACGTACCATCCAGAATGCGGTCGGAACAGATGAATTCCATTTTGAGCATGTATAGCCGCAGTGCACTCTCGTAGTCAAGGATCTGCTCTATGCCCCGACTGCAGCGAGCACTGGTGGTATTCATGCACTGTTTGTAGCGATGAAACGCCCTAGAGTCAACAACAGAATAATACTGCCCTTCAATCTAATGTTATACTATGCAACACAGGCGACAAAATTTCGATGACCGATTGCACGCGATATGCAATAGTCAGGCGACCACAAGCGACTTGCGTATCGGCAAGATTGCCTCAAAAATCGCGTATGTGTTAAGTGGCCCTATGGAGGACCACCCACGTTTTGACGGTTATTACCACCCGTGTACGGCGTAGCAATATTTTCCTCGCTTCGGTTTGTATGCAACGCGATAGCTATCGAAATCCTTGACCTAGTAACTTGTCCTTGCTGGCAGCTTCGTTAGTGGGCTAATTTTTAACACGAAAACAAAAGCCGAAGGCCGGTAAGCAGCTAAGGAATCTCATGCGCTAAAAGTTATTTGGGCAGCTGCTGCATAGGTTGGTAGTACGTTTTAGCTGTATTAATTAGGCGGCACCACAGCGTGTCGCCGGCCAGCAAACACGCAACTAAAAGTTAATAAACTTTTGACGGACAGGCAGCGGACGGAAGGACACACGAAATAATACCTACATGTTTCGTACCGACGTACTACCAGTAGTCTGTAACTGTTTAGATGAAAAATTATGTTCTGCGAAAATAACTATTTTATTAGCCCATGCATTACAAAGTTGAGTACGGATGCCTGATACTGAACAGGCAAAGTTTATCCACGAATGGAATGAACCATAAGTATGTGCATATGCTTTCCCAGCCAAACCTGGTCCTCATTTACCCACCCCGGAGGGATGGAAAGCTGAGTTGGCCCAGGCACCTTGGGACTGTCTAGGCCCAGAACCGCTACGTCGGTTATATCGCAGTTGTTAGCTGTTCAAACCGTCACGCCTCACTGCGTAAGTGGGTGAAAGCAGCTAGGTCACAGATCAGGCCTATTAACTGACTGATTAATCGACGGATTGATAGAACAATCGATGTCAGAATATCGGTATCAGCAGTGCAATTGAGCATACAAGTTACAACATAATATCGATGATGGGCAAATCGCAAATGAAATCTCTAGCTATATCACCAGTTTAGAAATGCAAATTTGGTGCGAATCTTAAATCGAATTTCGAATCACAATTATAACAAATTTAAAATGTTTTAAAACTTTATTTAAAAAACTATGATTACTTAAAACAAATGCGTATTATAGTCTATCAAATGCTTTTGAAACACAAAAAATAGCTAAGGTACCAGTGTATAGCATAGCACATAATCTGTCACCATAAGCGATTATCAAACGACTTAGAAATAGTTAAACTACACCGTGTCTCAAAAACCAGACTCCTACGATTTTTGGCATAACTTTACCAAAACAAGCCGGTGATGCATAATTTTTGATTTGCTAAAATTTCAAACCAAATAGCATATAAATTAAACAAAATTGAAATCAAATCGCATGAATTCATTCTCAATCTTCTATAAACATATCGAATTAATACGCGCGATTCGCTCACGATTTAGAGCGATTCGTGATTTGCATTTGCCCGTCACTGTTTCCGATCTGGTTGAAATAGCGACACAAATATATGAGACTTCACAGTATAGAAACTTTATTCGTCAGTCACTTGACAGCAAAGACCAACAGGCAATACGGACATAACATTAGACAGTCACATGATAGAAAACGAGGCACAACAACTCCAGAAATTCACACCACGTCGGCCTATAGGGCCTACAATAGAAACGGTGTACCGACTAATACTGAAGCTTAATAAGTTTATTTATCAGCCAACAGCCATTACATCCAACAATAACTGTTAGTACAGTAGTGCTATTGACACACATTTAACCAAACAAGAAATTCCAACGTGGCCTGAAAATCTTTTCTTCTTTTCACTCATTTTCGCTTTTTGTATTCTTTTCGCTTACGGCGATCGCCTATTGGCAGCAGTGAAGCTACTAAGTCTCGAATCTTTGCTCGTCTTCAGGCCGCGATAAGAACGCTTCAGCAACTGAACGACTTTCTGAGTTTGACAGTCACTCAAAATTCACATCAGCGTTCTAACTGGAAGATTACTCGGTTGTAGTCGTGGCTATTGTGTGACCATAATCTTCGACTGTGTCTACGAGGTCACTTGACTTTTAGAATTGCAAGTCATTTTGCCATTTTTAAAATGTTTATTTTGCAGTTATACGTTCAATTTTTTAATTTTTAATGATTGTTTCTATCCACAAACTTTGAACGTTAAAACGACACACGATAACTTATTGCGTTAAGTAGTCAGAACAGCGTTTAAGTAAAACCTATTAACACAGGAGCCTACTATGATATTTACTTCCTAGTTAAGGTATTTTAAGTTCTCAATGTTTCAAAACCAACAGCAAGTTGAATTAGAAAGCACTCAAAAGTTTAGACATCCGCCAAGAACGTGATGCTGATAGATAACGGCTAATGGCATTTGATAGAAAATTTTTAATCTTTGTATTCAATGCGATAAATTTTGACCTCATTTTACAAATATTCCAAATTACAAATCTTCTCCAATTGTTTATAGCCCCAGTTGCTTTTTGTCCCCAAAAAATCACGAAAATACACTCGCAGTAATGTTTTTCCTTAATTCTGCTCATTTGTAATAACAAACAATGTTGAAGAATTAACGTTACCTCCTTAGGGAGTAATACCACAAAGTGTTATAAATATATTATAAAAATTTTATTAGCCTGTACAGCCCGATAGATGGCAGATAATACAAATACAAGTGTGTTACTAAAAGATAAACTTGCTGTCGGTCTTCGGTTGGTTTACATTACGTGTTATTAACATTGACAATCACAACATACCCCGCCGGAATAATGAAACCCAAACTGTTACAAATGACCAATGCCTGTGTTGACTCATGCGCAGCCTGTAAGACACTGAATGTTTTCTGAGCGCAAAGCTACATTTTCTCTGTGCGTGAGTGAGTGAGCAGAGGTTTAACGTCCCACTCGACGCTTCATAGGTCATTTCTCTGTGCACATCTGGCTAAATTACGCCTGTAGCAGAATTAGCGCACCAACAAAATGATTGATCCATGACTTATAGCCTACTGATCCTTGTTCGTGTTCTGGCTAAGGCTGAGGAGCGAAAGCATAGGATTGCAACCCTAACCCTAACCCTAGACTCAACGATAAATACGCGTCGGTGGCGCTGTTAGTTCAGAACATACGCGCAGCGAACCAGTGTGGTAGCGGCAGTGAAAAAAAGAGAAGCATTCGCGTTTCGTTCCGCACGTGGTTCAAAATCATCCAAAACGGAAAGCTGGTGTCGGCACCTCGTAGCCACTGATCGTGCAGTTCAGAAGGATCCGCACCCGCTGATATAGCGGCAGAGAACGACTTGTAGTGGGTAGAGGGTCCGCGCTCGCGTAAAAGAGCGGACGGTCCAGTCTGTGTCGATTGAAGCCGAGATCGTCCCGCCATTGACGGTTCAAGAAACGAAGAACGACGGTCAAAGGCGCTCATCGATTTCCGATGATAGATAGTCGAACGCCGCCGGCCCGTGCTACTGGTAAGGCTTGTACGTTTAACCGGGACCTCTGCTTCTTCGTCGCTTTCTCCGACACCCTTCTCGCTGTTTGATGAAGTTTCTCTGTACCAAACCTCCTGGTTGTGCTTAGCCCAGCGCATGTGGCTGACAACATTCAGAGCCGTTGCTTGCTTGATACACTTCCGAATCATTTGACGTGTACCTTTGTCCCGATCAACGATGGCATTGTCGTACGCTTGAAGGATGAGGAAGCGTGGTTGTAGCCCAACTAGGTGTTCGACAACGTGTGAGCCGAATGTGAAGTCTTTTTTAATAGTGCGTACCAGATAACGCTTGTCGGCGAGGTATATTCGGCCGAGACTGCGTCGAGCGCCTTGTTGCTGTATTGCAACAGCTCGCCTGATTTCTCCGATTACCCGGGACAGCTGGAGCAACTTGCATTCCAGCAGGTCGAAAAACGCGATGACCGTGATAAAACTGTCATATCGCATCGGTTCGTTTTTTGCCGCAACCTTTCGCCACTCTTCGAACCGATCTTCAGCCCGTATTCGTTTGTAGTAGAGGCAAAGGGAGCAGGCGAGGCAGAATAGGAGCAGAGGCTGCTTGGTAAATAGTCTCTGGGAGAGAATCTCGTCAGTGTACGCAAGGCAATCTTCCATCAGGGCTAGCCGAACGCCGAGCGTAAGGACCATCTGTATACAGCAGTAGTAGTACCAGCAGCGCGACTCGCCTCGGCCGGAATCGCTACTCATAACGTCCAAGACGTCGACCGCGTCTTTGACTCGGTCGGCGAACATCAGGGCGTTGACGAGCGACGCCAGCATATGAACATGCGTTATGCCACTTCCGCGTATCGCCGTCATCATTCGACTAGCCGCCAACCCCGATTCCACTGCCTCGTTCATGGAATCTCGAGCGACATGGACCTCGAAAGCAGCCCAATAGGTGCGGGTTAGCCGGATCACTTGGTCGTTGCGAATGTTTTGCATAGCCACGATGCATTTGATCTTAGCTTTGTTCTCGTATTCGAGTACGCCGTGCGCGTCTTTTGTCAGGTGAGCCAGCTTCAGCATGCAGGTGGCCGCTTCGATTTGGCCAAGAAGATCGCCTGCGCGTTCGGTTTTCGTGAGCTGTTGAACGGCCGTGTACCGCGCCCCGACCAGATCGTCACGTGCAATGCAGTCTTCGAATAAATAGAACAAACAGATCGACTGACTGGACAAGATTTGCGCCTCCGAGTTTGAGGCTTTTTCGTGATGTTTCCCATACTTTGAGTATTCGAGTGCGGTTGCCAGATTCTTGCGAAAAGACGAGCTCACCTGTTCGCAGCCGAAAAGTTTCAACGCCCGTTGAAAATGCGGCACCGCTTTTTTCGGCTTTTCCATGCTAAACAGAGTTTGCCCTATCAGGCTCTCCATATTGCCTTCGTCATAAGGTTCGGGCTTCCAGTTGTCCAGAGTGGCTACGCGGCCTTCAAATGGATTTCTGCCGTTCTTCAGATCGCGGAATATCCGGCTGGCTTCACGGAGGTACGTTATTGCGCCGTGATAGTCAAACAGGGAAAGGCAAGCGGCCGCTGCTTCGATAAAGTAGAACACGGTGTTTTGTGTGTTACCGGCTCCCCGATACTGTTCCGCAATCTGTGGATACTGTATTCGCAGAACGCCGAGACGTTCGAATCCCGTATAATTCACCACGGCGCTGTCCGACATTTTGGCGAGATCAGCTGCCAGAGCTGCGGTGTCTGTCTGCTGAAAGGATCTGGTTAAGCTGCGGCGTTTCGTTGCCTGTAAATGCTTCTTAATAAACTCCGACACCACCAGCGAACCAGGATCTGAGTCACCGCCCAGATCCGCGCCAATAATCGTCTTCAGACGCGTCGCGTGGGGTGCCTCCTTGGGGGTAGCACTGATGCGCTTGCTTCCTCTGTTAAACTTATACCCGCTAGACATTCTGCTTCTTTTCCGTTTTTCGTTTTTTGGTTCTTCTTCGGTGCTCGGTTCTTTCGGTGACTCCATGACTTCTTGAGGTGGTAGTATTTGTGTTAAGTCGGACTCCGCTTGCTGCTCATCTTCTTCGCCATACATATAACTATCGTACAAACTATTTTCGTTCATTGTCTTCGCTGACAGACGTCGGATCTTTTCTTCGAGGAAGTGCGCCGCCGACATGTGCAGCGGTCGGCGGTTTTGTTCCAGCATCATCTCGTAAGCGGTCAGGCGCAAGCTGGCGGATAAAAACATCAAAACACGACAGTCTCGCATCGCACGCTCGTCGTTCACACCATGGCAGATACAGGTTTGGCCAGTAAAGGCGCCACCCATGCCGGCAACGCCGGCCCTTCCCCGTGACGTTTTCATTGAAGATGCACAAGCGAACGCGCCCGAGTCGGCCAACCGCTGAATCGACTCTCCCAAATCCACTTTACTCATCTCCACCTGCAGCATATGCTGGAGAATTTCCCGAAAAACAAAGTGGCCAATAATGGAAGCACTCTTCAATACGGTTTGGTCGACCTCCTGCATATGGTCAATTCGGGCTTGAATCATGCTGGCAATAGATGTGGGGACTTTTAGATCGTCCGTTTGTTGGATGAGCATGAAACACACAAGCTCGGCGTTCGGACTCATGGAATCTAACTTCAGCTCATCAACAAAATTCGACGAGAGGTTGTCCACTATTTCGCCGCCAACCTGTTCATGATGCGTGTCCTTTTCCATCAGATCCTTGGGCGCTGGCACCACCATTGTTTCGGTATGGTTGACTATCATTGTCGGTTCTATTTTAATGACTGCTTCATACAAATACTCACGCAACAGAAGATCGATCCAGGATGGTATTCCCATGCTGTTGAGCCTAAGAACGTGGTCCAGGCTGTCCGGAATTCGAGCGACGTTCAGGAATTGGCACGCGATAGAAGCCATATGGAAGTCGCTCAAACTTGAACAGTGTACAACAAGATTTTTAGAGTTTAGCAATAAGGCGACGGCATTTTCGTTTCTAATGTTTTGATCGAGCAGTACGCGTTTTGTCATCACGAGCATTGTGTTATCATTCTCGGCGAATATCGACATGCATTTCCACGAATAATCGTCCATCAAGTGGGTATCGTCCACCGCAAATATCAGCGCCGTGTGTCGTTCAGCATAATGCTTCACTACTAGTCGTACAATTTCCTTCATGACTTCCACGGATGTGACCTCTTTCTTGCCGTCGTACTCAGTATCCGCATCCAGCAAAGCGTCTAGCAAGTTAATGTTCTTCATAAGAGGCTTATTCTGACTAAACGTGTCGGTCAGCAGTTTCATGCGGACCTCCTTGGAGGCTTTATCGCACTTGGTTAATTGTAACAGCAGCGTTCTTACCACATAGTAGGAAAAATTCACATTTCCGATGGACAGGGCACACAGTATCACTGTAACTGAACGACGAAGTGAAGCAGCTAAGAAAGCGTTCATTACGCGCGTTCGTCCCATTCCGATTTCGCCGAGAATCATGACTACCGGCGTACGTTCACTTTTGGAGTAAAACAGTCGGTCTAGGCAATTTTCAAACTTGGCAAGCTCGACATCTCGGCCAATAATTGGTTTTTGCTCCTGCTGTACCCGAACCTGATCCACCGTATCCTTCAGGTTTACCAGTGGGCGGTACTCCCGTACGGTTCCCACCTGCTGAAGCCCCTTCATCTCTTTCGTTTCCTGGACGATGAAGTAGGTCTCGTTCAACTTGGAGTAGTAAAACGTCGTATTGTCGCAGATTACTTTGCCACGGTAGTGCATCATCAGACGGGCGCCCATGTTCACTCGTCGTCCGATGACCGTGTATTCGTGACGATGATTGTGACCGACGATTCCACAATACGTAGGTCCTGTAGTAACACCAATTGATGTTTGTATCAGTCCCACAATTTGGTTCAGTTCGGTATATATTTCATAGGCACAACCAAGAGCGTGAGCACTATCATTTTCGTGCTTGTAACCGGGCAGTCCGAATATCACCATAAATGTGCAGCCCTTGTCAAAGGCAAATATCTTACTAATACATCCGCGCATTCGCTTTGCTTTGGCGAAAATTACTTCGTGGCAGCGCTGCATGAGAAGCAGATAGCCATATTTCGTGCTTCTGTCTACATCCAGGTTGATAAACAACATTGTAACTTGCCTCATTTCCGACAAATATTCAAGAGGCTGGCCGTCTTCAATCTTTCGTAGGACCGGTTTCGATATGAAGAGCTTGAGGTGGTGGACCTTCTCGCGACTGAAGTGCGTTATGATAGTTTTTCGCAGTCGACGCATATAGCCTCCCATTGTCAGACCTAGGTTGTCATCTTCAACGTGAATTTCATTGGACGAATCTGAATTCCGCGACTCCATTACGTTGCTGCTGGCCTGGTTTAAAACCATCTTCGACGGGATAATAAGGTTTCTGATGGAGCGGTCCAGGTTTTCCATGTCCTTAGTAACCGGAATGGTGCGTTCCGTTCTGTACTTAACACTGGAATGCGGGTAAATGTGCGTGACCTTAATGAACTTGGTATCGTGCATTTGTGAGTGAGTTGTCGTGAGTTTATGACAGTGGATCCAAGCACTAGGCGCTACGATCACATCTCCACCTTTCTCACACATGTTCTCAGCTTTGTTCACGTCTTCGATCCCCCTTCCCACTTCGATATAGGTTCTCTCATCATCGTTTCCGATTATCAGTATCTCCACTTCGCCCACCGCAATTCCAATCTTCACCTTCAGTGTTACTCCATCGTTGGTTGTATAGGTGCCGTGTTTGCGCTGAATGTCCAGGGCACAGGTTATAACGTTTTCGACGGCTATATTCATCAAAAACAGACTTTCTACCGGCCACATCGACAGTATGGCGTCACCGGCAAACTTTAGAATGTCGCCATCGTACGAGATGATCTCCGATACCAACGCACTCATGTATCCGTTTAGAGTTTTCGTCAGCTGTTCGGTGCCAGTCTTCGCCGCTTGGCTATACTTCTCACAGAGCGCCGTAAATCCGGAAATGTCAAGAAACAGCACAACGGCCTGTTTGGCGACACGGAAAGGCAGCGGGCGTCGATGGTCCGACTGGACAACGATATCGGGAAGATGGGTCACCAGATTAGGCCCGTCGACGCCGCCCGCATGGCTGCTGTGCCGCCGAGGATCTACGGCGTCGGTTTTTTGACGAAAAAGTTGGTGCACGGTTTTGCGCGCTTCGGCAGTCGACTGATGTATCTTGTCGCGACCTTCTAACGCTTTGCTACCCTGGATCGCGGAAACGAGTCGGTCAAAGCCCGTTTCGGCGATTGGCGAGATGTCTTTACCATCGTCGATATGCTGAATCACGCCCACCGGCGATCGTCGTTTATGGCTCGCGTCTTTTGCCTGCTTCATGCTGTTATCTACGTCAATTCGTTACTAGGCATAGTTTACTGCAAGCTAGTAACCATCAACATCGAATTATGTTACTTTTTCATCGTATGTAAACATGCTAACGGCGCTGCCATGGTATCGCCACGATGACGTAATAATTACCACCCTTCTGCAAGCGTCAAAACGTTTTCACTGCAACTGTAGCTTGCATGTGGCGCTATACAAAATATAGGCCTA
>Ga0126335_1002084_pt1 | contig 11715 bp, 8 predicted proteins | sample OlaspJWI45metaG_FD_108409 | JGI IMG/M metagenome (GOLD analysis project Ga0126335, IMG submission 108409) | Marine gutless worms symbiont microbial communities from Oahu, Hawaii - Olavius sp. 1 OAHU.JWI-45 metaG | ecosystem: Host-associated > Annelida > Digestive system > Unclassified | place...
GGCTAGCGCGGGGGGCGTCTGTTTGGGAGTTTAACAGGAGGCGTTTTCCCGTGGAGTTTAGCACGGAGTCACGGACAGCCTATGTCTCTCCGGGCTGGTTAGCACCGGAGGGGGGGGCGTTTGTGCCGAGGGTTTACCTCGCCCTCATATCTGTCGTCGTGCAAAATTTCAGATCCGCGGCCGAGTTATAACGATTTCACTAATCAAAGATGGCCGCCGTCCATTATCTTGGATGTTTGATGGAAACATTCCACACGTCGGGGGGAGACCCCATTTTCTACCTACACACCAAATTTGGTAAAGATATCTTGATCGGTGGCGGAAATATGCCCCCAAAATAAACTCGAAACAACGTCCCCTGGCGGCGGAATTCTACTTCCGGCTCCAAATTCGATATGTGTCTTACTACGGCACATTTATATGTGTGAATGTGATCATGCAAAATTTTAGCCACATGACACTCAGACCGGTGAGCAGCGGTGACAACACCGATTGCGTAATTCACTAACCGAAGTTCCCCATTTCTGTCGCAATAGGCGAAGTGCCGACCAGGAAACACCAAAAATGGTGGAACCGTACGTTCGACCGCGAATCTGATAGCAGATTTTGACTCGGGAAGCCTTGTTTCCTATTCGTGTTACCTAGTAACCATAGGTCTATCTCGCTTAGTTTCGGAGATATTCGCGTGTGACACACAAACGGACGGACGGAGAGACAGACAGATGGACAACGCAGACCATTACTATAGTTGGCCCCACATTGCGGCGGGCCATCTTATTCTGATAAGACAAATAACATGCGGGAGTTTGACATGCGGACAAAAGTTGAGTGAAAGCCATCTTAGTGTAAGACAGTCTACCACACAAATAATTAAAATAATTAAGTAAAGTAGGCTAAGTGCGGCCATTTAGAAAACAAGAAGCTCAGTTACCGCGGAAATAGCGCGAGTCGTCGCGGTTACTTTCAATCACGTGACAAAGATGGCGGCCACGCCGTCAAATCGGTCATAGTCAAAAGACCATCCTACACGCAAACAATCTAATCCTAATTAAAATCAAGCACTGAGCGTTAACTGTAGTCTATAACTGACCGCTTTTGAACCTACTCGCTTTGCATGAGATGCAGACTATTGTTACCGATGTCCGTCAGCCTGTCTGTCACGCGGGGTCATTCAGTGCAGCCTTTGCCAAATCGCTTTGGCGTTTTGTTTATACATGTAGTTTGTATAACAACATAAATTTGCTAAAGTCACTCACCGCGATTCACGTAGGTAGACATGACTGGAAAGGGATGATATCAGCTGATGAGTTGGCACCAGTTCTTAGTTTTCACTGCACTGCACTGTGACTGTCGCAGTCCGTCGTACGAAGGCTGAGCTCAAACTCCGCCCAGCTAATTTACGCATAGATTTACTACGGTAGCAGTGTCCGCGTCCCGAGCTCTAGCGGAAATGGCGTGATTTTGTAGCGACGACGACAAGCGGCAGGCCGGAAAGTCGGCGATGCGTCACAAGAACTAGACGTTTAATTCCGACACATACCAGCTTCAGATCGCGGGAAAGGTCGCCGGAGGGCATGACCCCGCGTGACCCCAACGCACAGCGCAACGCGGCTATGCTGTGGGCCTACAAATTGCTACGACGACGGTGGTGCACGCTAGCTCATATATAAGATTCTGTCATCTCATCGTCGATCTTCGCCTAAGCAAATCGCGTCGAGCTGTCACAGCCGCCGCTCGAAATCGTCGTCTAGCTGTTTTTTGCTCTGGCGCCGCAACTGAACACGACATCAAAGACAGCGATGGACGTATAGGCACGAAACATCGCTCTTTGATCCGGTGTCGCACGGTACGCCCACCCAAACAGTCAGTCCGTGTGACTAGTGACTCCGTCAACGGTCGGTAGAGATAATCATTACGTCGCACGGCGGGAGACGCTGCGTTATGACACACTCATCATCAACAGGCGACTGAACCAGTGGAGTGGACAGTCACCGTCACGCGCGGCAGAGTCTGAGTTTCTATTCGTGCCGATCAAACACCGTGACCAATTATCTATCGCCAAACAGTTCCACTCTTCCAGTTATTTGCCACCGTGTTCTCAGCATCGCTGTTCGCTTGCCATTCTGAAAACTGTCTCTATTTGCCAAGGCGAAATAACCAAGATGTGTTCGATCCGGTCGTGCCGTCTGTGATTTCGTGCGTCTGTCTGTGATCGCACTCCAGGGTTGGCTGGCTGCCGGTCCCTTTTCCTCTTCATGTTTCGACCAACCAGACAAACTCCCCCCCCAGATCCCGAACAGAAGCCCCCGGCGTACCGCCCCCCCCCGCGACAATCGCCGACAAGTGGGCGCTGTTGGAGAATGGAGCATTTTCGAGTTTTAATCTGACTTTCAGTGAACATACACAAACATAATCATAAATGTTTGAAGTCAGATGTTCCAATTACATCATTTTTGCATGTAGTCCTGTAATACCTAACAAGCCACTTGAAGCCAGTCTTAATCACTCGTTTATCCTGTACTTACTTATCAGCTAAATCAAAATATTGTCGACTCCCGCTATCTTAGGCCTATAAATACCAATATCGCAACGAGAAAACATCAGGCATTCGACTCTAGAAAATTTGGCAACAGTGTACACAACTAACAGCGGCATTCTGTAAACGAAAGGCGCTACAAACATTCCAAGAACAGCGGGAGACAGACTGAAGAAACGCCAGTGACAGGACGGGACAGCGAAGCAGCACAGCACAGGGCGTGTTTCGCATAGTTATGAGCATTCACACGGTCCGACCACCTGCCAGTACTGAGTTAAATGTGAACGCAAACTGAGTTAACAGACGAAAGTGTGGACTATGGGCGTCGACGAATTTCAGCAGGATATCTTCGCTGTGGTCCGAAACTCGATTGACGAGTCATATAGAAGCATGAAATAGGCTACTGCAGCTTATAGTAAGCCTATTATGAAAATAAACACACGCATATGTCTATAATCGTATATGCATAGCCTTATATAGGTTCTAACGACTAATACACTTTACCAGTGGAAAAACAACCAATCGTAATTGAGGTGTTCAAACAAGTACAGTGTATTTTTCTCTCTCAGTAATTGACTTTGAACAAGCAGCGAAGGCGGCATCAAATATGAGCAATTTTCCTATACATTACTACCAGCAACCAGCAACATTTGTACCACTCCCCCTTCCCTTGCTGTACGAGGATAGGGATTCCCATCTAATACAATGTGCTTTGGCTCCAGTCTCCACCCCAAACAGGACCTTGATCCATTTAGCCGTTTTCGCATAGCACGGCCACATGACACACATACCACATAAACGATCATGTATCAATAGGCAGCATTCGATTCCGCCTAAAAGTAGCCAATCTAGTCCTATTGCCGCTATGTAGACCTATCCTTCCAGTGATCAAAGTAGTCTACTTACATTGAAAACATTAGGCGCTATATAAATTCACGTTTTACTTACTTACTTACACTGGGTAACCCAAACAAGATGCCAAAAGCATTTGGCGAAGGCTCCACTGAATGACCCCGTGCACACGGCACGGCGTCGCCGATTTAAGCCGCATGACAGACACCGCGAACATGCAGCCATAAATCCCACATTTATTTTCCCCCATATCAAATGATCTATCCCCAGGAACCATCCCTTACTGGTATTGATAAATTTCAAGTGAGCTTATAACACAACTTTATATAACTATGTAGTATACATATATCAGTACATTATACCAAAATTTGTTTTGGCAGTTGTTTCAGACTACAACTCCGAACAATGGGTTCAGAAATAGACATTACTTCACTACTGTTGAATACAGACTAAATACTTGTTCTAAACATCTTTGCGGAGACAAGAACTATGTGCTTAGCATTAGAAAAAAGAATGGCAAAATGCTGTATGATATTGATACATATAGTATAACTCAGACACAGAGTTTATCTTTCTGTTAACAAATAACATTTACTAACAAGAACACTAGAACTGCATAAGTAGCTAACAATGCAACAAGATCTAAACTCACCAGTGTGAAGCTGACTAACAGTGCAACAAACGAACAGTGACAAACCATGGCAAGATGGCAATCGGTGCTGGTCAGCGATCAGCCCTGCATTATGATGATTAAATAAACACTTCAGACTACTTGCGTTAAACTCACATGAAGGCGGCAAGTCCTGGGACTTGCACTTCAAATATTGCACAACTCGTAACTTGTTGTGACAAAGAAACTAAAAATTCAAAAATATCGACCGGGTAAAACACAAAAAAACAAACCTCGATGCATATGGTCAGCAAATACGTACGTGTATGATGACAAGTATCAGTTGTCACTAATACCACTGCTTTTGCAGCATTACAAATATTGCCAGAAATAGATAATATTAGAGAAGGCACAAGTACGAAATTAATTATAACAATATAATAAAAAATCACAGGTCCAACAGCTTAACAACAGACAATGTCCATTTTACTGCCACACACAAAATCATTTCTTTGGCCACATTAAAATATGCTATACACAACAAGGCCTGACTTGGACAACTGCTGCACAGATATAAAATGTGTAAAACGACTAATACTGCTCAGGCATAATACACTATACATATATATGAACTCTTCTTCATGGTAACTACCTATCTTGCAGCATTTATATGCAGCGGAGAAAACACATAGTTTGTGTTCCACAAAATCATTATATATTCATTCCTATCAGCAGTATGAATACAACATTATGTACATATGAGAGCCTAGATATGACAATGGCCGGAGACCACACAATGCATAAAAATCCGACGCATGATATGCTACATTAAGTACACTTGGACCTGGTGTGTCTGTTTCGTCAATGCACCACAAACCCACAGTAAACTGAAAACCTTTAGGAAGCGTGAATAACGTCCCACTCAGCACTTTATAGGTCCTTTCAGGGACAATATTTACAGGTCAGATGATCCAACCAATAGTGTCAAAGCACTGAAGGAAGCCAGTTAGCTTCAATCCCATCAGAACCACTCCACTGTGTTACAATATGAACTATAGGCAACCACCTCTAGGCTAATCACAGCATAAGGGTCCCAGTGTGACAAAAACCCAATCTGCTGGACCTATAATCTGCCTAGAACACTGTGCAACAAGAGTATTGCACCGTGCTATAGTAACTAGAGAGCTGTGTTAATGTTCCCTCTTCTACTCCAGTCCATCATCAGTAATCAGATGCGGCCACGGAGGTTGAGGGTGCCCTCAAAGAAGCCAACATCTAGATTAGTCAACACACAATTGGTCATTCTGGAGACACGTCTTTCTAGACAAACAACTGCAACTGATGACCACTCACATTGAAAATACACAAAATAAAAAATAACCCAAAACTGACCTTAGTTCACAAGCAATAGGCTAAAAAGCACACAAACCCCAAAATTTGTGAGAACTGTTCATATGAGCATGCTTACAACATCAGACAACCGAGACACACAATAATACAGCACAGAACAGTTCCGACAACCTTCTCTCTCATTTTCCAATCACCAGAGCTCATGTTGTTTTTGAACAAAATGTCAGAACGCTAACTTCAGAGGTCGTATTAGTAGTTTGCACATGATTATGTCTAACGGACATTCCTCAAATAACAAAACTCCGCTTCTGCCAAGCCAAGGGATATTACTTCAGTTCAGCTGTTGTACAAAGCCAATTCAATACACTGAGACAAGCAAACTATAATTACCAACATATAACACATAGCACATCAGTAACACGATAATGCCAACAGGTGGTAAGTGACTACAGCAAGCTGTAACTCAGCGGAGTGCAGCCACTGCAAGCTCCGAATCCCTACTTACGTGGCCACTGTGCAGTATGCATGAGCAATTTCAATGTAATAATGGGTTTCTTGACACAAACACATAGACAAAATACTATCGGAAATCACAGTACAGTCAGCACCTGTTAACAATCAAACAGGAGTGACATGCTGTCACAGGTTTGCCAATAATACTGCATGCTAGTCCAATATAATATCCTATAGCATGTGCACCATATTAACAGCAGACACAATGACCATTGCTAGTACATAACACTAATTACAGCTAAGCACTAAGATGCTCTACATACTACACAATTTTCCAACAGAAAGACTCAATATATGCACAGTAAGCAGCAAAGGACACTTATTGCAATACCAAAAACATATACACAATGTCAACAGTAACTACGGCAGTAAATGAGGAAATACTAAACTATCAAAGAAAACTAAAGAAACAACTATCACTGGTTTGTATATGTACACTAAGTGCTAACAAAATTTGTCTAACTATACCATAATCTGCAGCATATCCACATACACCACATCAGACACATATCAAAAGCAAACATATACTGAAGCATGATGATGGCGACAGATTCTCAACAACACATTTTGACCAAGAAAACTATGCAATACACAGAGACACGAAACTAAGCAAGACTTACACATTACATAGTATCTGTCCGTATGCATGCAAAACAATCAACACTCGCACGGATAAGCACACAACACTGAGTGTTGCCGATGGCAGCTTGTACACTGTTCAGCCTGTCCTTCATGTGTTAAAGTCAGTAACATCAAGCAGACTTCTTACAGTGATGTCAGCTTCACTGATGAGATGATGCTCCAGACAGTGAGGACAGTTCTGCCTGGAACTCCGGATCCCGGTGAAGTGCATCGATCTCTTCTGGACCAACACGACGGTGCTCCGACCTCAGTGAGTGTGCCGACCGATTAGATCGACTTGAACGTGTCGACTTGTCGCTTGACCGTGTCGACTGGCGTTCCATGAGGTTCTTGCTGATTGTGCGTCGTAGCAGTTTGCTGTTAGATGTGGTCGTCGTCGTCATCCAAGGGTGTTTCAGAGCCTGGACTGCCGTCAGTCTTATGCCGGCATCAACCACCAACAACTTATCGATGAAATCACGTGCTTGTGTTGACACGTCTTTCCACGCCTGTGATACACATCAACATACAGTTCTACGCTGTTCACACACATCTACATACAAGGACAAAATTTCACCCGAGTTTCACGATGTCATTGTCAACGATGGTTGCAGATCCAACAAACCACACACACTTTGGAACAATGTCAGAAATCCAAAGCTGAAACTAAATTAAACATTCGTCGTTCACCTTGCAATAATGCAGTTGGGACACATTAAAAATAAAGTGGAGACATGTAATTGCCAAATGTCAAACAGGCTATCTACAACATTACAGGCATAGGCAATTGACTGTTAGTACCAAACACTAGAATTAGACCAAATCATTTCAAATCCATTATGACAATAAAATTTGCTGATACCACAAAGCACAGCAAAATTTTCATCCACCCATTACAGTATCATTAATAGGTAATATGATGATTGAATAAAACCAAGTATGTTAAACAGCTGGCATCAAGTATAAAAAATCTGACCTCTCCATCATAGCTGTATTTTGCTCGCAGTATCTGTCTGTATAGCCGTGTCCTGTTATCATCATCAAATGGCATTGTACCACTCAGAAGGATATAAGCAATGACACCAATGGCCCACATGTCCACCTGTGTTGTGTATGGCAGCCTTGCAAGCACCTGTTCACAATATTCACAAATTTCATCATGTGTTATTTCAGTATTGCACTTCGCAAACAACACCCAACAACTACTCGCAATAAGCAGTACTATCCAACAAGTTTCAATCTGGTAATTTGTACATACCTCATACACTGCAATGTTAGAACTATATGTACACCGTGTTCCAAAAGCTCAACTTTTTTATTTCACTGTAGTTTCTACAAATGTCAAGTAGTTTACTGCTCTGGGGTTATGACTAAATTCAGTCCAGTTAGGCCCGTGTGGATAAAAGAGCAGGTTATTGTAATATATGAGTGCCACTGGACAATAACAGTGCGGAAGAACTGGACATATTTCAGTATGCGCAACCGCAATATCTAACATTTGTTAAGAAAGTCATTATTATGCAATTCAACTTTTCCCAAGGAAGAGTAGCCACAGTAAGCAGGTGACATGGGCAAATGAATCACTGCCGTGTTGCAACTTAACTCAGTATATTGCGTGCCAAATATTACGAAAATCAGTCAATGTTTGTAAAAACTACAGCAAAATAAAAAGGTGAACATGTTTTAAACTGGGTGTACATACTACATACCCAAGCCAGCATAACACATTTAGATAAATAGTCAAAATATTATACATATAAACACTAAAAACTCAACATTCAATATCGGTATCTAACTAGGATGCATCTAAACAATGTGTATGCTTCTGCCAGCCAGTGCCCACATGTAAGTTTACATCCAGTGCAAATTTGTTGTCAACGTATCTGCAGTTTCAGGACAATGTGAATCACAGACCAACACTATTCTCACCCAATACCAACATTTCTGGTGCCTACCTAAATGCTGCAGGTATAAAAATCCCGCAATCTATGTCCACAAATGACATTCACAGTTTCTACTAACATGCATAAGACTTAATAATGCCAAGATGTTGTGTCAAAAAATGAGATGCATAAATTAAATTATGACAACATGTTAAGAGTACATTATAGCTGTATGCAGATTTCATATGTCAATAAATCAGTGCTAACAGTTCATACCTCTGGTGCAATGTATTCAGCCGTTCCGCACACAGTCTGCATGAACGCTGTCAGCGAGTCTCCGCCAGGCTTGCGTACTGCACTCAGTCCAAAGTCTGTTATGAGAATCTTCGAGTCAGCACCTGGATGATAGTAGAGCAAGTTCTCAGGCTTGAGATCACGGTGGGCAATGCCGAGCGAATGTAGATAGCCAGCACCGTCCATGACCATATGCAGCACTCGCACAGCATCTGGCTCCGTAAAACTACCCCGCGTTACAATTCTCTCAAACAGCTCGCCGCCAGTTGCCAGCTCCACCACCATGTACAGTTTGTCTACACTTTCAAATACCTGAAACACATCCATTATAGACATTTATTCTACAAAGTAGACAGGCAACATTTTGCACAGTTCATGTAATTCATATAAGCCTACCAAGCAAAAGAAGTAAGAAATAAGCTGCAACCCAAACAAATGTGAAAACTGCATCAACATCTTAACGTGCCTCCTAAATCGTAATTAGCCCTTGCATTTCAGCAACATGATTACAAGTTGCACTGGTAAAGAAAAACTCGCTGCACTGTAACAGACATGTCAAGCCTTATAGTCAGTAAATTCAGTCTGTTAATGTATTTACAAAGGAAGAGTACAGATCTGAGATATATAAGCCTTGTGATTAAGCAGCTTAATATGCTGAGTTTATACTAAAGAAATGCAAAATAACTACTTCAATCAGACGTATGATGTAGTTGTGCCGAACTCGACGCAGCACAACAAGTTCTGCTTCACACATCTCTCGACCGCGGTTGCGATCTACCATCTTGATAGCATATGGTTGTCTCGTGATGCGATGCTCCACACGGACCACACGACTAAATGTTCCACGACCAATCAGTGCTTTGATGTCGTACTTCGCCGTCACTCTTGGGTCAAATTTCGCCTTGTAACGCTGGCCCTAACAAGAAAAATATGTATGCACAATACTGACTTCATCAAATATCATATCACACAAACACAACTCTAGGACAACATATTATATACATAAAACACAATCTGTCTTTGTATGTGTCTGTTAGTACAGCCATGTTTTTCAGCGCATCTCAACCAAATTTGGCACGTGGTAACGGTGGTATCCTTACACCCAAAGAACTGTCATGAGGTGTTGGGGCTCCAAATTTGGCAGATGCCACGTTTTCTAGTGCATCTCAACCAAATTTGGCATGTGGTATCCTTATACCAAAGGATGGTCATAGGGGTGGGGTGCACAGTGAGTTGTAGCAGTTAGTAGTGACTTTGGATTGCATTTCCGGTAGAAAATTAAGTCTTTTCTGCCTTTCTAATATTGTTTGCTGTCGTTTGTAAGCTGCGAAAATGGCCATTTCCAGCTCAGACCTATTGGACACCTTTACCCAATGTATTACTATCACGCCTCTTAATCCACAGTCTAGCATTCATAAGATTGCACCACAGCAAATGACAAGCAGAATACAGCTTGTCCACAAATAATGGTGCAAATGCAAACATAATAATTACAGAACTGCATTAAACCACAAAATTATCCTTAACACGCTATGTCATAAGTATCCCAAAGTGACAACAGTGCACCTTCTTCGTAGTCAATGCTCCAGCAGTAGGGTCCTCTTCCACTGTTATCTTGTCTGGACTGACAGGCTGTTCATGCCCAGGGCTCCGATGTCCGTTGATAATGATGGCAGTACTGATGCCCTTTTTGTCGGTACTGTACACAGTCTCCACGACGGACGACACGGGAACCTCTGGCACCATTTTTCCCGTATTTTCCAGAGTGCTATTCAGACATCCCATTGTGCTTGGGCACCCATGCTCTACATCTGCAGAGCCGCCAAACGACACAGGCTGCTCCGAAACAACGCACGGACCAATAAGCCTGCTACATAGCGCTGCAGTTTCCGAAACGGTTAGTGGTAACTCCTGGGTTAGCCTTTAATAATCAACCAAGCAATTACAAGTCAACCACATTCACTACTCTCTTCCAGAAAATGGCGAATAAAAGATGGCGTTCAACCTGCGGTTACAAACTTACTATTTATAGAACTTGGTGCTTTAACGAGGCATAATATATAAAGTAAGTAACAACTCTATTACAATTACTAATGCCGCGGTTGCTGTTTTGCTATCTTAAATTCTGAACAAATGAGTTCATGTCTCTGCATAAACGTGGTGCCACCGTGTAATTGGAAAAAATTGGTGTTTTTACGGTTTGCTTGTTTTTGGCCTATTTTGGACGTTTTTTTTTTGCAAATTTAGCCACAATTAAAAACTTTTTCTAGAAATCTAAATGCACGCATCGTCCTCGTACTAGACACCACCTTTGTGCCGAATTTGATAATATAGGCCTTCTCAGTCACCCACTCGCCCAGCTTATTTCACCATCCAAATAGGCCAAACATTTTTTAAATCACAAATAAACCAGTGCAAATAAGTCATTCCTTAAGCGTTTATTACACTTGCAAAAAGTTGTAAATCAACTGTGTCTACAAGCAAGATAATAAACTTGCTTTGCAACATTAGCATATACATTAACAAAGTTCATATACATTGCACCTTGCAGGTTTACAGCAGTATGCACCAAGAAAACATGAAAAGTCTACTTCACTCACAGATGGAAGATGTTGAGAAACGTATGTACGTATGCATCATATTACTAAACCACAGACTTACGTATTGATACTCTGCAAATATAAGAATAAGCTTCTGCAACGACAGTATTCACCATCATTCAGTACAGGCACATGTACATGATCTGCTGTTCTGTTCTTTAGCCGTCCTCGATCCGAGGGTTGGCCACACCATGGATGTACTTTCTCCATTTAAAAAAGGTAAAGGTAAGAGTATAGCAGTTTGCAAAACTTCACCACACCGCTACGTGAAATCACTTACCATATGCGATCACACAGTGTTACCGTGACCGGCAGAGGTGACTTTCCCGCCTTTACCCCAGCCGAAGCTGGTACTCGATTTCGCGACCCCGAAGGGATGCAAGGCTGAGTTGACCTAGGCACAATGGGTGTGAAAAGTTTGCCTAAGATTGCTACTCAACAGCGTCGCGACTGCGA
>Ga0126335_1002085_pt1 | contig 11713 bp, 10 predicted proteins | sample OlaspJWI45metaG_FD_108409 | JGI IMG/M metagenome (GOLD analysis project Ga0126335, IMG submission 108409) | Marine gutless worms symbiont microbial communities from Oahu, Hawaii - Olavius sp. 1 OAHU.JWI-45 metaG | ecosystem: Host-associated > Annelida > Digestive system > Unclassified | place...
CAACAGCAACAGCAGCATGACGTCATTAATGGCGTCACTGATGACGACGAGCACGATGCGGCGGCGTCTCGCGACAACGCTTCATCTCGTCACGAGTACTCAACGGCAGGTACGTCACCGTACGGCCGCAAAAGCTAACTGTTGTCATGTTTTTGTTCTTTTATTTTCCCAGCGTTTCTAAAAAATAAGTTGTTTCAGTGCGTTAATAGTATACTGATATGAATTAATTCCACTTCGATTTCTGTTTATATTTGAATATGGCTTTACTTACGGGTAGGCCTAATATTTTAACTGCAGCGGTATGATGTTTATTTGACAATGCATTAAGTCTATCTCAGGCCGAGTCCTGTCGGGTATATTCATTCAGCGGTATATTGTTGAAAAAGTGTTTGTTCAATGTTTACAGACGTTTTAAAATATTAATTTCACGTTTTAGGATACTTTTTATAAATTTTTTGGAACGTTTTTCTACACATTTTCTACACATTTTTAATATTTCACGTTATAGGCCTATTTCCTGTATATGTTTAGGCTCAGCTTTGTCGACGTCGAAAAACGTTTACGCCAACGATCAGCATCGACGCAGGGCGACGACAGATGACCACGTCTCGTCGACGCTCTCTTCTCAGTTGGCAGTTTTTCGTGCCCTCCAGACCGCATCCTGGTCCACAGAGCAGCCGTCGTCAACCTCGTCGTCACCCGGGATTCATCGTCGTCGTCTGTCCCGTCGTCGTCGACCGAGCGGCAGGCGACATCGTGATCGACAGGAACATCGAGTGCGTTCGGCAGAGTTACGACGACTGGCGCGAATAGCATTGAAAAAACACATACGCACGTAGAGCGACTAGGCTTATAGTGTCTGCCTTTAACAACACTGTAATTTATTTATGCCGCAGGATTTTCTGTGTTTATAGACCTAAGTGATAAGAATTTCAGCATGTCAATGACAAGATCGTGATATGCTCTGTAAAATTAAATGTTAAGCTTATTTTACATATCATTTTTCAGTATTCTAGCGTGGCAAGTGCAGGGTATAAGCTAATATTCATAGCATAAAACTGTACGGCATTAATCGATTTATCATGCTGTTAAATGCTGCCGACTATTGACTCCAAATAATTAGCGCGAACTCACGACTAGTCGACAATTAAAAATTAAAGTGATTCTGTTAACGGTTTCTGCTAGTTTAGATTTGTAACAACTGGGTGCAATAGGACATCGTTATTAGTCGACAAACTGTTAACAACCTGTGGTCCTGTAGACTAACCAGCTGGTCAGCTGTTGCAGCATATTTTAGGACTATGCACGAAACGGAGACAGGAAGCATTGACACCAAACCTGCATTCGTGTAATTAGTCCTTATAATTGATGTACACTGCGGCAACGCTGAACATTTTTCGGAGCTGTATAAATATGTAGGCCATATTTGAAAGCATCATAACGATATTGCAGTTTTGCGCCAGAATATATCCTAACAAAAACTATATCTATAATAATTTAAGCTATACTCTAACCACATTCATATAACTCGACTGAAACATAGGCCTATATAGTATTGCACAACCGGAAAGACGCAACGACACTTACACGAACTAACAGGGAGATATACATAGGCCTATACAAAGATGCTATAGGTCTCGAGGCCAGACTGGCCCCGAAGCAAAAAATTTCGGTCCTCGGTCTCGATACACTCTGGCCTCAGCCTTAAGGTTTTGATCTTTGCCTCAAGTAATTCGGTGAGGCCAAAGGTACACTGAAGAAGCTTCTTTTACTACTCCTTGGCTTATCTACAGCAGTAACTTAATAGTGCACGTACTTAGCTTTTTAGAAAAATTATTAATAAGAATTTTACAGTGTACAATTTTATTGTATACTTTAACATTTGTACTCGAGCCCCTGGTCAGGAATTTTTCCTCGTATTATATAACACACGGTTAACAATTACGTCATTTGTTAATTAATTCTGGTTAACGTTGCTGCTGCCTGTGGGGCACCAAAATGTAATTATTAGCTGGCCTGCGGGGGCCAGTTATAGCAATGGCCCGCGTTGTCTGTCCGTCCGTCTGTCTCTGTCACACGCGCATATCTCCGAAACTAAGCAAAATAGACTATGCTTACATCGAATAGGAATCCGGGCTGCCCGATTCAGAATTTGCCATCAGAGTCGCGATCGGAAGTACGGTTCCGCCATTTTGGGCGTTTCTGGGTCGGCACTTCATCCACTGAGACAGAAAAGGGGCAATAGGCCTTGTCAACAATGGGGGCATCGGTGACAGTCACCAGTCTGTGTCATTTGGCCGAAATGTCGTATGATCACGCATGTATGAAGGTCGCGTAAGAAGACAAGTGTCGAAATTGGAACTGGAAGAATTCCACCGCCATGGGTCGTTGTTTCGAATTTGATTTTGGAAGCATATCTCCGCCACCGATCAAGATATCTTCACCAAAATCGCCGCGTAGGTAGAAAATGGGGTCCCCAACGTGTGGAAATATTCCTTCAAACATTCAAGATGCCGGACGTTAGGCCTAATAAGTTACATCGCTATCACTATCACTCGGCCGCGAATTGTCCGATTTCGCTGAAATTTCGCAGTACGACCGATATGAGGGTGCCACCAGACAATGCCCCTCCGGGGTATACCCTCGGCACAAACGACCCCCATGGCGCTAACCAGCCCGGACAGACGTTTCCGTGCTAAACATCCGGAAAACCACGCCCGGGGCCCGCCAGTGAAGACCTAGACGCCCCCTTTCGCAAACCAACCGTTCCCCACACAAACCCCCTCCCCGAGCTAACCCCCAGACAAACGCCTCCTCGCAAACCCCGGACATGTCCTGGTTCAAACACACTTTGCGGGCTCGCAGGCCAGCTATCGTTCCGGCCCATCTGGGTCGACACCTTGTTTACATTATACACTGCGCGTAACCCTCATCACTCATGACCTACAGAACGGCGTGTATATCAACGACCACAGATTTGGTAAATTAAGCGACCTCAGTGCACCCTATGTATGTAGGCTTATATGCAGCTTAGCACAGGGCACGCGGCCTGCAAGCATAACGTAGCACCCTATGTAACCCTGGCTTCGCCTCAGTAAGAACACTGTGCCACAGTCTAGCTCAAAAGTTCGTTGCTGCCCGTCGTTTCTCGTTGCGTTTCTGTTCCCAGCGAGCTATTCTGCGCACGGGAAGACAGAGAAAGCCACCTGTTGCTATCAGACTTCCTGCCACCATGAACGGAACAACAAACGATCCGGTCGCGTCCAGAATCGCTCCTGCATTCAAAAGTGTTACATATGATATTTCTGCGATTACCGGTTCTGATATCGCTTTAGCGTTTTGCAGATGTACCGTGTATGTAAATTTGCACAGGCAAACATTTGATAAAGGCAAAACAAAATGACAAAAGACCATATACTGTACAGCACATGGGTTGCAAACCATAGTCCGACGTGACCCACGTAACCAACCGGGATTTGGCACTACACATTACAGACCGACCCATTTGATTTACTATCATCTTTATTTCACCAATAATGGCAGACAATAAAACAGCAACAAACAAAGAAATTTTAACTAAAACTGTAGGAACACTTTAGCCTAACATCGATAATTCCTCCTGTGTTTTCAAACACAATTTAGACAATATATTTTTTAGAGTATTTCAGTTTACTTAAGAATTTGGCTTTTTTATATGCACGATGTCAGACAGAGAACAGTTAGCCATATCACAAGACTGTTGAAAATAATTTCCTATTTGGCATTGTTTATTGCAAAAATTACACGTCATTTCGCTACTTCTAACTGGCAGAAGGCAGCTTGGCTGTATTACCATTTCTGCTGCAGCAACACTACAACATTTGCTGTAGATTACCGCAGACATTTCGCAAAAAGAACTCTTATTTCTTACTCCGTTATTCCTCAGTGTAAAGCACTGAGTTCTCGGATCGCGAAATAAGCTGAGTGTCTGGGTGGGTGACCAACTTTGCTCCAAGCGATATCTCAGGACTGACACAAAGGTAACGTCTAGTACAAGGATGATGCGCGCACTTATATTTTTGGAAAAATTTTAACTGCGGTAAAATTTGCAAAAACGCAAAAATAGGCCGAAAAACGCCAAAGAAGAGCACATTCTTCTACAGACACTACCGCAGAAACTACAAATAGTAGAAATGCGGAAAGTGGCACAAACGTAACCCTTGGCCTGACGATGATGCCCAAACTTTTTGTTTTCTGATAAACTATGCACTGCTTTAAAAATATGCACTGCGCTTTGCTTTAATAATACGCGACACGAACAGTGCGGCACCGCTAAAGGGGCGCCGTGACTGGGCCGGGCTGCAGGCCTACCACTGGGGCGGCGGCACCGCAGGGCTTGGCAGACTCAGCGCTGTATGCAGAATGGGGCGGGCAAGAGAGCGAGCTATACATAGTAACATGACGTCACTGACGTAAATATGTTAATTACGGTCTTCCGTCAACCGGAAAACTCCCGTCTACGTAGGCCAATTCCGCAGCTAAACTGTCGCTGGCGCCGTCTGGAGAATACGCGGAGCACCGAGGACCCCTGTGACGGTAGTCACCTCTCTTGTTCAGCAACAGTTTCTATCATATAGTGTAAGCAAGCAAAACGCCAAGTTTTGAAACTCGTTATCTGTTGTAAAGATGGAAGAAATACTAAGGTAAATGCTTCAAACAGGTATTTTAACCTGAGACGCCTAAGAAGCTGTCAAAAACTTGTTTGCATAATGTAACAGATAATATTTATTTATTTGCAGCCACAAACACATACGATGAACATTAACAATAAAAACTGGACTCTTTCACACATGCGCGCAGACACACACGCACATGAAAATACTGAAATACAGACACGAACACAATTATCTGTAAGTTAAAAGACACAAATTACTACGACTGAAACACAACCCCCCGCCGTGCAATAGATCGCTCCTATACCTGAAAGTGGTGAACCAATGACACATGCAATGCCTTGGAACAGCGAGCAGAGGCCAAACGCATTGGTCAGTTTCTGAATGCCGAGCAGCTCCACCATCACAATCGAACGGAGAGCGATATACGCCGCTGCACAAACATTTTTGTCATAATTATTAATAGAAATGAAACACCAATTCAAGAAGACAGCGAATTGTTACGCCTCATGCCATAAGGTCGGCGAATCGTGACAAAATCAGATGAAATTATAGCATAATGTTCTCAATATCACTGCAAAATTTTACCAGAAATGCTAACGACAGTAAATGGCAGTGAAACAACAATTAAAATTAAACTGTGTCCGACGGGAGCACAAACCTGCGCGCTGCCGCTGTTTTGCGACCGTGACCTTGAGATTAACCCAATGACCTTGAAACTCGAAGGTGACCTAGATATTCTAAAGATGTACCGTCACACTGAAAATGAAGCTGCTAGATTAGGCATTCAAAACACAGAGCTTGAATTTAAACAATACGAAAATATGTCTCAAGCCCCGTCAATTTTCAGCCAGTAGTTTTTGAGTTACACGCTAACGCTTTTTTGTTGCCGTGACCTTGACCTTTGACCCATGACCTTGTAACTAAACCGTGACCTAGATACTCTGAAGATGTATCTCCAAACTGAAAATGAAGTTGCTAGGTCGTCAAGCCATTAAAAATATATAGCCTGAATTGAAAAAGTACGAAAATTGCTTTCAAGGTCAAAGGTCAAGGTCAAATGTCACCAACTTCCAACCATGAAGCATATTCCTACCAAATTACATCAATTTCTGATCAGTAGTTTTGAAGATTTCGTGCTGACAGACAGACGCACAGACGCCACCAAAACAATACAAGCTCACAGCATGCGTGCAGGTAATCAATTTGTAATACTTAACTTCCTCACAAGCCTACTCTTTACTTCTTGACAATAAGTAAATGTGCATGTATGCGGGCAAATGTAGACACTTGAGCAATTGTTGTGACAGTATTAATATCTGTTCAGCTATATGACATGAAAGGTTTTCTTTCTTGTCACACATGAGTACGATTTTTAAGTTGTGTCTTGTAATTTGTAACAAGTTTTAACAATTACTTCCAAGGTAAGTGCAGCAACATAATTAAGGTGCGGTGGATATATTATAAGACGTTTGTTTCAAATTTCATACTTTTTTTAGCGGTGAAAAAATTTTGATAATCGGTTAAAGCCAACTTCTTAAGGTCGATTACTTGGCAGTATTATTTATGGGATTACTTTTTTGACTCACCCGGTATATTGTGTTAAGTGAGACGTTTAGCTGAGTTTACTCACTCCCACAGCTAAGATGATTGCAATGCTGTAAAACAACACGCAGTCTCACCAAGGAAGATGCCATACAACGCGGCGTAGAGACAGAGCAGCTCAAACGTGAAGAACATTGACACCATGCAGGTTAGTAGTCCAGCGACTATGGCGGCCACATTGTGAATGAGGACCGGGTCAGTCCACGGTCTGTCGGCTAGCAATCCGGCCGCAAGGCGTCCCAGAGTGTTGCACACGCCGAGAATCGATAAAATCAGACTGGCCTTCGCCTTGGGCACGCTTACTTCACTGACCGCCTTCTCATAGATGTAGACAAAAGGTATAAACAGGCCTTCAGCGTGCACAAATACATAGAGATGTTATTTTGATAAATGGCCAAATAATTTCGCGATGGCTGCATCGATTTTCATCCTCTTTTGCTCTCCTTGGGGCACAGGGACTCCCACCATATAGACTATAATGTTCCTTGGGCCCCCAAGAATCTCCACCCAACAGGATAGTCTATCGATTGGTTCAGCCGCTTTTGCAGGGCGCAGGCGCGTGAGAGAGTGAATAATGAGTAAAGGCTTAACGCCCCACTCGACACATTATTGGTCAATTCGACTTTCGAAGACGATAAGACAGATTTACAGACACAGCACACCACAGGATTATCGATCTCAACAGGCAGAATCTCGTACTTCGCCGCCGCTAAGCCAGTATTAGTGGGGTGACTCAGTGGCGAAGTGGGTTAGCGTCGCGGCTTCGACCCGAGAGGTCGTGAGTTCGACGCTCATAGTCTGCTGCGTTTCCAGTTGCCGGGTGAGGTGTGACGATCTGAGCAGCTAATAGCTGTGACTTCCGTCATGAAGCGGTCCTGGGCAGACTATTTACTCATCATGGTGGTGCCTAGGCCAACTCAGCCTTCCACCCCTCCGGGGTCAGTAAATGAGGACCAGCTTCCGCTGGGAAGACAAAGGCAGGTATGGTTCATACCATTCGTAGACAAACGCGTGGGTGGCAGGTAAAACTGTGTAATCCATTGAAAACGCGTGCTATACCTGAGCGCTCTGTGATGAGGTTGGCCGATAAAGAGGCGCTAATCAAGTGTCATCTGCCTCTATCTTTACCTTTTACCAAATTATACGGGTGGCAGTCAACTCATCCCAAACTCAACCCGTTGGAACTCGTCAGGGTTTAGATTAGGGTTAGGGTTAGTGTTAGAATTAGGATTAAAATTAGGACTTAGGGTTAGGGCTTAGGATTAGGATCAAGGCTGGGTTTGCCCTGGAGACGAGTTGGCTTGGGGCCGAGCTGACAGTAAACCAATTATTTAGATTATTGACAGTTTGAAGGAGGCACATAGGTGTAAATAACTTTTCCAAGATTACTACGCCACTGTACCCGGCCGTGACTCAAACCCGTGACCTCCAACACTCCGACTAATCAACAGCAATCAGTGAACGCCCACTGACCAGCGACCACTGACCGGCAATGGGAAGGACGCCGGAGAGGCAGATGACGATAAAAGTGGGACTGAGCAGTAGAGAGAAGTCAAACATGTGTTGAAGGACGCCGCACGCTGCGGCCCGGCGTGAGACGCTCTGCACTGACCCGTCGACCGCGTCGGCACCGGGGATGTTCATGTAACTCTGCAACACCCGCAGCGTTCAATTCACAAAGCAACTATGTAAGATCGTAAGTGCGCTACACTGGCAAAGATCGAAAATTCGTAAAAGCACGCATTTTAAGAAAATTTAAAAATTCGAAAAAATGTGAAAATTCGTAGAGTGGTGTGGCCTTCTAGTGGAATATTATACCTAGGACTACTTATAATTCACAAATGGCTTGTTTAAGATTGCTGGCAGTATAGTAACAATAACAATTTCACATAACAAGACAGTTTGTAGCGACTTTTAATGAATGAATGCACCATTCATATATAATTAGGCCTACAAGTTACACTCAAAATAATGAAAATTGGAAATCAGGAATTTTTCAACTTATTTTAAAAATTGGTAAAAATTCGCGAATTCTGCGAATTTTATAAGTTCGTAAAATTCGCATTCTCGATTTATGAAACGCACTAAAATCAGTAGCACAGTGATCTTCAGCTAAACAAATGCCAAGAAATTTAATTAGCTTCTCTGTTTTATTTTTCAATTTTCCGTTGTACTAACTTGTACAACAAGTTTAACAAGTGGCCTAAGTAATTTGGCGAAGACCGCATCGAATCCGTTAAGGAAATCGGACCATGGTCTACTACAAGAGTCTCCATCCCTTGAAGGACGTCGATCTGTACAGCAGCACGCACATGTTTCAGGGGCGTTACAAACAGGTTTACAGAGAGAAACACCACGCTACGAGATCATCCGTCGCATTAGTCCGCATCTCATGTAGTGAAGGCAACGGAATCGGAGCTGTGTACCTGGACGTAGGTAGCCATGTCCTGGCTGTTCTTGTACTCGCGCAGTGAAGTGACGCTGCCGGCGTAGAAGATGTCTTGTCTGATGAACGGACTTGACAGCTGACTGATGAAGCGTTTCTGGTCGGCAGGTGGCGACTCCGGCGCGCCGGCACTGCCCACTCGCCCCGTCACCGACACTCGCGACCCGACCGACGACGCCACCATCACGGGTAACGCTGTGTGTGCTGATTCGCCGCTCATCATCGCTTTTACTCTGTCTTCAGCGACCGCCTACAACAGAGTTGTCTGCGGAGTCCATTTTTAGCGCAGCTGTTTGAACTGCGTCTCTATGTCTGTGTGTGTCTGTTAACCAGGATGTCGCAAATCGTAAAGACAGAGATTTGTAATCTTGCATGCACAGTCATACTGATCAACCCTGATCACAAACCAAAAACTAAATCACCCTGACTTATAGATGTAAAAAAAACGTTTTTTACGTTTTTTAATTATGGTCACGTTTTTACGTTTTTTTAACGTTTTTTTATTTTTATTTGAACGTTTTTTTACATCTATGCCCTAACCTATTTAAGCCAGCTGGGACTCATTGCCCACGGGCGGATCGTCGCATAAAACATCTGACTTCACTGCATTAAAATCACACCTTTTTAACTATTTGTTTCCATTTGTTAAATTGAGTCGTACAGATTAGACCAGCTTTTATACGCTAGGCTAGCATTCCACTGGTCTGTGATGTCAGATTGTCAGTACATAAATCACTCCAGAAAAAGTTAGGCGAGGGGGTACGACGACTAGATGGCAAAATTATGTCTTCAACTCTTTAGTCTACGTTTAAAAGTGTTAATAGCGTCACAGCTGTGAATGTCAGGCTGTACAAAGTTTCAATTAGTGTAGAAAAAGTTGTAGTAAAAGCTGTATGTATTACAACTAGCGACGGTACCCATCCCTGATGGTTTTCAGCCCCCCCCGCCACTCGCCCGTCCCTATACCCCGCTCAGGTTGCTGCCCGTTGGCTGACCGCCAACCTGCGAGCTGCAAGCAACGTCAAGCCCGTGTTACACGGTCGTCACACTCCAATAACCACGTTGCCCAACATAGCTACGCTGCACGCGTTGCTGCTTAGACTATACAGGTCCTTAATGAATTTTTTGCAATTAAAACCATCCCTGGGGGCCCTGGAGCTGCCCTAAAAATTTGGAGGCAATCGTCCTTGCCGTTCTCGAGTTATAAGCGAACATACAGACATACACACAAAGAGGATTATTATACGAGAAACTATATATCAGAACTATGAATATGATCTTAACAGTTTAACAATTAAAATTTGCCATTTTAATACTTGTTTTAAGCCGACAAAGTTAATGGGTTAAAGATGATGATGAAGATGATGCGTAACGCGTAAGGCGTCATCAGCAACCGACGTCATTCTGTTCCATGGAGGCAGCGTTGACGCAGACCGGCTCATGCTCCGGTATGACCTGTAGATTGTCGACAAGCGAGTCTGGCGCGTCCGGTGGCGGCCGCACGAGGCAGTTATCCTTGGTGATCATCGTCCCGTCCAGCGAGCCCGTCGACGTCGTCCGGCGACGCCTCTTCTCTTCCATGATCTTACGAAATATGACTGACCGCGGTCTCTTCACCCGCCGGTCTTTCGCCGCGCTGCCGCTACTTCCTGCCCGGCCCACGGTCGCTCTCAGCGGCCGGTAGATCAGACCGCACGTGACGCCGTTGAAAATGATCGCACCTGTTATGAAGTTGGCGCCCTGCAACCAGACGCACGAATTTCTCCATACCCACAGGTAACGTAAGGTACACTCAACATAGCGCATCCTTATGCGGCTATACCTCATCACAAAAGTTCTCAGGTATGGCACACGTTGTCAATGGATCACACAGTTTTACCTGCCATCCACGAGAAAGAACTGATTACGATTGGGAGACAGTTGGTCAAAGCTAAACGAGATATACTGTAATATAGGTATTTTTGTATTACATCTACAAGCTATGATTTGACTTGCCACATTCCCACCCTTCATTCCCCTCCCGTCCTTTATCCCACAACTTTCCCCATTACCCTACCCTTTCTTTTCCCACTTTACCTCCCTTGCTTTTCTTCATCCCCTCGTTTTCTCCTTTCCCGTTGCCCTCCACCTTCCTCTATCTCGAGACATTGGTCCAAATTTTAGTTAGCCCTTGACCTCCAAACGATTCTACTTACATGTATCTCATAATTTTATTTGACATAAGTTTCACGCAGCAAGCAAAAAACACCGGCAGCCAGATCGACTCACTTTCCAGCCGTATTCGGTGACGAGGAAGTTGAAGAACGGGGCAAGAACGAACGTGCCGACCCCAGAGCCACACACTGCCAGGCAGGTCGCCAGCGCTCGCCTCCGGTCGAAGTAGAAGCTGACCATCACTATCGACGGCAGATACATGAAGCCGAACCCGATACCTACCACAGATATCTCGTATGTCAAATTTAGTGAAAATTAGTAATGGTAATTTTACAAGTTTAACGTTTTTTGCAAATTTACTTGCTACAACGATGATCACAGATACTTTCTGGATTGTAAAATTTTCACGATTTAAAGCCACAAAATAACAATTTTTTGCAAAATTTCTTTAAAATTTATACACTAAAATACACATGTAGTTGTCTATAGAATTTTTATTTAAATTCATTGAAATATATCATGCGGAGACAAAACAACTTTGTTTTTTGTATGATTTATTTTTTTGCACAAATTCGTGATGATGATGATGACGATCTGTTGTCTTGCAGTCTTTGGCGTTGCGTTATCGTTAAAAGCCCCAGAATGAGCTGGCTCAGCTGTCTTTTATGTGCACTATGATATAGCCACACTTACATGATGACGACGAGACATAATGAATAGAAAGCACAACATTAGCAGCTGACCTCCCATGACGCCGTAAGTGAATATCAATACATCAATGTTTGGTGAAAATTGACTGATGGCAAAGAAGACGCCGGCGATAACGCTGCCTATGATGCTCACGATACGACATCCG
>Ga0126335_1002086_pt1 | contig 11712 bp, 7 predicted proteins | sample OlaspJWI45metaG_FD_108409 | JGI IMG/M metagenome (GOLD analysis project Ga0126335, IMG submission 108409) | Marine gutless worms symbiont microbial communities from Oahu, Hawaii - Olavius sp. 1 OAHU.JWI-45 metaG | ecosystem: Host-associated > Annelida > Digestive system > Unclassified | place...
CTGGTTAAAACTGAGAGGGTGGGAACGGGGTTCGAACCCATCCCATCCCAGTACTAACCGGGCCCGATGTAGGTTAACCACGTTGATCGTGACGCTAACCACTCGGCCACCGAGCCACCACCAAAATGAAGATACCTCACTGTGTGGGCCGCTAGCCTGATGCCCGCTATGCTGCACTGCCTAGGCATGTAGTATAAGATGTGGCTATGGCTGGTTGGAAAATACCCACTCAGGTGGGAAAAGTGAAACCTATGGCGACAAGCTGGGCACCTTAAATATACAGATACAAAGCCTCTCAATTACTAACTACACATACACACACACTGTCACTAGAATATAGTGACAGTAGCCATGCAACACCTACTCATACACAACTCAACGCACACACCAGTGGCAGCACACCAGGCCAGCTACAGCCGCAGGCCTCAGTGCTGGCTGTTGCATATCAACCCTAGCAGGAGTCATAGTCACTCCACAGGCATGGATGGATGGATGACAAGCAAAACCACCACAAAAATGCACTTAAATGATGCCTAAGCGTCCACCAGTCTGTGTCCACTTGCTACAAGCTGACAACACCTGCTGTCAAACATCGCCTCCACAACTGTCTTGTCAACATCACTAAAGTTTCAGGAAATGGCAACAGACAAACATAATCGTCGAATCATGGACAGTATGCCAGCCCAAAAACACAATGTCCCAGTGCCTATCTAAAGTAGAGGCAAAAAATTCAATAAAGCAAGAAGGAACACGTAAGGAGTATCTGGCATACTTCTCTTGGTCGGAAATCAAACTTGACACAATGCTGAAAGCCTTTGCCTTTGATCTTCATTGACGTAATAACTAACGCGTTGCCGAGAAAATGTCCCGAGTAGCCAATGCCCTTACTGGTCCGAAAGCTGTCAACAACCATGCAGAACATAAAGTCTTAAGTATTTACAACAGACAAACTGCAGTCATAACACGAACACTGCATAACAGTGATGTACCAACATAAAGCTGTGATGAATCACAATTGTCGAACTGGATTGCTGAAGTCATCATTTTCCAGCTGTCTATATAAGATAACAGTGCAATGTTACAAATACAGTAAAACTGGGTTTAAACAATGTACTTAGCTTGCCGAGTTCAACTGGCTACATAGGAACTTCAGCACAGTGCAGCTACAAAAATCAGTGGAAATGCCATGTCCAGAATAATGACTGACTGACTCTCACAACACTATCAACACTGCTATTAGCAGTAAGATTTAATAATCCCACTCCACACATTATAGGTGATTATGGAGAGGATCTTCCCTGCCAACCACACGGATGCTGCAAATCAAACCAAACCTAACTACAGTACAGGCAAGTTAAAGACGAAAACCTAAACACCACATACAAAACACTACGACCTCAAACAACACTCAACTGAATGAAACTCAAGCCTGTACTTTAACTACATTTGCATGATAAACAGAGTTAGCCTATTCCACAGTTTCCAGGGGCCCACACAGAGCACCATTATCACTACTGATTTTGTACTATGACAAGCTAGATCAGATTAGACAGCTCCTCCAGGCAAAACTGTTGGTAACAATTGCTATTCTTGCTAACATGAAAGCACTCTTCACTCGTATGTACAGTCACAGTCGACGTGATGGTACCTAGAATAATGGCTTTGGGTCTCTCCCTCAAACAAAGGCCGTGAGGCAGGCGCATATGCTTAAGTCAAAGTCTATGTGTCTTGCAAAACAATCAGGATTACACATTCCTGAAGTTTTCTACACTGCCAAAACTTCATCACAACTGTAACATAAATCTTGAGCCAGTACAGCATCAAACCATACAAACTTACCAGAACAAGTACGGCTTCTCTCGTTCAATGCTGATTCCACTGACAGGGTCGAGGCGAAACCAGCAGTGAAATGTCCAGCCATTCTGATATGGCCAGCGAGCCAGTGGCGGCAGTGCAATAGCCTAACAGTCAAACATTTATTACTGTGCTCTACATTCACTGGCTATTAACAACATTAAAAACTGAAACATTCAGACGTCAATTTAAACATTCAAACTACCCTGTTTTATCACTGAAAGCCTTTACTAATTAGAGATAATGATGTAATGGACTAGGCCTACTTGATCTGTCGAAAATGTGTTTATGTTCATTAAATTACCATGTTAAAAACCACAAAAGTAGCTAATTTTCTTCAAATAACTAATAAATAGCTATTCCCAGTAAAGAAAACAGTTATTGCACTTAGCTGTTACGTCCAGAAATGGTAACTGACAACTTTTAGTTAACTTCATACATTGAAAAAAACTGCCCTAGACTACATACTGAGCCTTTCTTTCCAGGGAAACTGAAGAATTCATCGGGGCCGTGTCGCTGGGGCATCTGTCGGAGAACTCGCAGCAGTATGGTTGAGTGCCTCGGCTGCCAATATTCACACATATCACACGTCATCGTCATCATCATCATCATGTGCAGTGTACATTTCTACTACAACAACTTGACAACTTGAAAGCAAACAACACTGATGCTGCATGTTGGCAGATGAAAATATGACAACTGGCAACAAGTAAGACAGTAAGAAAGTAAGGACATCGATTTGACACACAATAGCATATCTTGATGACAGTCTTCAACAGACAACAGACAACCAACTGTACAGACAACCAAACAACAACTAAGGAATATACAGTGAATAAGGAACAAGGAATATAAGGAATATGCAGTGGTTCAGCAGCTTCATACATCATGCCATTATTCTAAATGACTTTAATGTAGTGTAAAAAGCACACCATTTGATAAAACTAACCCATTTGTTGCCAGAGACTCTGAGGAGACTAAAGAGTGTTCTGAGCTCACTGACTGTGATACTGTAGCTGGCCAACACGCTGAGCAGATCAATCAGCAAATCTATAACGTAACACACAGTTTACTATATACTGGAAATTATCACTCATACGACCTGCCTCATTGCACCTAGTAGAGCATTGGCTACAGACCACTTGTCTCCATCCAGCTCTGTCTTGCACCACCGACTCTTCCTCCAACAGAACCTAAAGCTCGCTGTCCGCATTTTCTCCAGATCTCTTTTCCAGGTAGTACTTGGTCACCGTCTTCCTCTGTGGCCTTATAGTGGTGTGCAACAGAGCAATGTAGACAGCAAAATGTGTCATAAAGTGAGCAAGATATGATCACTTCAGAAACCATCAGTTTGCTCAGTTATAACTGAAAATCAATCAATTTTGCAACTAAATGACTCTGTGACCTCTGCTCCAAACACACATCATTTTCTACATACACAGCGGTCCATAAAAAAACGTGACGTTTTATACCTGACTATGTTAGTCTTAACTGATTTTTATAATTTTTGTATCATTTTAATCATGAAGAAATTTGGCATGCAACTATGGTAAAATTTACCACATCACCTTAGTTGTGTGCACATCTTACTTTGTAAAATGAACTAACAACACTTTTCAGTTAAAAAGCTTTCATTTGTTGTTCATTTATGTTCAGAGCAAAATAAATCAATGCCAGTGATGCTCTCATGTCACTGTCATTATGACAGTAGTAACCATAAGCAATGTTCAAAATGTCCGCCCTGAACAGCTTCACATGCTACAAGGACGCCAACGCTCATTGATGGCGTAATTCACAGCAAACATCATCAGCACAAACAGTGACATCATTAGCAGCACCTTGTTAATGTAATAAGTAAGGAAATGCGTGCCTCATTTATTTCGTTTATGTGAAAATTGTTGCAATTGGTCAAGATCTGACAGAGTTGCAGTCAAATGTACACTCCCACGTAAAAGGGTAGTTTTGTATTTTATCAGGTAAGGTGTGCACATAATTAAGGTAAATTTTACTATAGTCACATGAAGAATTTCTTCACGATTAAAATGATATAAAAACTATAAATATCAGTTAAGATTAGCCAAAGTTATAGTCGAATATAAAATGTCACATTTCTGTGTACTTGCACTGCACTGACACTTAGACCCATTACACTGATGGGTTCTAAAAATCAGCATCAGAGTGATGTCATCTCTAGAACTACAGGCAAAGCCAGTACACTACCGACCATCAATACTGTATGCTCTGTGTATGGGCATGAAAGTATGGTGATTGGTGACTACTACCACATACATTAGCGAAAAGGGTTAAAAGCATACCATCTTCAGACAGCATCTGTTTATCATCCAAGCAGAAAAACGAGAGGCCTGCCTACAAAGACAACTCAGCATAATGAAACACACAGAACGCTCAGACCTGCTAGCATCTCATCTGCTGAAGACAATCTCAGCAAAATCTTCTCAATCAGTCCAACCTGAGTACATGCCTGCAGATTGCGTGTACTCTTACGTAGTATTGCCGTCAAGTGACTCCAAAGCTCTGCCTATACAATGCAACATATCAGCAGGCCAAAAACCTTAAGTGCTTGACAACAACGATGCCTTATAGACTCTCTTTAGATTTCCCATACTCAGGCTTCAACTTTTACGCACTGTGGTACTTGTTTCTAACAGCTGTGTGACATTACTGATTTGAAACTGTGACGCTTGCTGGTAATAATACAAACTTATGATTATCAAGTCAACAGAAGTTCTGATGTGATGCAATTCCAATTTCGGGTTTGAGACTTCAAGTCCTCGTCCTCAGAATGCAAGTCCTTGACAACAATTACAGATGTGAGCATGAAATATTTCATCTAAAATATTCTAAATCGTTTTGTATTTTTTAAACATTTCAATGCCTATTACAAAATAAAACACCCCTGCAATTATCACAGAATTAGTTACTAGCAGTGGTGAAAACAGTTAACAACAAATCAGTACCAGTATTAATATGATTTACAATTTGAAAAAGCTTTTTGTTACAGTCTTAATGTTCCAATCGATTGTTTAATATTAAAACATGAGTCGTGGTCCGAGTGATGCGTGAACTTGTCAAAGTCTATTAACTTGTGAACATGGCTCTATCTGTTAGTCATGGTTTCATCATGCATCACTTATTATCATAGCCATCAACACTAACAACTGTTGACAACTGCCCTTATTTTCATGCAAGGCAATTTCAATATCAAGTAATTGGAAATATTTTTTTAAACTTTTAAAATACTGAAATATTTCATGAAATATTTACAAGCGAAAATACACTTTTTAACAACTCTACCAGCATAGGAGCTTCATGACAGAGCCAATCATGGTAGTCATATCAGAAAGTGATCAAAATCAAGCACAATGTTAGAACACTTATTGAGATGACTAACCTGTAGTGTCATTGAGCAAGCGTCCATTAGAGTCAACATGTGCAGAATTGTTTCAGGGTCGTTAATAACGAAGTTACTTTCCATTTCAAACTGTCCACCAACGAGCTGCACACAAAACCAGCATTCAGTGCATCGCTAACAAAATCTCACAGTCTTCAGCAAACAAATGACACAGTAATTTGTTGATTTCCAGCAGAATAATTTATGACTTTCTAATAATGTTTCAGATTCTGTGTGAATGCAAACAGTGAGTGAAGTCACAGATCAGCCTCGGACTGTTCCAAATTTACAGCACTCGTGTACCACAGTCAAAATAATTAGCAGAAGCACCCATGTTGGTGGTCTTGTATTCACAGCATTGTTAGAGTTGAGTTCACCAGTTGACTATTTCAAGCGAGTCAGTGAGTGAGATAGTGAGTGAGTACAACTCAAATTTTTTTTAAATTTAAAATCAAATGTACGTTTTCTGAGTTTGTCTATCAAAGAAACCTATCTAGACAGGACTAGCATATTAAATTGTTAACTTGAGTAGCACCATTAAGTACACTGCAGCTGTCAAAACAGGAAGACAAAAAAATGAAGGAAATAGATGTAGACAAGAAGCTGCCACTGTGTAGCGTGCAGCAACGTAGAGAAGCAGGAAGACAGACAGAGGAGTCACGGAATCAGAGAGACAGCTGAGATGTATGGACAGTCGTAAATATGGTTGGCCGTCACTTCCGTCGGGAAGCACCTGCCTACATGCCAGCCACGGGTCGGGTCGCGTTGACACTTACTGCAAGACCTGTTGCTTGTCACGCAACCCGCACTTAGCAGACGCCGGCGTGTTTGGCAACACTTGCACAACTATTAATCACTGATGCAAGTTCCAACTGAAGCCCCTACTTGCTGCACTCAGCCACTAATACTACATATGGCGTGATGGTGTAATAGCTAGTGTTGGACTTGTGATCAGTAGGTCGTGGGTTCGACTCCCAGTCGGGTACCACTGCACAGTAACTTAGACAAGTTATTTACACCTATATGCCCATATCACCAAACAGTATTTTTGGTACCGGCTTAATGTTTCCGAAAGTGAACTGACACACCACACAATGCACTCGCCCCGTGTTCTATCCTTGGTCTCAGCTGGTGTCTGGCCAAGGGCTCCTGAAACAGAGATCAGCGCCGCCCACTGGGCCACGAAGCTGTGAAAGCCGCACTGAATGCATGAGATGCGAGAGATTGTGACTGATGATCCCGTAGCGTGGTGTGTCAGTCTGTCACACGCCTGAGCCCTGCAAAACAGGCTGAATGGTGCGACGTGTCGACTCTTGGGGGCCCAAGGAACATTGTATTAGATGGGGGTCCCAATGTCTACAGCGAGAAGAAAGGGGGGGGGTTGGATTCGATGCAGCCTTCACCAATTTACTCTAGCCAGTGGCCACTAGTATACAGTAACACCACTCTATCATTCATCATCGTGTCAGTGCTGGAAAAGATGGGTAAAACTGTAAGCAAGATGAACAGATTAGACTGAAAACCCAACCACAGACATCAGTAAAGATCAAGGAATCAGGCATAGTGGCGGACCATACTGGTGGCGCTGTGCGGCGACGCGCGCCCAAAACACGCTCACATGCCCCTGTATGATTATTATATTAATCGACAAAGCAGCGAACTGGGCGTTGTCAAGCAATGATCATTGGTAGCACGGCCAACCAACCAACCGGCACGGCAGCAGCAGTATCTATTGATCCAGTCCCATGCCCTGGACCTGGCGGCGCGCAGGCCCAGTGCATTCAATTCGACTGACTACTTAACCTGCGATTTGCACGCCACACCGCGCGCCGCCGCTTTCGCATCCTCGAGCTCTGCCGCTGAAACCGCGCCACCAACTGCCAACAAAACAATCCCGCCATCACTAAACCTTACTGGCTGACTTGATTATCCAAAACGGATTATCTGAACAGCAAACTACCAGATAATCACCGAGTTCGGATTAACTTCGGTCTTTGAACTGAATTCGCAAATAATGCCGAAAATAAGCCCGAATGTTCGTCATCAACTGATGGACGTAGTCAAATCACGGATAATTATCTTAAAGAAGATAACCTTAAAAACAGTCTTATCACTCACTGTCACAAATCCACACTTGAAATTGTATATGAGCAAAACAGAAGTCACGGTTTCCCTCCCCAAAACAAGCAGCCCATTTGCCCATGGGCAGTGACACTCAGCTGGACGCAGAGACAATAGGCTACGTCAGCTGTGTGCCAACTGAGTTAATAAAAAACTACACCAGTATGCCTAAGATATAAAGTTCATGTTGGGGTAAGTGTTACAGGGTTGGAGTTAGGGACACGGTCAGTGTTCTGTCACATAGTTTTTGGCCCTAATTCGCTGAAACGGGGACGCACAGATAGACCAGTGCTGAGACCAGCGTCGCTATACATCAGGCCTATTCAGAGTTTATTGTTTTCATTAGTCCCGGAGTTCCCCATCCCAGCCCCCTCGACGGGCACGTGCCCGGGCACGCGCCCAGCTCGGCTCCCCGTGTCGGTGTACAGTGTACACAGTGTGGCGACTTGACCTTGACAGTCGACGGACTGTAAGGTCGCAGGACGCCAAATACATCACACAGAGACAGCAGAATGGGCAGGACACAGCGACCAGTTTAGACTGCATTGACTGCACCAGCTGGATAGTGGATACATCATTAACGACTACAGCATCCACTATTCCCACACAAACTAACTCGGGGATGATTCACGTTCTGACCAAAGACTACGTTTCTTTTCATTACATAATTCAGGCACAGTATGGGAATTTTCCACACATTCCATAAAATATTCAGTTATAGTTGTTTCAAAACTTTGCTTTCTTTTTCTCTATTCAGTGGATGCAGGATAAACAAAACCTGGCGTATGTAACGGCAATTATTGCCTGCAAACAAATTACTAAACTAAACACAAACAAACTCAACAAACAGGCATCAGCTTGTCCATAAAATGCGCAGTCTGCAAAATGGTTTTCTGGCTTGAAAACACCTGTTCCTGTGTGTGTTCCATGCTTGCCTACTCAGCCACACTCAACTCATGTTTAGTTAGCCCTTGACTTTCAAATTTCACTATTATAGAACTTAGGAGATGGTACCAAATAACTGTCTCAGTTACTAATTGCTACAGCAAATGATGCAAACAGCTTCAATTCGGATAAAACTGCGAAGAAAACAGCCCACATGTCTTAAGTGCCATCAAATTTTCTTAAAAGTTACAAGCCACCAAAAGTTGAACTCACAAACCACAGGGGTCCAACCTATAATTTTTCTTCTGAACTAACCTAGTCTACTATTGCAAGCTATAAAAAATGTGAAATTGCGAAACTGCATTAATCACTGTGGCACAAAAAGTTTAAAAAATGGTTCTGATAACTGCAATACCACACTGCAAAATGCTACTATTGCTATGCAAGTGTACGTTCTACTACATGCACTAATTTATGTTAAATAAATCTTAAATATGACTGCATCAACAGGTAGCTATTGGCTGCGCAATGTAATGAAGTGTGGCACAGGCATTTGCTACAAGAATGTCTACTTGTATATCTGTCTGTTGTCACACATGCGAGTCACAGCTAGAGAGTTCAAGACAACAAAAGATGGTTTCACTAGCGGTTCTGTCCACACACACCCGAACCCTCCCCCTGCCCCTCCACCTGCATGACCATGCTTCAGGCATACTGATACTACATGCCAAATTTTGTTGAGATGTGCTGAAAAACGTGGCTGTGCATAAGGAACAGGCCAAAATGGAGACCTGGAATGACCTTAAACCACATAATGGCCATTATTTTGCATCATTTCACCGAAAGCGGTAGCTTTCAAAGCAAACTACATTGAACTAACATGGAGCTAGATCCATACTGTCTGCAATAAAAAACGTAGCCAAAAGATTCTAGCTGTTGGCATTAGATAATTCATACAATACTATTTTGTCACCATACCCATATGGCAGTCTTCCCACAAGATTAAGCAATAAATTTTCTTATCAGAGTGTCCATCAGAAGTACTTTCCAAACCATTAACAAACTAATGAATACTGACCAAGCACAGAACTGAGTCAACAACATCTTTGTTGGAAAACTGGCCAACATGTACCAAGCCAATCAGCACTCCAAACTTCAGTTCATCATTGCCTGCCATTTTTGTCACATCCTGTGCAGTCTTATTAACAGATACATCAGTATCAGTTTTCTCAGATTTGGTCACAGCTGATGAATTCTCAATATCTGCACCACTGACCACAACTTCCTCTGAAACTTCATCAGCTGCTGGCATTTCGACAGAAACAGTAGCTTTCTCGGCTTTGCTAGTGACATGTTCAACTCTGTCTGTCGTAGCATCATCTGCCCCAGTCTTGGCAACAGCTTCATCTGCTTCAGTGTGTGCTTCAGCCACCTCCTCAAAACCAGCAGACACGATCTCTGTGACAGGTTCATCAGCACTCTGCTCTTCCAATTCCTTCGTCTTGTCATTTCCACCTTCTGACACCTCAACAGCTACACCGTCACCATCCTTATCAGCAGCAGCAGCAGTTGCTGCATCATCATTAATCACATTTTCCTTTGCTGCTTCATCTTCTGGCACTACAGCTGTTTCTTCGCTAGCAGGTGCATCATCCACATGCTTTTCATCTTCAATTTGTAACTCTGCCACAGGTTCAGTGGCAGTGCTATCAGTTTGAACATTGCCTGATGCAGAAATATTTGCATCTGTCGCTTCCTCAGTTGCAGGACTCTCCGGCATCTCTGCTGCAGTATCTTCTTCAACTGTTTCTTCAGACTCATCAGCAACCTCAGGTAGTGCGGGGTCTTCCATCACTTCAGCCATGAACCATATATAGATTTATGACTTCTTGTAGTCTACACTCTACAATTTGCTATTATACAGCTGGAAACAGTGAACGTTGTTCGAACTCTGCCCTTCTGTCTGCAAAATACAGCAGATTTATACTACTACTTGGCAATACACAAACAAACGTTACGTTAACTGGGTATGACTAATTACCACATCGGCCTCCATCGGACTGTACTGGACCTCATTTGACCTCACATGCCCAGATGTGCATGCAATCAGAGTAGAGTTCTGTGTGATCTGTCATTTGTTTTAGTACTTTACGTTACAACTTCCTATTCAACACCTTGATATTACTGTGTTTATTATTTCTTCTAGTGTATGTGTGTAGAGAAGAGGGTCACAGGTGAAGAAAAAATAAAACACTTTCATATTTAACCCTACACTGACCCATCCTACATAAAAGGTTATCAGTTTTCTTCCCTTACCATAAATCCCATGTAAATTAGACTATGGAAGCTGAGGGCCTGTTCTTTCTTATCCACAGTATGCATGTTGAAACATATCAACAACATTAATATCACACACAACGTCTTATGTTGTGCACATCCGGTCACAGATTACACACTGACTACATGCACACTCGGTCACATGATGTGAAGTCTGACGTGGTCCAATACTGTCCGGTGTGGTCCGTCGGGGTAAATAGTCCTACCGACGTTAACTTACTTATGCCAAAAAGCATACACAGTAGAATATCAAAAGCACAGATCATAAATATACTGGTCTCAAGGTTGTGGAAAACAGCATCGGTGAAGATGTGAACTGAATAAACCTCGCAAGAGAAGAACAGGATTCTCTTTTCGTCATACCTGTCAGCAACATGAACACCATCCACGTCATTGGTTAACCACTCGGCAAGCACTAGTTGGCCAATTGTTTCTGTCCGATGCGCCACGATACAACAGAAGTGCCTGACAGATACAGCAATAACTACAACGGAACGCAAGAATGTGGCCGACGCGCAAAATTATCGATTTCAGACCAAAACTAACATACTGTTGATTTTCGTCACGAAGATTGACAGCTCTGCGCCATAGAGATGACCCAACACCATATCTATGCTCTCAGCACAGCAAAAACCCACACGGAATACACGAATACGGTATTTGGCGGGGTCAAAACGCAAAAAAATATGCTACCAATGCGATGAATAATAATTATTATTATTAATATTTACAATCAAGAATTTGCCTGCTCTTTGTAATACAAGATACTACAAACAAATCTGTTAAATAGCCTGTTCCTACTAGAGCATTCCAATTCGGGACAAAAAATTTCGATTCGATTCGATTCGGCAATCTGATAAATTTGCCGCTTGTACACAAATAGTAAGTTTGGAGTAATTTTTATGCTATGCATTGTGTAACTGTTTTGTCGATGTAGTACACAGTATAGCTTTCAATTGCGTGTATTGTGGCGGCGTCTTTTTACGCTCTGGTTTCATATCAGTATCAATAATTTCCAATAAGTTAACAACGTGTAACTCTGAAGTATTACACTCCGCAAACAATGACAGCTTATTTTTTTGGCTGAGACTATACAATAAATA
>Ga0126335_1002087_pt1 | contig 11708 bp, 13 predicted proteins | sample OlaspJWI45metaG_FD_108409 | JGI IMG/M metagenome (GOLD analysis project Ga0126335, IMG submission 108409) | Marine gutless worms symbiont microbial communities from Oahu, Hawaii - Olavius sp. 1 OAHU.JWI-45 metaG | ecosystem: Host-associated > Annelida > Digestive system > Unclassified | place...
CCCATTTGACCTAATTTGCATATTTTTGACAGGAAAAGTCCCTAGCTTTAGCTATTCCGGAGATATAAGGGGGCTTCAAAAATTTTAAAGCAGGTCACATGACCCTGCCCCTTTGATCTAATTTGCATTTTTTTGGTTAGGTCCCCTAGACCTCAATATATGCACAAAATGGCATTATGATTGGCTTTAATGCTTCTGAGATATTGCGATTTTACCCTCTCACTAATTTGGCTTGAAATTGTCTGTTCGCGCCCATTTTGGGTGTTTTGGGGGCATATTCCCCCAAATGGCATCAAACATAATTCTAACCCCAAAAGGCACCTCTGCGCGGAAACTTGTCGTTTGAGCCATTAAGTTTGTGCATCAGTGCCGTGGTTTGATCTATGGTGAGGACTGAGAAAAAAATAAGGACAGTCAAAAAAGTGATGAAAGCGTTACATTTCACGTATTTGGGGAGAACCCCCTTGCCAAACCGATCTTCCTCAAAATTTGAAGGGGGTGATGTCCCCAACGTAATCAAGTGTGCCAAACGTCAGAATGAAATTTTCGTTGGTTGCGATTCTACAGGGGGTCAAAATTGCAGTTTTCCTATTGATTTTTGAATGTCCATTATACAACAATGCAACGCTACTGCGTTGCCTGTGATCCTGCAGTCTAAAAGTATTAAAACATTAAAGACCTTCTAGTAATGATAGCATATATAAATAAAGTTGTAATGCTGTTGTTCACTGTATTTTCCTTCTTGCTACTAAGTTATTTGTTGACGACCGTCAATAAAACACTACAATTGGTTTTTTGTGTTTAGTGACGTGGATAATAACACAGATTATGATGCACTGGACCAGCTGTCACGTGATGCCGAGGACAAGTATTTCAGTGATGTTGACTCTGATACTAGTGACGTTAGGTCTCAGCCTGTTGCAGAATATGATTTCTAAACTGTATATATTGTGACAGTAGCAACGTTTTATCTCTGCTGTCGTCTGGTTGATGTCATCATCTTGTGGATAGAGACAGCCGTCATAGTATCGGTGCTTAGGGTGACTCGGTGGCTTAGGTCGTAAGTCTCGAGTTCGACACTCCCCTGTGCTGCAGTTGCTCATCGAGGCGTGATGGCTTGAGCAGCTAACAACTATGATAGCTGTCACGTAGTGGTCATGGACAGACCTTGGTTGTGCCTAGGCCAACTCAGCCTTCCATTCCTCTGGGGTCAGTAAATGAGGACCAGCTTCGGCTGGGAAGGTAAACACAGGTATGGTTCATTACATTCGTTGATAAATGTGCGGGTGTGCAGGTAAAACTGTGAAATCCCTCGACAATGCGTGCCATACCTGAGTTCTTCTGCACCAAGGTTCTTTGACTAAGTTATGACATTACCTTTTTATGTGTTGTACATGAAAATTTATAAGCAAACTGTGCATTTACTTACTAATATTAACACATTGTTGCAATGAGTCTACTGTTAAAAGCCACCAGTCGAAGTTATTAGTAATTGCAGTTTGTTGATAAAACTTCTGATTATTATTATTAACGCACAAACTGCCTCAGTGTATCATGGTTGTTTTACAACATACATAGCAGGTAACCTGATATGCAACATCAAATATTTTTGTAGTTGCTCGCATGTATCAGCATGTGCTTTGCCATCCCATGGACTTGGAGGTAAATACCGGAGATTGCATATTTCCATTTATTTCCTATGGTACTGCAATGTTGGTTGTTCCCCAGCCTATATAGAGTACCGCGGCCGTTGCAGGGGATATGCCATATGTGGTCAGTGTTTATCAGCTGAACACCTTTTTGTGTTTTCGACCAGTAATGAGTTCTGAAACCGAAGGACATAACGAGAAAGTATAATATTAAGAAACGATTAAGCAAGGGGATTGAATCAGCTAGCCCAACTATCTTATCAACCAACATTAACGTAGCCGCTTGACAACCAAGAAACAATCAGTTATCTATCAACAACGAGTTGTTTACATAGCTGACAATACGGTTGATGAGAGTGGGCTTTTATAATGGTTGATCTCTTTACCGCGGCATGAATAACAAATGACTCAACATTGTATCTACACAATGTCACATAATTAGGAACAGATTTAACAGGCTGAGTCGACCCAGTTGGCTGGTTACATACCTAGATGGCTATTTCATGTCGGCACATTTATTTTTTAAAGCTGCATCAAAATAATTAATGTAAGCCTAATATGCTTTCTACAGATATTCACGATGATGATTTATGGACTGAATTTCATAGTCTTGGTCAGAGTGTTGGTGAAGACAAAGACTGAGTCTACTGAGTCCACGAGACCAAGAACTGATCTCAAGTGCTTTCAAGACCAAGACGAAGTCTTGTCACACTGGGGTGGTAAAATGAGTAGGGCTACTAGTGGTGGTGAAAGAAAAGGGATGAGCTCCATCCCCTATGGTCTCTTATTACTTGTCTCTTACGACATCAACACTGTGCCTATGGTGATAGCAATCTAGCACTGCAGTATTGACAGTTATCAACATATACACAACACCACATGCAGTTCATAGTTAACTTGCATTCTGATGTTGTTCAACATCAACAAAACAGAAACATGCATCTGCGACTGCAAAACTAATCCACGGTATTAATGAAGCTCTTTGCAGTCTGAAGGAATTCTCCGTGGATGCAGCTGCAACACACAGACACTAGCATAAAAAATAATCCAGTGCAAGTATTTAATTTCTGGAATAAAATGCTTTAAAATATAACGTAGCCTTGTGGCCAGAGAGTGAGTTTAATGGTAACAGTGGCAAAACTAAGGTAAAGAGAGATGCGAGGTAAAATAAAGTCAGCTTATATACGGAAGGATTGTCTGGAAGTTTTTGTATGTTGCTGTCAGATGAATTTGCTGTTGTTACCTTTTGCCAGTTAGTATAAGCCTGTTAATGTTTCCCTCCCCCTTAAGTTATCACAGTAATGTTCAAGTTATACATCAACGCTACTTGTGGGAGAGAGGAAGCAGTAAAATGGCATGACAGTTAGCAAGAAGTAAAAAAACTAAAATGACATAAAACACAGTAAAGTGGATCATGATAACCTAGTTTTTGGAATGTGATCACATTTCATCAGTATGTTTATGCATGCAAGTCTTGCAAAGATTACAAGTCTCTATGTCTGTAGATATGATTTGTACCACCTAACAAGACAGACACACACAGCAGGTAGAACTTTTGATTGGTTATACTATTAGCTGAGCTGAAAAATGATGGTCATGTTTTAAAAGTGTAAACTTACGGCAATCAGATTCTGTGGCACGTAGCCTGTGAATTGGCCAAGCCGACACCACCACCATTCCAACTCAACATCATCTTTGCACTGCATCACAGTCAGTTCATCACCAACTGTGAATGATAGCTCATCAGTATTCTCTGCACTGAGGTCAAACGCTGCAAACACTGTTGCTCCGGGCTTCTGCATTTGTATTTCAACATCTGCAATCATAATGAATATGAACAACAACAACAACAACCGTTTAACGGCCTTTGTTCCGGGACAACCTGGGTAGCCTGCCTTCTGCCTTAGCATAGGGCTGTGCTGTCTTCTGGATTTTTATTGAGCAGGGGAAGATAATGGACGCAGAGGCACCGATAGTCCGGGTGGGCACCACCCCAACCGGACCAAAGGTGCCCCCACCCCCACAACCCCCAAGGTTTTTTACAGGCCGGATGCCCTTCCTGCCGCCCAAGCAACAGCGTCAAAGCACTGAAGGCATATGATGAATATGAAATACTGTCATTAAATAAGACTTGGAAAAAAAACTAAACCTGACCTTTTGACCCCAAAAACAATCCAAGTGTGGTCCATGCCTGGGCTATATGTGTACATATTTTTGTAACTTTGGGTCAAAGGGACTTGAGACACCCTCCGAAGTGATGCATATACACACCGACAGACAGACAGATGGACATGGACAGCACCATAACACAATAAGCTCCATTTTAAGACTGGCATAAGGACAATTGGAACAGAGATAAAAGAGCACTGACTTGAGTAATGAACAAAAATTACAATGGTAAGGGTAATGACAAATGACTCACCTTGCAGGAAATGCAAACAAGCGTCATAATCATCCTCATCAGGATCACATTTCTCTGATGGTTTCTGGTGGTCACTCAGTGCCGTTGCGAACACACACGCACCGTTGTCAACAAGCAGCTTTGCAATGACCGTGTTGTTGCATGATGCAGCACAGTGCAGTGGAGTCCTCAAAAAAATAAATACAGTACTCAACATTACTGACTTTCAAGTACATGGTACATGGTGGGCCAATAAAAGTTGAGGAAACTGTACTTCCGTACAATATGCAGAAGACTAAAAATCATATGTGTAAACTGCAATACAACTGACCAGCCATCACTGTCTGGAGCATTGACGTCACAGCCGCAGTTGACAAGATATTGAGCAACATTAAGGTGACCAGCACAGATAGCATTGTGCAGTGCAGTAATCCCCTCATCGTTGGCAGCACTTGCATCACATACCTTCATACACATGTCCCTAGTTTATAAAATAATATTCAGCATGTCTACTAGAGGTGGCCTGTTCTAGTTACTATCATACTGTGCAATATTCTTGTTGCACAATGTTCTAGGCAGCTTATAGGTCCAGCAGATTGGCTTTTTGTCACACTGGAACCTTTATGCTGTGATTAGCCTAGTGGTTGTGGTGGGATTAAAGCCTATCTCAGTGGCCAACTGGCTTCATTCAGTGCTTTGACGCTGTTGGTTGGGTCATCTGGCTTGTAAAAATTGTCCCCAAAATTACCTAGAAAGTGGGACGTTAAGCAGTGAGATATGAGTTAAACTCTTCGCCAGCACACTGATGCCTTACAAATCTTAGGCAGATTTCTCTTACCCCACTGCTTATGTAAAGAAATTACATAATCTTGTACTGGCATAAGACACAAAGTAAACAAATATGTCACGTTATGCATGTCACTAACAATGCTGTGCAGTGATGCTTTATGACAAAACACAAGACAACTGTACATATGTAAAGTGTCTAAAGGAAACAAAAATCCAACATCCACATATACAACAAACAGCCACGTTAAGACTAAGCTGATGCAGCTGAAAGCTGATACCTTTAAAGTTGTTTGCAAAAGGTCAATTTCACCCTCCAGCGCCGCATCCAATAGAAGTGCCAAAGGCTCAAACTGAACTCTGCGTGATGTGCCTGCCTGGAGTTTGTTCTTAACTGCTTGTACCTTGGACACACTGCCATCTGAGCAGACTGCAGCATCTTCTGCCACAGAAACTGTGTCTGCCTTAACAATCTGTGTATCCACAGACAGGCATGTGGACGTAAATGTAGACTCAGATCCGTCTCTAATTGAGAGCCGTCTTCGTGCTGGGTACACAACTGTAGGCTTATATGCTGGTCTGTCAACCAGTCGACTGCAGTCAGTAAAGTCATTAAAGTCATTTCCATCATCATCAGCAAACGTCTCCCTCCGACTGAAATCGGCAGATATATTCAGTGGAGGTTCGTCCACCATATTCTGTAGCTCGGGCTTTTCTGCTGATAAATCCTGGCCAACAGTGAAACTTGCATCATGAGGCTCAACATTATGAAAGGAGCTAGTATTATTTGCAGGACCGCCCAGCACTGCATCAACACAGCCAGGTGGCATTGTAGTTATCTCGTTTGGCTGCGTAAAAACTGCAACACAATCGTGTTTTGTCATATCATAACCGGACAAATGTGGGTATCGAAATTTTGGCTTCTGAGCAACCTTCGGAGGCACTCTTGTAGCTGATGCAGGTGCAGTGGACGGTACACTGCCAAGCCCTGTGGTATTCTGCAATGTGACACTGTCTGACAAGTAACCAATGATGTCCGGTAACAAAGCAGGATGATCACATCCATCAACCTCTACAGATGGTCTGCTTACACAACTCACTAAACCAACTTCATTCAGCTGAAGCTGAGACGACGAAGAGACGACACTGTTGGAATGGAGTGATTGCTCAAGTTCAGGAGGTTCATTCGCCGTAAAAGGTGATCTCATATGCACTGATTCTGTTATGACAGAAAAACTGTTGGCAGCTGGTGCAGAATTCTGACTTGAACTTGTCAAGCGAATGTTGTGGTCAACACATTCTGGTAAACAGTTTGCTAATGGCTGTTTTGACAGGTGTGTATCAGCAAATCGATCAATCATTCTGTAACTCGTATTTCGCAATTTTTCTGGATGTCTGCTAACATTGATATTCGTCTGTTGGCTGCAACTGCTGGTAACTACACCAACTGTGGCGGCTTGTAAATCAATATTGTTCATGCTTGAAGCATTTACAAAAGAATCTGCATAGATAACCTTATTTAAGTTGGCATCATCCTCATTTGTCGAAATGTCAACCTTCTGTGTGGACAAAGTGTCCTGATAGTGTTCAGCATTAGTTCTGTTATCCCGCTGTGAAATACGATCTATCAGGGATGGTGGCCTGGTGCCCACTGGAAGGCTGCAATAGTTTGTGTTGTGTCGCAGTATTCCTGACATTGCTGCTGCACTGATTCCTTTGCTGCCATTAGTTTCTAACTGATGATTCAACAGAACAATCTTCTGCCGGAGTGCTTCTAAATGCTTCAGCTGCTGTCTCATTTTTTCATGCTTATAATTTAGCTGCACTTCATATTCCAGGTTACATTCATCAGTCCACTGCAAAATACACAGAACAATCACAAGGATCACAATGCATGATAAATACCAAAACTACTTGCCATTAAAGATTACGGCATGATTCTGAACGCTATGGAATTTAACAACTTCCTGTTTAAACTGCTGTTAAGGCTGCCAGCAATACAAAATGAAGCAAGCAAACTACAGTATAACAAGCACAAACATGCATCAAGGTTGTTCATTACCCACAGATCACCCATCCCAGTAATTATCAGACCCAACATACAGCAACTGTGTTGACTAAGACTAATATGTTCTTACCGCTAAAGGTAACAGTCCACAAAAGCTAGCAGGCCGCAAACCGGTCATGAATTGGTCGCAAACCTGTCTGCGACCAGCTTCTGATACCAAAAAAGTCACCAGCTGGTTGCGAACCCACCTGTTGTGAACAGGTTTGTGACCTGCTAGCTCTAGCAGATTGACACCCTAAGCAAAACCTATACTACAAAAGTAACACAGAATTAAACTTACAGTGTTAAACAAAAATAAGAACACAAAAGATTTATATTCTTGTCCTTTAAAAACAGCATATCAAACAAAGAAAATACTCAAAGAAAAGATACCGCGATTTGATCAGTGAGACTGTTGATATCTGCAGACAGCAAGCCAGTGGACATGACTTGAGCATTCAACTCCTGCTGCAGCTTCTGCTGCTGAACAGTCAGTTGTTCCGCTTCACTGATGAGCTGTCTCAGATAACTTTCTTTAGCAGAATGTTTCTCTTTCAGTTTTTCCACATCACTGGCTACATTGACACAGTCCAATATGTCATACACACTGAGATGTCTACAGTCAGTTTACATAGCCCACTCACATTCATTTCTGTACTTACTAAACCATACTACGGACAAGAACCAAGTTCGCAAAGTGAGCATTCTGTTTTGTTGAATCTTGTTGTCTCTGTCTTATCAAATGTCTTCTTATCCTTAAATTATACTATCAACATACACTGTAGCCAACATTCCCGCCAACTTTCTCTTTTACACACAGATCAGCTGGTTGTTGGAGCAATGAAATTGGACGACTGTGCAAGCCAAGTGTGCAGTTCAAAACTGATAAAATATGAAAATGTCCCAAGATCAAAGGTCAAGGTTAAAATGTCACAAACTTCAAACCACTTCTAGTGTTCACCATGGGGCATATTTCTACAAAGTAAATCAATTTCTGATCACCAGTTTTTGAGATTTTGTGCAGACAGACACACAGATGCCGGCAAAAACAATACCTGTTCGCAACATGTGCGCAGGTAATTAATTTTTCATAACGACAGTTGTGCAAAATTAAGATTTCAGCTTTGGCACAGATACTACAGCATAACAAATACATCTACAGTGAAGTAAAATGAACGGTACAACAGTTTACCAAGTGTGGTAGTCAATGACATTTTAATGTGAGCTTGTTCTTTCAGCATCTGCAAATTAGTCAGTTTTTTCTGCTTACTGCTAAGTCTCTGTCGACATTCCTGAAGCATACTTTCACTAACTGTGATCTGCTGCTCATGCTTTGTTTTCTCACGTATCAGTTGACTCAGATGTTGTCTACACAATGTTAACTGCTGATGATAATCATTCAGGCAGGAAAGCTGTGCCATTGCAAATTCATGTATGTCATTATCAGTCATTGCACTTCAATTTATCTGTAAAACAAATAAAAAATATTAAGTACAATGAAGAAACACTATGCAGAACATGAAATTAAAAAAACACATACAGAAAGCAACAGTCTTTAAAATTCTTATATATTCCCACTGGAAAAGTCCGATATTGCAGTATGGCACCCCTAAAGTACCCATAACCCAAGCCCTAACCTTAACTTTGAACCTACTTCAAACCCTAAATTGACCATAATTCTAAACACAATATATATATATATATACTAGCCATTCTACCCGCCCAGTCGGGCATTTTGTAGGCACTTCCATCCTGTGTTTCACCTGCCCAAGGCCTCCACTTCTCATACCCATGTGTAGTAAGCGTGCTGGCCCATCAGCATAAACGCCTGTCGCTACTGTGTGTGTGCACTGTCCATCTGTGTCTGTGTATGCACCTAAAGGCCTATCTCTCGCTTGGTTCCAATCTCCCATGCTAACCAATGCTTGTACTGCTGGGCGGTCAATACCTCCCAGGCCTGCCACTTGTGCCCATGCGAGTGTGACCATTTGATTACACAGCGAGTTTGGTCACATGGCACTACAATGCATCACGCCTCTAGCGGAGAGGCCAACCTGTAGCTAACCTGTCGACAGTCTACAAGGAACTGGAACGACTCGTGTTGACACACCTGCGTCCACATCTGCGAGTCTGCCAACTTCACCGAGTACCAATCTGCATACAGGAAAAGACACTCCACCGAAACTGCACTGCTGGAAGTCCTTGATGGTGTCTACACGGCTGCCGACAACAAGCAGGTCACTCTGATCGGCCTCGGCCTGTCGGCCATGAGATCCTGCTCCAGCGGCTGCAGACTGAGTTTGGCGGGATTGACACACTGCTATCCTGGCTACATTCTTACCTGCAAGACAGGACCCAGTTCGTCAACTGGTCCAGCATCAGTCACCAGTCATCGGGCTCGACGTCGGCGTACCTCAGGGGTCCGTCCTTGGACCAGTGTTGTTCGTAGTCTACTGCAGCTCGGTGGCTGATGTCATTGCCAGCCACAAAGTACAATACTACCAGTACGCGGATGACACGCAGCTCCGGCTCGCCATGCAAGCTGACAACTCATCCGACGGGCTGTCAGTTCTCGCCGCATGTACTAATGACGTCAGACAGCGGTACAAGCAGAACGGACTGCAACTCAACCCGGACAAGTCAGAGGCACTGATTATTGGCACTGCCAATCAGCTCCACACTGTCAGCTCAACCGTGACGTCAGTGTCAGTCGCTGGCATACCCTACCTGTGGCCAATCAGATGAAAGTACTTGGTGTCGTTCTAGATAGGCGTCTGACGTTTGAAAAGCAAGTTATAGCGGTAGCTCAATCATACAACTACCATGCACAAGCCATCCATCATATACGCCATCTACCGACGACCGAACTCGCAACGACACTGGCGTGCAGCCTGATACTGACCTGCCTGGACTACTGTAACTCACTGCTGCATGGCACACCAACTAGCAGTATCCAGAAGTTGCAGCATGTGCAGAACAACACAGCCAGGATAATTCTTCAAGCAACAAGACGATCAGATGCATGGCTATTACTACGCCAACTTTACTGGCTGCCGGTTTGTTACCAAATCGACTACAAGTGGCTATGATGACCTACAAGGTCCACACAACCACGACACCAACGTAATTCAGTCGGCAGCTCACGTTGCGCCAGCCTGCACGGACATTACGCTCGTCAGATGTTCCGCTGCTTATCAAGCCTTTCACCAGAACAGACGTTTTATGCACCACCCAATACGTATATATATACCTCATCAATTCATGCACGTGTTCGTAATGAAAATTTGGACAAATTCATATACTTTGCTTTATTCATAGCTATTTTCTGATTCTCCACTATAACGAATGTTATTTGACTATATTAAATTACAAACAATGCAAACTGTACAAAGAAATTATGCGAAATTCGCTCATTAATGTCAACATTATGGATGTCATATTCGCCACTAATCCTGTTCTATGCATGCGTAAATGGCACAACGACGAATATACTTTCCCATACTGCAAATCGTACGGAAATACTATTCTAACTGTAAAAATTCAAACTGAATAAATTCATCGAAATGAGTTACTTCACGTTACTGTCGTACGCCTAGAATTTCATCAATGGTGTACGGTACAGGAAGTGTAGCCAGTAGCAACTTTTCACTGACGCCCATCAGCCTACTTCTTCTTGTGACAGTTATCTGCACTAGTTAGCTTTATTTTGATATATACGGAATACGACTAAAATACTATCGCACGTACACCTCATTGCAAACAGGCCTACTTCAGAAATTTCTGACAAAAGTAACAAAAAGTAAACAAAGCTTACCATTCTATTTTCACACACCGGAAATAGGCAATTGAAATGAAAAAAGGACTTTGGTTAGAAATAACGTCGTGGATGTAATGCCGGCAGTCGGTGGCAGATGACGGCGAAAATTGAGTTGCTGAAAATTAAAGCGGGCTGACTCTGGCACTGTCTATAACCCTGAGCTCCTCAAACAGAGCGATGGCAGTTGCTGTTCCAGATTTCAGAACTAGTGCAAGTTCAAGTAGGTTTATGCATGACCTGCATAACACTAAACAGACAATTAAAACAACAAAATATTGTCTGGTATTGTCGGAATTGAGACAGCAGTGATAACCGAACCTCGATGAATGCCACAGCCTAGAGCTAGATTTAAACAACCAGAGAACTCTTTCTATAGGCCTAGCATATTTCACTACTCTATCCTACGTTGCACACAGGCCTACTGCAAGCAACTCTGATTTCATCATCATCATTTATTTGTCATAAAACAAGTACAAGCAGTTACATGGACACCGATACGTGTGACTAGACAGCAAGGCACATAGTGCACTTACAGCTGCCTCTAGTGATCTACAGTAAAAACACACATAAAATACAAAAAGATGTACAACAGAACAGAACATAGTTAAAAACATATGTGATAATCAGAGAATTCGGCATTTTAAATACTACCTTCAAAACGAGTAATTGTGCTAAAATCAGTGGAGACGACAGTTTATTCCATACAGTAATGACGCGTACACTGAATCTTCGTACCTGGAGACTTTTTATACAGTTTATATTTACGGTGTCTGGTGCCATGATGCGGGCTCCATTCAAATTCGTCAAAGTTTAAATCAACCATATTGAACACAGTTTTATAGCAACAAAATATATCAGCTTGAAGGCGCTTGAGTTCAAGGCTAGTAATACTGAGACGTTGTAGCCAGTCTCGATAGCATGTGTCAGGGTGGCGATTATAGGGGAGACACGTCCCCCCCAACATTTTGGTTGACCCTGACCCCCTGACCAGGGGCTCTGCCCCTGGAC
>Ga0126335_1002088_pt1 | contig 11705 bp, 7 predicted proteins | sample OlaspJWI45metaG_FD_108409 | JGI IMG/M metagenome (GOLD analysis project Ga0126335, IMG submission 108409) | Marine gutless worms symbiont microbial communities from Oahu, Hawaii - Olavius sp. 1 OAHU.JWI-45 metaG | ecosystem: Host-associated > Annelida > Digestive system > Unclassified | place...
AGGCCAGGGTATGAGACTGAAAATAAAAAGGATTTAAGTAGTCTTTTGAAAGTGTTAATGGATTCAGCACTTCGTATAATGTCAGGTAGACTGTTCCAAGCTGTTGGACCGGCGAATGCGAAGGCGCGCTTGCCGATATAACACTTACTGATTGTTTGTGCAAGAAAAATGTATAATAACGACATACAACGTTCCAAGGTTATTATATCATGTTCGTCATTCCGGTCATTCGGCATTCCGGCCCCTACCCGGCCTAAACAGGTTACCCAGCCTGTCGACAGCAAAAAATGACATAAAAATTATGCCATAGGCCTATCTCGGAAAGGCGCAAGATCTACGATGTAGGCTAAGGTTTTATGGTTCACTAATAGGAAGGCTCATACGGGTTTTTTCGTAGCCTACCAAAATCGGTCACCGGTGACCTTAATGACCCTGATGATGTTACCGTCATGGCCGTTCTGCGGCGTTTTTTCGCCGAAAACGGTGGCCTAGGTTTCGGAGCCTACCGTACCATACCTACCTACCTACTCAAACATAATATCAACGTGGAATGCATTCAATGTAGGTTAATCGAGTAGCGCGCGCCTTGTATGTTAGTGGTAGGCCTGTATCGGATGCAAGGTATACTGCAGCACTATCATCATCATCTTCTTCTTTATTTCAGGCAACAATGCTCATATAAAACGTGACAAACAGATTATGACAGACAGAAGAAAACAGACGGAATAAATGCACTCACATACAGAAAAAGCAAACACGGACTACACACACACACCCGCGCGCGCACACACACAAATATCAAGAATTAACACACGAACTATACAGCAAATGCCCAACAGAATTTATCCGTAGTTTGAAGCAAAGTATTCTGGCACTCAGAAACACGTCTCGATAAACTCCATTCAGCGTTGCGTCGAAGGATGCGGAAACTGGGCAATCCTAATTCCAACAAAATACCAGTGACACTAGCAAATTTATGGAAATCAAATACAAAACACGCCTCACGTTCGCCATCACAGCGAAACCGTCTAGGCGTTGGTGAAACGATAACCACAGTAAATCACTAGAATCATAACGTACAAAGGGTACAGTTGAAGCATTATGGCAATGCAACCCACGCCCTCGGAGCATCAGTGATTAACTAGGACGCCCTACTGCAGGCGCAGAAGGGTAACGCCCACGTCGTGTGGAGGCCCACCCGCCCCGCCGAGTGTGGCTTTCCGCTAGAGAAGTGCAACTTGTCTAACTGAATAAACTCTTTAAGATCATTTGCGGGAGCATGCAAAGTGGAAGTAAACGCACTGCGTTTAAGCGGATCCAGAAATGTAAATGATGTAAGTTATTGCTCCCTTTAACGTGCTTATAAATAATTGTATAATTGTATAACCCAAATCGTTGCTTCTGACACGTGTCTTAGGCTAAATTATAATAAAATTGCCTCCGACCCGGACCTCGCAGGGATTAAAACAACAGATAATTTTGCAGAAAATTTCGCCAGTGGAGGGGGACCTCGAGTGGTTTATGAAGGGGGGGGGGCAGAATTTGAAGCTACGCCACTGAGGACTTTGCTTTACTTTTAGGCCTACTTTACTATAATCAGTACAAATATGACGCCTTGTTGCTAAGGTTTGTAACTAACTTCAATCTTTCAAATTACAGCATAGCTGTTTTTTTCGTCGGGAGTACTCGTTTAAATATTACAGCTCTCTTGCTATGGGCGTGGCTGACAACTGGCCGCCGGCTGTTCATTAATATTCATCGTGTCAGCGAGTGACGGGGCGTGCTGCATGCTGTGCGTTGGTACAGCACAGCCGCAGCAGTCATTCAGGTCAGAGAGAGAGAGAAGGGATCGTGAAACGGTTTGTATACATCAGCTGGTTTGCGGTTTCGCCGACGCGATGAATGAGAAAGCATTGTATTACGTCGAGATGCTGCTGAAAGCGGCTGAGGTCGTCAGTCGTCGCTCACCTGGTACGTAACATCTAATTGATCTAATTCCATCAAATCTTGTCATGGTGTTTAAAAATCACCGTTTGCATATTTCATAAGGTCAGATCGATATTCGATAAGTGACTGCGCCGTTTCAGTGTACGATAAGGAATACATTTGGGTTTATTATGTACGGCTAAGAGCTATATGATTATATAACACGAGATCAAAGAGAAAATTAACGAAAAGGGACTGAAAAGACGAGCTGAAAGTGGTAGGGATTTGATGACACCAAATTAGAAGACAAATATTTTCATGCAAAGACAACAGTAGCCTAACTGACTCTTGGGAATACGTATAGATACCGTAAGTAGATTTGTATTACAGCATCATAATATAAGAGAGTCAAGAGATCGACGAAGCAGAATGCCTAATCGGAAACGCTGGCTGTTCCTGCGATTAAGATTTAGTATTAGCACCTATAGGCTGGTTGTGCACTACCACGGACTGGGCGGGCGTGCCGATACATGGCCTGCTAAGTTGCTCGGCCGTCTGTTTGCCTATACAAGCTGTTGGTCAACCGCAACCACTAATGCTAACAGCACACATGACACTTTGCGCTGTTTGCATACAAACTCTTTTGTGTCTTTTCACACATCGGACGAACTTTAGCATCGTTCATAACTTTACCTGTTTTTGATACAACGGAGTAGGCCTATTCTACGTCTTCCCAACCGAAACCTTAAGTTCGTATATCAGGGTCATGGGGGTAAGGTCAAGGTCACTGCACTAAAAATGCCAAAACGCGGGTGTTACAGAGTTGTATTTTGAGGCATTTATACTATACTAGTCAGTCACTTGCTGTTTATACGTGTCATTCGCCTCAATCGCCTGACAGTGTTATCGACGTCGTTATAGCTATTATTGGCTGCAATGCACATCATTTTTGCTGCTGACTCTGCGGCAAGCATTATGCGCTTAGACACAGGCAAATCAATGTCTGTGTTCAGTCCCGGTGGCCGATTCCATTAGTGCTGATGATTGATATTATAATGGTTTGAATAAACTCGCGTGCAGTGCGTGCACCGTACCACACGTGCAAGCGCTATACAAAAGAATAGACGCAGGATGGCTGAGAAAGAAAAGCGAAAAGGGGGCGGGGAGATAGGAAGGGAAGGCAGATTTCATGTGTGCATTGGCGTCTGCATGGCGTTCGGTACAGCACACGCGCGCTCGTGTATCTTAGTGAGGTGTTATCGTCACTTTTTGGAATTGGAAACGTCGATTTTGCGTATAATTTTGTCTGTAAACAGCTGGATTAATTAATTATTATTGTTAACGAGGAGGCCTGTATATGAAGTAGTATGCAATATTCTGTCCCTAATGTCTATGGAATAGATGGAAAGAACAGAGTAGGACGGGACGGCCACGCATGTTGATGACAATATTATGAGAATTTTGCTCTTTCAGTCTGTAGTTGTTAAATATTTGGATAAGGTAGGCTAATCACAAAGCTTTATTCACCAAATATGGTAATACAAGTCTCTGTAAAAGAATATCAGTCGGCATAATGTAGGCCTATACTGATGTAGATTGATAAATAATTAATTGGTTGTCGCACGAAAACGAATTCACAGGCCTACACAACAAAGTTAGCACGGTCTCTAATTGTCTCAGACAAAGATGTCTCAGTGTTCATCACTCGGCGCAGTCGCAGTGCGTTATCGAATAGGAGTTTACATTATCTGCTGCTTTTCTGACTCGTTGGGGAATGTCAGTACATTACTCGGTACTCGGTATGTTCGGAAAACCTACAGAGAACCCAACACTAACCGACCGAGCGGGCATGGCGAGGGTTTGGGAAGCTGCAACTCGTCGTACGACTCAGTCACTCGCCGCGTCTGTACCGGTTATTTGCTATTATAGCAGTTGGTCACGGCTGATCATTGCAAATAGACAGTCAGTCAGTCGGTTAGCCTCGCGGCCCGCCTGCCTGCCTGCCTGCCACGCCAGTGAACGGCTGCATCTGTCGTGGTGACACGCCGTTGATTGATTACATGTCACTGTTTGTACGGTATCCACTCTCCGTCAGGAACTCACTGTCTCGACCGCATCTAGGACAGAATACCCTCCGTACATTTCGTACGACTGGTTTGCTAAAAGCGGTTTGCTAAGATACCGTAGGTCGTAGATTGGTTCGCCGGTCCTACAGGACCGGTAAGAATGGCAGAATGCACATCGGTAGCACGAGACAGGAAGAGTTGAAGAAAGTTGGTGTGTCGTTCCGTGGTCTCCGACTTTCAGCAGTGAAGACGAAAAAACGACGACGACGACAACGTTCCCACATTTCGTTTTACATTTGGCCGTGTATAAAGCAGTTACGTGTAGCCTACATCTATGAACTCATCTACAGTTTGTTATAGGCGCGACGTAAGGCTAAGCGATAAATTAGTCAAAGTGTACATGTATGGGGCATTTGTCCGGAGGGGTAGGCCTATTGTGTTCGTTTCTCGTCTGGACCTGCACGGTGCGCTCCGATGTCTTGAACTCAACGCACTGACCGAGTATAGCACAGCTGACAGCATTTGGCACGGCAGGCAGTAAATAAGTAAGATAATGATGTATGTTATGGAATGGATAGTTACACTATAATGCTTGCACTTTCACTTAGCCTCATTCACTTAGCTATACTTTTTACTGTGTATACGGTTTAGAAACAGTAGACCCTTTGAGTAATATCATCTAATATTGCTGATGTAGTTTCCTGTGTTTTGAAACATTGCACGCATGAAATCATACCGTCGTACGTGTCTTCTATAAATGTATTTTGAGCAGAAATAGATGAGATTTACTGTGGCAGTTCGTTTTTTTGTGATTGTAGGCAGAAAAATGAGCGATAAATAATTATCATAATTTGCAGATCGAACTCCACGCACCCATAGTGAACCCCGTGTAGAAAGATCTCTGGATTATTCTTGTGATCTGTCAGTTGGCAATCATTAATTGTGGTGAAGCGTGCGTGTCGACGACCATTTCGATCGTACACGTCGTGTCGCTCTCGAGTATGCTGTGCAATTCATGCCACTTTTACCTGACCACGCAGACCTGCAGTGAGTGCAGTTATTGTGGCGTTTATTCAGATGCTTCTTTGCCAGCTGTTACTTTCCATGAGCTGGGAACTCTTTTGAACGCAGTTTTGACTTGTTCATTGAACATTTAACAAGAGCAGTGACATGGCTAGAACACAGTTGCAGCCATGATGGCGTTTGTCTGTCGTGTTTCATGCAATAAAAGGTTTAATACTTACTTACTTACTTGCAAGAAGAGGCAAATGTAACTGCACATGCTCAAATTATTGTACTTTGCATTCTGCTGCCGTTAGTTTGACCCAGTGACCTTGACCTGTACTTTCTGAAAATAGTGAATAGGTCAAGGCTTTCGAAGTTGTCGTCTGACAAAATACACAGGAGAAAATACAGCACTCTTCACCCGGGGAGCGCAGGGCTGCGCCAAGGACCGTGCTGCCCCCTAGCGAGTAATATTTTGGCGACATTTTACAACTGTGCCTCATAGTCTCATACCCTTCAACAGATTCCTAGATGCGGATGGCTGACCTTGCTTACTGCCGATGATTCGTAGCTTATCTACTCGCCAGACAAATATAGAGAAATGTGCAGTTATAATAGCTGTGGGTATGGTATGGTGCTGTCGGCCACTGTGGCACGATTACTAGGGTCTAATGGCAACGCACCTGGCGCTGATGATCACGTGACCATGAGCTCAGCCATCCGCAGCGGCAGCCAGTACCCACCTGGCTGTACGTATACCGATATACCGTAATACCTGCAGGCGCCAGATGCACTTGACTCGAATTTACGCATGTCTGTCTGTTGAAAGTTGCTATGCTGTGTTGTGCTTATTACAGCGTATCTACACTGTGGACCGATTTATACAATATTTGGCAAAAGTATACTGAAGAAATTTGTATACATAGTGTTGCCATGTGGACGTTGTTGGACCACGGTGTATAGGCCCTATAGTATAGGTTTTTACGCCGTCCCAATCTCAGACTGCACGGTGCACGCTACTTCCTTTCAGCATCATCGAACAAAACTTCTCAGATACTGATACAAAACTATGCAAATTTACTGTTAAATTCAGCTTCTCGTGTAAGAGTTGTTTTTGCTGTAGAAATCCGGCCTATATTGCAAGTCGTGTGTTACTTGCATTTTAGAGTTGAATGTTACTAAACGAACGTCGCCATTTTCTCACAGCTGCCGCCCATCAATGAAACTTTAAGTTTGAGGAGACATTCTTTCTTTGGCCACATCAGGCGTATGGACAGGCTGCTCCTGCCCACCTAGCCCTACATCTCAGTTACGACACGACAGGGCTCAGGACAGTTTGGCACCTGGAGAAGACAACCAGGTCGTCCGCGAAATGCTGGGTGGAGCAGGTCACTACGAGCACAGGGCTCTCTCCTTCTGATGCTTGGAGTGTTGCGACGGATCAGTCAGCATGGAGGGCGCTACGACCCGTCGACGGTCAAGCGTAGAGAGAGAGAGAGGATCGCTAAAATTGTAGTATATGGTGGGACTGTAGTCAAGAGCAGCTCACAGGCGTTATAGCGCCAGTTGGATGACTTGATCTGTGCGCTTGTCTGTGCATGTCTGAAAGTCTGCCCTTGGCGCTGTTTGTATTCGCCACAAATAAACCCCATGAACTCGCGCAATGACTTTTTCACCATGCTAGCACCATAAACCTTGCTCGCGTATTATTAGCGTTATAATTGTTATTATGTGGGCGTGAAGAATTCGCGACAGCAGCACGCTGAGTACTGTGAGTAGTACTGCGCCTGGGGCTTCAACGCTTCGTGATGTCATGTTCACTGCAGGTCACCGTGAGACCGTGAGAATGTATTGAAACTGCAGCTATCCGCCGTATATGCGGTGAGAAGTTGAGAACAGCTTGTCCTTCCTGGCCCTATGTTGTAGGGCATGTTGTGGCACATGTATTAGACGACAGCATCCCTGCGGCGAGGACATGCTCTGCTTTTCGCTCGTCATTGCATGCTTTCGCTGAGTGATATTTCCACATTCGCTGTGCGTTGTGCTGCGTTGCGTGGCGAGAGATAGTAATCGCTGGGACCGACTGGGATTTACTAGGACTCGCTCATAGGTGGAAGTGGTTATCATTGAAATGACCGGTAGAGATATTGTTTCTTTTGCTGTTACTCGCCACACAACGCAGCGTATGTGAAAACGACGATTAACAAGAACAGTCATATATCCAAGCAATGTCCACCGCCTCTCTGCCACTTGAATGCGTCGTTGCCTGAGCCCGGAGAGCCAAAGTAACATGTTTACAAAAGTCAAAAGAATGTACGAGTACACTAAAACTTTCATCAGAAGGTTTCATCGCAAAGTTTACCAAAAATTACAAATTCCAAGCGCCTTCCCTTTTGAGGTGGAACAGAAAGTCGCCATACTTCTACCAGGTAGGTACTGCAGCCTCCAATGGAACGGCACGCAGATAACAAGAACACGTTACTCACGTTAAGAAAAACGCGAATATGTCGTGTTAAAAGACACCGAAAACGATCTAATGGTTATGAACAATGAAGTCCTGTCTGATGGGTCTGTAGTAGTCACAATTATACGTGCGATTAGCCGGCCAGTTTTGCTGTTTGATACAGGAGGAGCCGTTACGCCCTTGAGTCTTGCTGTTGGGCTGCGTGCACAAAATTACTACGACTGTAGTGTACTACGACACGTGGTTACTTAATGACGTACCGTGCATGGTTGGGTTAACTAATTACTGACCTGACCCGGCTGGTACACCGTACCGGGATACGTTTCGGCCCCAACTCGACAGACAGGCAAACACTCGGTTTGGCAAACAATAATGCTGTGCAAACAGTGATGATGTGGATCGATGTCATGCTGATGAGTTCATGATGAAGCTGTTACTTGCAAACAAACTCTAGCAGTCTTTATTTTGTTCTTTTCGTTCGTTTTGGTTCAAGTGCCAGTTTTACTTCGCCGGTAATACGCGTTTAGTCAGCAGACTTGACGACCAGATTGAGCTAATAGTAAACAAGATCTCTGTTTCTCCCAGCGTCATGCCGCCGTATCTGCTGTCCTGCATATACGGCATCACCGAGTGATCCACTATCAGGCACTATGAAGTCTTGACCCTGGGGCATTATGCAGTCGTGCAACTAGTGCATCAGGACTGTGGCTTTGCGGTGAAATTGAAGCAATGATGCTGTGTGTACTGTTTACATGATGGGATGCACCGGCGTTACTCGTCGACTGTTAATGCTAGCCAGATCCACGCCGTGCACGAATGCGTTGTATATAACAGCCTCGTATCATGCGGTCTGCGTAACTGACATTAATGTCAAAAACCGTATAACTATTTTAAAGTCACACAGGCGAAACAAAGTCATAACTCTGAAAAAGTTTTACGTGCAGTTCTTTGTCGTTCTAGAGGCCATGTTTGGGTTTGGGCCAGCATCAGGGTTAGGGTTGAAGATATAGGATTCTAATTTCTGAGCTTGATATCATTGTTTTGACAGTAATGGTCGCCTATATATACTGCTGGCAACGTGGTGTAGTGGTTAGCACGTTTGTCTCGATCAACGCGTTAATCAACACCGGGCCTGGTTAGCACGTGGATGGGTGACCATCTTCGGGCGGGTAAACTAAGCCATCTCGTATATAATTTGGCCACTAGGCGAACTCAGCCTTCCATGCCTCCTAATCGCATCGGTATGAGGACCTGCAGCTTCTGGTAACGGCAGGTTATGGCAGAGGTGTGGTTACCGTCCATGGCACTGAGTGTTGGCTCACTGTCAGCTCAAGATGACTGAGCACCACATTCCCATATCGCAAAGCTGTGAGAGGGCACTGCTAACTACTGGGTAACTTGACCTTTTTGCGGTTAGGGGCTTTAAGGTACTTCAACAGTAAATTCTAATAAAGCTAGAGTGATGGAATGTTGACAGACTGGGAAGGTCTAGCGACGGCACCACTGCGCTCGCACCACGACACTGAGCACGGCTACGCCAGCACTCTGCCTCCGACGTCCACCTCCACTGGTCGCCGGACCTCCGCCAGAATCTCGTCCGCGACGTCGTCGTCGTCGTCATCATCATCATCATCCACGACGACGTCGAGACGACATCGACGCAGCAACAAACGGAATTCGTCCTACTACATGCACTCGCCAGCTGTGAGGTTAGTAGTCGCTGCAGTGCAGCATCCAGTGCTTCATTTCATCGAGGTCTTTTTGCTGACCGGCTTACTTAGGTGTCATTCCAGTCCACACCAGCTTCGGCCACAACCCTCTAGCCAGAACTAGTAGTAGTAGTAGTAGTAACTTCTTTAATCACAACTTTGTCAGCTGAAAAGCGATATTAATTTTGGAGATTAAAAATCTACGAAGTACAATACAATATAAGCCTAAATGATGTACATATATAGGAATAATGAAATAGATAAAAGGATAAACGCCTTTAAAATAGCAAACAGCATAAGCACAATGGGTGATAACAGTACCGCAGCAGGGTGTAACAGTGGGCTTATAACAGTTCTTGTACAGCATGCGCATGATATAGTCTCGGCCACTTAAGTAAGTTGTTTTAGGTATGAGGGTTTTGTTATGTGGACGTTGCCTAAGATGATAGTGATGATACTGGTTTTCTGGTAAATATGGGTACAGAACATGATAACTATATTTCAGACCACGCAAACATGACACAATTCGACATCTGGAATAGTCCACATATTACAGGTTATTACAGGTGCAGTTTATGCAGTTATGAACAGAACAGTGGCAGACATAAAATTTGTCAAGGTAATGATGACACTGATGTTAATTCATCACACACATCGCACTTTGGGTGCAGACAAGTTGAGAGAATGCACGCTAACCGTTGAGAGCAGAGATCTCACCCTATAACTTGCACCGAACTGACTCGTGATCTGCTGCGTTTGTGCACAGTAACTAATTATCGCCAGATGCCTTTCGTACTTCTGACGAGGAATATCCGGCAAGATTCGCCTGCTCGCTGTGTGGCCTTGTACATGTATGGCAATTGAGCGGAGATTCCACTTCTGCTGTCCAGACCCTGCGCCTTGCGAGTTTGGTATGGGAACGCGCACGTGCGTTTGGCGGCGGTGCAAAATGCTTGACCACTCCAGCTGTCGGCCATGCCTGCGGTGCGCATGTCGGCGGCAAAGGGAAGTAGTAAAGCGGTCGTTTCGATCAAGCCTACTTCGCTGCGCGGCTAATCTAACACGCGAGCATCGATCAGCGACCGCTGCATGGCGCCACCGGCCGAGATTCTCCCACTCTGGCTTCTTCCCCCCCCCCCTCCTTCCCTCCGTTGCCCTCTAAGTCGTAAATCGTCCTCGTTCGTCTGCGTGATGGCACGTGCATGCGTGCGTGATATAACCATATCGATGAATGCTTCAGCTGCTGCAGCCCTCCATCATTGACTATTTCATACTGCAGTATACTGAGCTGGTTTTCTGCTCTACATAGGGATGTATAGACTGCGTACACCAGCTTTTCTGTGATGTTCTAAGAGGCATGTACGATCATATGAGCTGCACACTGCACATTGTTTTTCGTATGAACAGATCATGTATGGTGCATAACGCAGTATGTTCGTATTGAATAAGGACGCACATATAACTTTTGACAGTGTTCAGTGTGACGACGCGCGCTATTGTCATCGCAGTTTCGTCCGTCTGTCCGTCACACTAGTGGACCACAGCAAAACGGTTTCAGATATCGAGATACGGTTTGCGCCATACGATACGCTGATGTCCGGAGATGGTCCCCGCCAAATTTCGTGGTCGCTAGTTTAGGGGGTTCACGAGCTCGTTAAACAGGGACTGTCGACTGCGAAAATTTGACCAATAATCTGCGATATCTCGGAAACGGTGCAAGATACGATGCAAGTTTGTATTATTCGCTAATATGAAGTTGTATGTCGGCTTTCGATAATCCATTGGTACCAAAATCGGTGATCTTGTTCTCCTAACTGGAGCTTGTGATCGTTGCTCGCTCGGACGCATTGACTCGTGAAGTCCTGTGTGACTGCTGCTGCGGTGCTACTTATAGCAACCGCCACGGCTGGATTATCTTGGGCCACAGATGTACAGTTGTATTTCGCTCAATGTGCACATGCCCATGCAGTTTGTTCTGTGTATATGGTGGCCGCTCGATGTAAGTTGGTTGGTGGTTGGTAAAGTCTGGTACAGCTGTATCTTCACAAGACAAATCTGACTGACACCGCAGAGAAGGCTTCTTAGTGCTGGAGTGAAGGTACTGTACAGTATCTTCAGTCAAATTGACGAGACATTAAGTAAGTAAGTAATCTTTATTAAGATGCGACAAACGCACCAATACAATACAGCACAGTAATATAGGCTACGTGACAAGACAAACAAGAACAGAAACAATAAAACATGAAACAGTAATACATGAAATGTGAAATGAAAACCATCAACCACGGGTTACCGGTTTGCTGAGGTTTTACGACGCTTAGATGGAAGTACACTTTCACAAGATGTTGCATGGGTGACAAAGACGTTTGATGCAATTATGCTGAGATGGGGACGGGGGGACTGAAAACGCGGGACTGGAAAACGCGGGAACATCATGTGCATGGGTAGCGAAATGTAACATAATAAACGTTCGCGGTCACGTAAGAGTTAACGTCACTGCGGGACGGGGGGACCCGCGTACACTGCAGGAGGCAA
>Ga0126335_1002089_pt1 | contig 11704 bp, 8 predicted proteins | sample OlaspJWI45metaG_FD_108409 | JGI IMG/M metagenome (GOLD analysis project Ga0126335, IMG submission 108409) | Marine gutless worms symbiont microbial communities from Oahu, Hawaii - Olavius sp. 1 OAHU.JWI-45 metaG | ecosystem: Host-associated > Annelida > Digestive system > Unclassified | place...
GAACATCGTGCAACAAGAGTATTGCACTGTGCTATAGTAACTAGAGCAGCTGTGTTAATGTTCCCTCTTTTACTCCAGACCATCATCAGTAATCAGATGAGGCCGCAGAGGTTGAGGGGTTCAGGGGCTGGGAATACAAGCGACAAGAGTAGTTATAGCTTTGTATCTCTACTACAAACGTCAGTGGTCTTCCTCAAATCTGACTCCGTACCCATCTCCCCCAGTTTTAATACTACAATTCTCACAATGACTACTAGGTATGCTATGCAGCGTACAAATAAAAAATGCAAGTGACAAGTAAAAGTATTTTCATCAATATTGGAATACTCCGTGGTTCGTGATACCAAAAACTCTAGTCAGATCCGCGATACCGGTATCGTCAAAAATGGAAGCATTGAAGTATCGCCCAGCACTACATCACAGTGTCTGGAAAAACCATACAATACTTCGCACCAGTTTTTATCAGATACAGTGTATATTCTCAGCTATTTGACGGGCCATGAACTTGTGCCGACATGTGAAGGTGTACATACACTGGATTACATGGATTACATCACAATGACATTTGAACAGAATCTGCGATAAAATAAAGGCTTGACTACACATCTTCAACGTCAGGCTGCATCTGCGAACTACGCGCCGCCCTTCGACCACGGCGATTTCTGTGATGTCGCGCCGAGACGTGCACATCTGAAGGTGGTTCCCCAGCACTGAAAGGTGTTACTCTTGTTCCATCTGGCTGACTGTCAGCTTGTGACTGGCCAGTGGTGGAGCCATATATCGGTGGAGTGAGCTGTGGATGACGGTGGACGAAGAGAGATGGAAGACCACGTTCAGTGTCATCATTGTCATCGTCATTGTCATTGCCCTGATGAACTCTTAGTACTGGAGCTGCTACTTACGCAACACAGAATACAAATATCTCAGTAGACTTGCAATAGCACATAACAAACAAAGTGACTGTTTTTCATCGTTATCCTCAGCTTCCAATAATAAAATCTGAAGACTAAGCTGCCACTAAAAACCTGCTACAACACACAGTGCACAGGCTTTACTTCTAATATTTTAGACTGATTCGCGGTGGAACATGGCCAGATCACAGAATTCAGTAACCGAATCGAACAAGGGTTGCCAACCGCATGCATCAACTGAATGTGAAATAAGACGAATTAATTTGTCAACTTGTCACGACTTCTCAGCTCAATTTTCCGAACATTCTCACACGATTTCTGGATCTTTCTAATCCTGAAGATCACATGTATCATTTCAGCGACGCATAGTGGTGCAAGCTACGACTGGATTGGACTGAGTGGCAACAGTGTATAGAGAGCTTCTTGCATGCTGGACCAGAAATATGGAACACCGTGCCCTGTAAAATCCAGAACTTAATGGACCCCAACACATTCAGTCGCCAACAAAAAACTTTAGTCTTGCAGCTGGTCACTTTAGGTGTGAGTGTTGGACAGTCAGTATTATATTATATTGAATAAAAATGCTGAAATACCACGAAGTCTGGAGCCATAACGTCGCGGCCTCTGTCTGCCGGGACCATGTAACAACGGAGCATCTTCTGCGACCGTGTGGTCATCCTCATCATCTTCTGCATTGTTGATGCTGCCCGCAGCCGAAGCCACAGACTGACCAGTGCCAGCACCGGCACTAGCAGAAGCTGCTTCCTGGTACTCGTCATCTTCAATAACGCTCTTTTTACACAGCGGACACAGGTCACTGTCCTGTACCAGCCATGTGTCTATGCACTTGCAGTGGTATACTGCAACGCAGCCATATACACAAACAAAAGTTCAGTAAAGTTTAACCACAGACGCTGAATATTTAAGACAAACCATGCAACTATAGGTTAAGTGTGGAGCAAGACAGTCGCTGTTGTGAATCTTCACGTTATTTACTGTCGTAAATGCTTTGAATGTAACATAATGACGGCATTTACAACAGTAAATATTGTCAAAATTCACTACAATGACAGTTTTGCTCCGTAGCTGACCTCTGAAAGTGGGCGTTGGTCATGTAGAGTTGCCAGGCTCGTCTTTAGAATATATAAATTAGAAAATATGACTTTGGTTCTACGTCCCACTCACACCTACGGGGTCATTTCAGAGACGAGTCTTTACGGACCATCAACTGCACTCTTACTGACGAACAAAAAGAGAGTAACAAAATAAAATGTGCATTAACACACAAGCAAAATTAGACTGTGTCCAACGGCAGCAAATACCTGCGCGCGGCTGCTTTTCTGCTTTCGTGACGATGACCTAGAAACTCGAAGGTGACCTAGATATTCTGAAAATGTACCTTCACACCGAAGATGAAGCTGCTATGTTAAGGCATTCGAAACTCTTAACAGAAGATGACATGGCAAATGAAAAAAATACGAAAATATCTGTCATGGTCAAAGGTCAAGGTCAAATGTCACCAACTTCCAACCACTTCCAGCGTTCACCGCAGGATATATTCCTACCAAGTTACATCAATTTCTGATCAGTAGTTTTCGACATTTTCTACAGACAGATACACACAGAGATAGACCGCCGCCGCCAAAAATAATACCTGCTTGCAGCATGCGCACAGGTAACTATATTGCTAAAACACTACAGGTGCAAGGTACACATTTTTACACAAAGTGCCTGGTATGCCTTAGCTTATTGCAGACAAAGCATCATTTGCACCTGCCTATCATGGGACATCTGCGGCCGACACCATCAAATCAGGACTTAAAGCTGTAACAGGTGAGTGTGTGACGTCCCACTCAGCACATTATACGCCATTTTGGGGACAAATTTTACAGGCCAGATGACCCAAACAACAGTTAAAGCACTGAAGACAGACAGTTGGCCGCTGAGATAGACTTCTGTCACACCGTGACTACTCCACCATGTTACAATGCAAATTCAAGGCAAACGCCTGTAGGCTAAGCACAGTGTAAGGGTCCCAGTGTGTCTGCTGGACCTGTAAGAGGCCTGAAACACTGTGCAGACAAAAAAGCTGAAAGCTGTAAAATACTACAATAACAAGAGCAGCTGTGTTAATATTCCCTCCACTCCAGACCAACATCACTGATCAGATGAGGCCACAGAGGTTGAGAGGGCCAAAACTGTAACAGATAGCGACAGTTCGGAGCAGCTGACCATGAGAGCAATGGAGAATACGCAGTTTGTCACCGACTTTGTAGTCTTCAAGGCAGATAGCGCAGATGTCGTAGCTGTCCCCTGTAACATAGCAACCAACATCAGCAACGATAATTATCACACCATGTACAATGCAGTCTGTTAGCTTTCAAAATGTGCAGCATTTTGTAAATTCTCCACTTCCAAATCCATCAATAGCGATATGTAGCACTGTGTACATCAAACGTAACAGGAACGACAGCACAATATGATTAAAACTGATTACTAATCTCGGAAACTGCAGCCTATATATGACGTTAATTTCACACAGATAGTCTCGGCATGTTGGGGCTCTCCCTACTCTGAAATCAAATTCAAGAGTTCACAAAAATGACAATTTTCAATGACCATCATATTAATACAAGTCCAGTAGCACTATCAGAAACCACATTGCTTCTACAGAAATTTCCAAACTTTATGAAAATCAAGAAGCTTTCAGAAACCCACGAAAAAGCCAAGATACGTAATAATCCCAATTAAAACTGATCAAACCTCAGATGATGAGGCAAAGCTGCCACTACGGACATTAAACAATGTGTTCCAGCAGCGGTAATGATGCAGAGAGAGGAATGGCTTACCAGGCTTGAACTTTCTGACTGGAATCTTCTTGAGGTTGGCACGACGGCGGCGACGTAACAGACGTTCTTCTCCGGCACGGCAAGGACATAGGATCACCACAGCGGCTATCTGCACGGAAACATGCTGCTAAAGTCAGTATTATTAAGGCACATCGGATGCATAACACGCATCACAGTCGCGTGACCTACTGCAACAGTTTTCCAAGCTGAGGTGTTCGCCATCTTAGCCAGTGTTAACTCAGCACAGTCAGAGAGTGAAGCCAACCGCTCGGACAGCCGAGCGGCATTGAAGGCAATGAAGTATGCAAAAACTTCGTCTAAGCTTGTTGCGGTGATGGCGACAGCACTGAAACAACTCTCAGTGTACAACAGTGTTGGACTGCTCTGGGTCTCTGGCGATTCTGATGTACCACGTAATGAGGTTGCAGAGTACTGGCTAAACATGCCGCCTGCTTGGAATACCTGCATGGAAAATATTAATCCAGAACCAGTGACTGAGATAACCCCGACAACAATTCGAACAGAAGTTTGAACACGGGCGGGATCTAGGTTCTGTAAACTCTAGCAGTCTAAAGATGAGTGTAGATAGGCCAAGATATTTTTACATGGTCTAGATCAACAGCTTTCAAGATATGCTATGGGCCTTGGAACGAAAACAACTGAGAATACTGGTTGGGTTAGTCAACGGACAAATTGCATTTAACAGACATCTGTCTGTTATGAAGGACCGTACAGATCCACTACGCCCTGCTTGTGGAGAAGAATTTTGATTCACTTCTTAGGGAAGTGTTGGTGCCCATATGGTACATAGAAACTCCACAGTGGGAGCGCACCTTACGGAGACAGGAATACTCAGTAAAGTGAAGCCTAGTACTTGTATGAGGTTCACAAGAGCTTCAAAGAGGCTTTCATTACGTTTGGTTCGGTCCTACCGGGGATGCACATTGGGCCAAACTGATGTGGCCTCAGCGCTGGGCAGCTGCGAGGCTGCCCACCCCAATGGTAGCGTAAGGATCTGCAGCCTGGTGTGTCAAGTCTGTCTGTCTGTCAATCAGCTGCACTGTGCAAAAACCAGGGTCGGAAAAAATCAGTTTTAAAAAATCTGAGATTTTTTAATTTAAATTGTGTTTGGATATACATAGGATTTGCATGATGAAATCGTGGTGGCAACTCTGGTGAAGTGCATGCCCATGGCACATTGTATTAAATAGGGTCCCAAGCCCCCTACAGCAAGGGAGCCAGTAAAATTTTGTCCATCATAAAGCATAGGTACATTGCTACTTGCTAGTCAGATGCAAATTATTTTGCTCTCCTGTCATCATTTTACTTTTTAACACATGTTCACCCAGAAAAAGCTACCAGAGCAAACAATGAAATCAGGCGATATGTCTCAACTGTAGACTTTGTTACAACAAAGTTTTTGATATTATTCGTTTATTTTTACTGAAAATACCAAATTCTCATTTCAAGACGATGTCTGGTGCTAAAACTGTTACAAAACATGCAAATTGCAAGTATATGTCTGCAGTAAAAACTTTGCAACTTTCTCTGACTTCCATAAAAATCCCAGGCTTTTCCCAACCTATGAAATTCCCCGGCATTCCAGATCAGTAAGACTAGGACCTCTGTGGCAAGAGAAATACTGGAACCTACAAGGACACCAATGAAGACGACAAACAGAACGGTGCATATGACGATGACCGCTATCAATGCAACGTTGTTTACAGCACTGTCGTACTCCACGTACACGCGGTCCCTACAACCACACACACAAGCATCTCTTCGTTTATCATACAGCTTATTAAAGTTCCACTTAGCACGGTCACAACATGCACCTATATGTGATGCAAAATAATGAGCAAAATGGCAACAGCATATGCATCATACAACAAATGGCCAAAGTAATTCGGTGAAGGCCACATTGGATGTGGCGCCATCTGGTGAATTAGTTGGAAAAGTCATGTTTATTAATGATTTTCCCCACTTCCCTTCTGTTACACAAAGGACAGTAGATAGGATAGTATGAAGGTGTTCATCAATATGCCTGAGAAGATTTCTGAATATACACAGGCCTGACAGAATAACCAACAGGAAAAGTAACTCTGGAAGAAAACGAGTGAAGAGCCAGTCTCAGAGAACAACTTCAAAGAAGAAAATGGAACTAGAACGAACACACGTTGAGATGAAGCAATGACAGTGGATGCCATATAATACTTCAGGCATCAGTTTGAGTATGACTAAGAAACATCTGGAAAAGAGATCGGGGGAGGGAAATATGGACAGCGCGTTTCAGATTCTGCTGGAGGAAGATGGAGACAGCAAAAGACAGAGTGGGGTGGAGACGAGTGGCCTGTGGACTATGCTCCACTGGGTGCGACAAGGCATAAGTCAGTCAGTCAGTCAGTCCCTTCCTTCCCCCTCACAATAGGGAGATCAAGACCCCATGTGGCACAATCTGCATTTGGTCCCCAAATAAGACTTGAATTAAACTGTGTCCACTTTTTCGCTGTTGTGACCTTGATATTAACTCAACGACCTTGAAACTCGAAGGTGAAATAAATATTCTGAAAACATACCTTCACACTGAAAATGAAGTTGCTATGTTTAAGGCATTTGAAACTCCTAACGAAAGATGGTATATGCATGGTAAATAAAAACATACAAAAATACCTCTCAAGGTCAAAGGTCAAGGCCAAATATCACCAACTTTCAAACACTTCTAGCGTTCCCCATGTGACATATTCATACCAAGTTACACGATTTCCGACCAGTAGTTTGCGAGATTTCGTGCAGACAGACACACAGACGTCACAAAAACAATACCTGCTCCCAGCATGTGCGCAGGTAATCAGTTCAGCCATTTTTGCAGGGTGTATGCATGGGACAGACAGACACACTGACACACAGTGCTATAGGATCTTCACTCACAACAGGCACATGTCATACATTCTATACTGCCAAAAACGATCAAATTTAACAGCAAATTTTACCTAGATAGATATTTTTTTCCAAAATTTCAGCCCATATCATTCAATGTGCCAATCATTTTCTGCACTGAGCCATGCAGCCACTGAGGAATGACGTTTTCCATTTTACAATAATCTTCTACTGCCGCAATCTCTTGCCTTGCAATTTCAGCATCCAGTGATAAACAATACAGCATCTCTAGTGCAATCACTGTTTGCTACAGTAGCAGCTAGAGCCACTGGTTTGGCGGGCAGAATTATCATACGTACTTCGATCGATCATAGGAATGCAGAAAAAACTGTCCAGCTTTGCGGCCAACATACACAGACGGAATACTGACGTTCTTCCCTACTGTCAAACAAAACAACACAATTCATAGGATGATGCCATACAGATACAATTAATATTTAACTTATGATTATGGTTAGAGCAGATTACTTCAAATCAACCAGCACCAGTTACCCCGTGTGCCTGGATATAGATCACAGTAAAATAAACTTCTTCGTGAAACATCAGCAACAGCAAATCTTCACTATAAACAGCATCGGTTTTTAAAACAGGATTATTCACAGATATTCGTTCTATTCTGATTAGCGACGTGGCTAAATACAAACAGCATACATGCTGACATAAAACTGTACAGTGTACACAAAAAGAAAGACAGCACAGTTAAGTGACGCAGCTTGCTACATGCAACAGCAAAGAAAGCAACTTGCCATCGTCTCCTTTCATAGCAACGAGGATTTCTGACGTGAGTGAATAAACAATGGCAGCACTGTATCCAGCCAACTCAGCATTCAACACCTGCATTAGTAATTAGTTGCAGTATACATGACTGATCTTACCGACAACGAAATCTGAAATAAGGTAAAACCAAAGGACACTTCATGTAGTGCCTCTTCGCGGCGGAACCTTGCCACAGAAGTGCTTGTGTATGGCACATGTTGTCAGGGGATCACAGTTTTATCTGTCACCCACACGCTTAACCAAAAGTGGAATGAACAATACCCGCCTTCGCCTTCTCAGCCAAAGCGGAACTCATTCATCAACCCTGGAGGGATGGAAGGCCAAGTTGCCCTATGCAACACCACGGTGAGCAAACAGTCTGCCAGCAACTGCTACATGACAGCAATCACAGTTGTTAGCTGTTCAAACTGTCACGCCTCACTGGGCAACTGGAGAGCAGGGGCTATAGGTGTTGAACCCTTGACCTCTCAGGCCACACCGCTAAGCACTGAGCTAGTGAGTCCTCTGAAGAACGCATGACGAGATCAAATAGAGCTAACTAATTACGCACCAAAAAACGTTAATAACTAATGAGAATGCTCTACATAGAACACACACAGCTGTAGCCAGTCTATCTGTTGACAATAACGTTCATTTCTAGTTTTTATTACTTTTTTGTTGCAATTGTGATTATTCTTTTATCTACAACAGAAATGGCATGGTTGCAGTTTGTCAACTTGATAAAAAAAAATACCGACTAGGGCTGCCGTTACTGGGTAATTCGTTACCCAGGTACCCGTCCGTGTAGCTTATCGGGTACCTGTCTGGTAGTAAGCAAGTAAATAAGTATGACACTGCTGTACAGCCTGATACTGTCTGACAGTGACGACTGACTGCAAATTGGCCTACTTGCTTATTTACGTAACACAGATCGAAACTTAAAAGTTAAAACGTCAAACAAAACAACAAAATTATTCAAAATTGTAAAACTAATGGAAGTTAAACTAAATTAAATATTAAATACTAATTTTAAAATTAAACTAAATATTCTATTATCTGGGTACCAGTCGGGTAGTAAAAAGTTACCCGGGTAGTTTATTACCCAGGTACCTGGGGTACCCGTGCAGGCCTATCACCGACTAGTTGAGTGAAACAGAAACTCACAGAAGTAAATAGAGAATATCTAACGAGCTCTTTCATGTCATTTTTCACGTTATAGTGCATTTCAAAAATGCTAAAAATGAAGCAAGCCAAAAAAGTGCTCAAGGCCAAAAATAATGCTAAATCTGGTATTACAAAGCTAATCTAGCAACAACGATGATACTAAAAATGAGTCTACAGTCATATACTACCTCTGTAGTGTCTCGTCCCTGAAACGACCTATAAAGTGTCGAGTGAGATGTTAAAGGTGATATGCAAAGGTATAATCACATAACTGATGTAAATTACACCATGAAATGCCGAAAAGTGGAAATCTAATGGTCATTTTTAGTAGTTATTCTTCGGCAATTTCCAGAAATCATCGCCATCCGTGATGTCATATCAAGATGGGTTTGTTTTGTCTATGCCGAGATTTGGTATAATTCTTTAAAGAGACTATTTTACCCAGATTATTTTTTAAGAACATATTTCTAAGTTCATCTTTATGCCAGTGTGTTATGTGCGATTGGTTGTCATTTTTCCAGTCGCAGCAGAATGTTTCAGCACTCCACTGCACTTGCTAACTGAGCCTATCTTGCGTCACAGTGTACGGTTGCAGTTGCAGTGGTTCTGCTGATAAAATCTTCTTTGTCGCTTGACATTATAAATGTCAATCTTAATTATAAATACTAGTATTCACGTTTGGCTGACAAATGCAGCTATAATGTCAACAGACAAGAATGTTTGGTTGTTTTCCTGGTATGACGTCATCGACTTGCAAAATGTAAACAAATCTTCGGGTGAGCAATTTCAGATGCTTTTATGACAATTTGCTCATTGATCTTCCTCAATATTCAAATGGGTTTGTTTATCATTAAAGACAGATGACGAGCAGTTTACTCTAACAACCTAAAAACGTTGCATTTGATCTTTAAGCCTCTACACACTCACACCCCTATGAAGTGTACTACGGTATCCTACTGCTCCAACTATATGTTCTCAACAGTTAAACTGATGCTTGAAGCTGGATTCAATGCCTACAATAAAAACTAAAGCCTGAATTACACTGACATACTTTGCGATCATACGAGCAATTTCTGTCATCGGCAATTAGCACGAAGCAGTGACTGTATTGCCAGCATGGCCACCGTTGAATTGACTGACAAGCCGAGTGAGGCTTCGCAATAACTACAACACCCTGTTAGCCACAGTCACTGGTCAGACATTAAACAACGAACCAACAACGTTGCAACGATTTTCAAAGAACCGGATCTGGTGTGGTGCAAATCAATGAAATGAACAGTCGACTCTTAACGTCATATCTAAACATTCACTCAGCCGGTTGCAGTGTGCGATAAACCAAATAACAAACTGAGAAAATCATTAATAATGTTCAGGGATTTATCAAACAATAAAACAAAAACTAAGGTATTGAGATTTCAGCCATTGATAGCTAGATTAGCTACTACAGCTAGAAAGTAACAGCAGGTTTAGTAATGACAACAAAGTGTCGGTACATTTCAAGAATTAAAAATTTCAAAAAAAAAGAAACAGGATTGATCAATCTTCTAAGTTTGCTCCAGCTACCTACTCAAAACGTTAGTACGCAGTGTGTCTTTCCAATATGTCTGCAGGTGACTTGATATAAACATATATGCGACACTTTTTTTAACCTATTTAGTATTTACAGTAAGCAACACACTAAAAAAACTGTAAAATTTCAGTGTCACAGTGTGTAAACTTCTATACTCTATGCTCATAAACTCACTCTCCATCCATTGTTTGGCAGCCGCTCGCCAAACTCCGCCAAAATACCAGCATACGAAAGCACTTTGCCAGACTGCCTGGTCACCTACAAATGAAACACATCTATCTGACAAGCAGAGCTGTATCAAATGCACAGAGAACAATAACACACCTGACATCACGAACTTTCGTGTTTTTCCACACTCGGTGGACTTTCAAATCTGACCTGGTATGGTAACCAAAGCTAGCTGTGACTGTATATTAAACACTTACCTATCATACTATATTACAAATAAATTGCAATAAGTCACCGACAACACTTTCAAGTGTGTGCCATTGGTGACATAACAGCTACGGGTTTAGATTTGCAGTCAAGAGGCTGCTACTTCAACGTCAAGCCATTCTGCTTCCATACAAGGACTTTAGCAATAATTTGCACACTTTTCACCTTTTTTATCAAGCAGCTGGTGCTGGCTAAAGGGCCCCATAACTACTGACCAAAACGAAATGTAGCCCACTGCATTGTCTATAGCTGTAGTATATGCACTATGTATACTGAGAAAATGACTAGGCTGAAAGATATACTTTCTTTTCTAACATTTCCAACTTCTGGGTTACATACTACATACATACATACCAGCTACATAAATAACTGCAGAATCGCTTTAGCCATTTTTGTTTGTTATTCTTAATTACAGTGCCACAATTTCAAATTACAAATACAATGGCTGCAATATGCACAAAACAGATATCAATTAATACTTCACAAAATGCTACATACTTCAACTGTAATATAATCAAAGTTGAAACTGCCTATATCAAAGCTGAAGCTGCTTGCAGATGCAGCATATAATGCCCCAAGAGAAACTACTATATAGACATTCAACATCTTCAAACTTCAAATCCCTCAGCTGCAGAAACACAACAAGCAATACCACACTTAAAGTTGAATTACAAATCAAAGTGTCTATTCACACAGCTGGCCATTTCCTTTTGTCGGTCATATATAATAATAATAAGGATAATAAACAGATTTGTATAGCGCCATAAGGTCGTAACTTCAGAGGCGCAAACGACCTGGGCATGCAAACAATACGGTTTTTTAGTGGACTTTGTACAAAATACTGATAATTTATGTATGGTAATAATCTGCCTGCTGCACAACATGGCACTTTTGTAGTTAAATGCAGATCATTCAGTTACTTAAATCTCTTTAAACCCCAATTTGTCAAGACAGGTTTTTTAGGGATGTTAAACGGTAGCCGGAAAACCGGTAATCGGTTTTTAATCCGGTGGCCGGTTTGCAAAGTGAGAAACCGATTATCGAAAAGTTTTATCAATGTATTGTGCATTTATATATTGATA
>Ga0126335_1002090_pt1 | contig 11698 bp, 6 predicted proteins | sample OlaspJWI45metaG_FD_108409 | JGI IMG/M metagenome (GOLD analysis project Ga0126335, IMG submission 108409) | Marine gutless worms symbiont microbial communities from Oahu, Hawaii - Olavius sp. 1 OAHU.JWI-45 metaG | ecosystem: Host-associated > Annelida > Digestive system > Unclassified | place...
TAACTTATGCCTAATTCCAAAATGGCTCTACAACTTTTTACACCTAGGTCAAGGGACTGTAGATGTCACATTTAATCGAGATCTGGTTAAAAAGTAGGACTAACAGCAATTATTTTCAGGGGGGGCATCTTTAAAATAGCTTTAATTTGTATAAGTTATGCAAAATTCCAACAATAATAATAATAATAATAATAATAATAATAATAATAAAACAATGACTTATATCGCGCCGTAACATGCCGGGGGACTATATAACTTGTTAGACCTTGACCCATAGATTGTTGATACAAAGTTTAGTCAAACCTGATGAAGACTGTAAGACTGAGATGAAGTAAAAGATGATGAACAGACGGACACGGACAACGAAGACAGACATCCCTTAACTCATCAGAACCACTGACCTTCGGTCACAGCGGAGCTAAAAACAATTCAAAAGACGCACCTCTGCGCTGAGCCAACACAGACCTTGACAAGTGTGTCAATGTGTGAATGAAACACCATTGGGCTGTGAGACGTCAGCAGGAGATTGAGAAATGACAATGTGTCGATCTTCATGTTCGAACTGGAATTCTTGTCTCTACACATCACCACCAGCAGCTGTATGTCACTGACTGACTGAAGAATACTACTATCCACAACAGTTTACACAGCAGAAAATATGCAAATTAGGTCAAACGGGGTCAAGAGGCAGAGTCATGTGACCTACTTTTAAATTTTGGGACCCCCTTTGTTTTCAGAAACCAAAAGTAGTTGTATCTCAACCACAGATTGACCGATCACTTCGATATTTCACAAACACATAGATTTCCTCAACCTTTATCAACGAGTTATGCAAACAAAAAGCCTTTCTGCTTTGACATTCAATTTTGACCTTCCTGTCCAAGTGACGTCAGCATTAATTCTAACAAAATCACGTAATGCGAGCGTGTAGATAAATATGGTGGAAAAACTGCAAATATTAATGTACAAAAACTGTGTAATGGCTACTGTTAAATGACACATCTAAAACAGCAAAAACTAATTTCCTCACCTCAAGGGCCATGGACATAATAAGAACTGTGTATTATGCAGGATTGGGTCGTTCCACTTTTCAAATTTCCGGTTCGGTTACCACGGTAAAACCACGGTTTCGGTTCAGTTTCGAGTTACTAACTTGCCAAATAACCATTTTGGCCATAACTCCCTTTTATGAAGAGACACTGCAATTTTGACAAAAAAATTACCCCCTATTAATAAACTCATGTGTACTATCACAAGACGAGTCAAACAAGGGGTCATACTACCCAGGTGACCTTGACCTTGGATATAGTGGTATTACCTATTTTTAGTCATAAATCCCTTAATACAGCTTCAAATAAAAGTTACAAGCCAAAATAGTGCATTTCGAAAGCCAAATCTAAGCAACTATTTATTTCCCACTACAGCGAGACAGCACAGAGTCTTACCCTAGAGAGAACTGGACACCGGGAATAATAAGAGCAACGTGATCAGCGACGGCACCCGGAAGGACCTGGACAAGCTCCGAGAGGAGACTGAAGCAACACTGACGAGTTTTTATACTCTTCTCTCTCAGCAGCCGATGAACTGCCTTGACGATGCTTGGCACCTGTGACTTCAACTGACTCACAGGCCTGACAATACAACACAATACTTAGAATAAGTAGATTCCTAAGACAATTGTAAAATAGCTCACACAATTTAGTGATGTTTTGACAGCAACTTCAACTTTTTCAAACTGACTTCTGTAGTGTAGACTTCTGTGGTATGCACAAGACACTGCGAGAGAGCTTAATATAAGTTTTAAAAAACAGCAATTTCTGCCAAAACATCACCAAATTTTGTGGTCATAGATGTTTACATTTACAGTTCCTTCAGCAACAAATCTGTAATTTGTTTCAACCAAATGTTCCTTGGGTCCCCAACAGTCTCCACCCCGAGCAAGACCTCAATCCATTCAGCCAGGTTTGTACTGCATGAAGCCGCATGACAGACTTACAAACGATCCAAATCTCATGCATTCGATGCAGCCTAATAATTAGCAAATTAATAAGTATACAAACAATACTGTCTGTAAAAGCATACCCTTCTTCCAGTTCCATTGAGTCTGGATCCTGAATGCTAGATGGCTTTGTCTGTTTCAGTAAAGTGATATACGCGTGGAATATATCTGCCTTAACATTCTCCTCCCTCTCTGTAAATAGCAGGCAAACGTAACAGTCATCAACACAAAGTGCTTTATTACAAACCATCCAGACAATTAGTAATCAATAAAAAAATTGGGACATAGCTCACAGGTTACAAGTAATGTGCAGAGCACCAAGGTCATCAGCAGAGCTGAGGCTGCGGATGCTGGAGACCCAGACCCTCATTCAGCATTGGAACCAAACCCTATCTTTGTTCATAAAGGTGCCAAGTTTCATCTCGAAAAAAATTCAAGATTCTGCCTCTCTTCCCCCCACCCCCAAAAAATAGTATAGACATCAATCCCGTCAGTCTACCAACATGCCAAAACTGAAAATTCCTCACTTACGATTGGAAATCACATACTAGAAGCATCAATAGAAACAATCAACATCACGTAACTATCAGCAACACTTATGCAACAATGCAACAGAAAATGAGCCAATCTGAGTTACCACCATGCCCACTGATATATGAGAGAAATCACATGGTAAAAAAGTCTATTGAAAATATCACACTGTAACGAGCTGAACCTTGGCAAATGAAAATGGAAAATGGACAAGTTTTTGGCTTCACTATTACTCAGTCGTACGCACCTTATCCCTACCCATCACTATGTCCCTATTCAGCCAATTCTACAGTAGTAAAAAGCACTACCTCTTATCAATTAGCTCAATGTGACTGCTCTAGAGTTAGGGTTATTAGCTGTTGTAGTCTTTGGTTCATCTATAGGACAGTACCTGATACTGGATCTGGCTGAAATCTGGCTCCGGCCACAATTATGGCCGAATTTCTGGATTTGAGAAAAAGTGTTATGTTACCTGACAAAGCACCTTGAGTGATATTTATGAAGTACAATTCAAAACTGATTAAAGTCAATTAAATGGAACAGTGGGTGAGCATAGGTTTAACGTCCCACTTGACACATTATAGGTCATTTCGGGGACAATTTTTATGGGTCAGATGACCCAACCAACGGTGTCAAAGCACTGAAAAAAGCCAGTTGGCCACTGAGATAGGCTTCAATCCACCAGAACCACTCCACTGTGTTACCATATAAACCAAGGCAACCACTTCTAGGCTAAGCACAGTGTAAGGGTCTCAGTGTGACAAAAACCCAATCTGCAGGACCTATAAGTTGCCTAGAACATTGAGCAGCAACAAAATGTTGCACAACAGTACAGTGACTAGAGAAGCTCGATTAATTTTCTCTCTTTACTCCAGACCAACAGCACTGATCAGATGAGGCCACTGAGGCTGACGGGTGCCAGGTTTAGTCGGCTTTTGTTTTACGACATCCTGACATCCAACCAGGAAACAGGGTGGGTCTATTCTTTCAATGCTGGAGCCCATATGGGGGATTAAATGGAACAGATGCCTTAACTGAATAATCATTCAGCTGTTTTACGTTTGTGACTGATGCGAGCATTGTGTTAGTTGCTAAATAAAGTCTCTGAGTATGCTAGTGAATGTTTCACAGTTCTTTGACAATTGTCTTCTTTCCTTGACAATTTAACAAAGTCACAAATCTGGCTCGGGCTGGATTTACACTTACAAAACTCTAGATATGGAAAACGCAAATCCGGTACAGCCCTAGTCTGCTATGCTACAGTTCGTAGTGCAACGACTGCAGATACCTTTGAACCGGCTGATGAGTGTCGGTGAAATGACGCTGTAAAATTCTCTGAGCATCTCATGTCTCGTAGCAATGATCGCAGCCAGACATTTGGCCGACGCGCGTCGCACCTTCCAACTCATGTCATCATCGTCACTGTACTCGTCATCTGAGTCGCTGGACAACACGGCCACACAACCCATGACTCACATTCACAACTGGCACACATACATCTGCCATCAATATTACAATGGCGAATATATCCCATCCACTTTCCACTACTGTCTGCATAAACTACATGGCATTTTAAAAATCAAATACTAGATACACGCACCACTACCCACAGACTGCTGTTACTGTGACTTACAAAAATAGCTAAATAAATTAACAGCAAACATCTGCCATGTAGGCTGATCACAGACGCACACACGCATGCACACACAAAATGGCAAGCAGACACCACAGGTTGATCGCTATGCATCTTCCACCTATAAGTGCACAAATGCATAAAAAATGCTACAATATTATTTGTGAATGTCATTGCACTGACAAACATATGCATGATGGAACCAGGCAGATTAGCCTTAGATGAATCAACTGTTTGCCAAAAAGTAAAGAGCTTTCATACATCTGGTGCCATATTTTTGTAAAAGCCACATAAGATAACTACAAAACGGGGCAACTGCTTCTAAGCAGCATGTGGCAATCTAGTGGACCTCTAAGCTTCTCAGAAATTGTGCAACAACAAAATGTTACACGACAGCATAACAGGAGCAGTTCTGTTAATATTCCCTCTAACTCCAGACCAACATCACTGATCAGATGAGGCTGCGGAGGATGGTCTGTGCAACACGATGCAGCAGACACAGTCTGTCACGCAATGACTGTAAAAGCAAAGACAAAATGTACTCAGCATCTTCATCGTCATCAGTCTCCATACTGTTGTTACCATCATGCTCATCATCATAGTTGTAGTTGGGATCATAGACGATATACTCCAAACAGATCTTGATTATCTGTTTAACACACAAACACGTATCACACTGGCACGAGACATTAGTAATACATACCAATATCTGACTATGATGTACCATCAGTCACATGCCCCAAGTAGCACAGCTTACTCCACAAGGCTCCTCCAGCACTAACTGTTAATTACGATTATGATTTACGCTGTGTCGTGAGCAATGTTCATCGGTCAAAGGTCACCTTCAACACGTCTGGTTCATGTTGAGCATGGCCAACCTCTTTGGCGCTTCCAGGCAGCAGGAGTGCCTTAAATAAAAGTGTGTAAAGCATGACAATGGACAGAAGATAGGACCACTTAGCAAAATGTCCACACAAATATCACACAGCTACCTTCTTCACCAGTACACTACCAAAACCATTGGGCAGAAAATGGTGCAAACATGCATCAATATAACCAGCATCTGTATCCAAGACTGACGACACTAGTTACCTTTGGTATATGTGGAGAGATATCCTTTGGACAGCGCCGGACAAATGACTCAAAAGCCTGCAAGCAGTATTCACGCAACTCGTCATCTTCCACGCAACTGAACTTGACAACGAGAGGAATCACTTTCTCGAGATGTTCTCCGATCCTGTGCCCAGCCTGACGACTGCAGGAACACACCAGAAATGCTTTCAAGAACTTGCATATTCAGCTTCTAGCCTTGGAGTTGGTGTCAGTGCTGACTGTAACTGGTGCCACTGAATGATCACAAAGGAATAGAACCTTTCAATAATGACTAGACAATAACGACGTGAAGCACTAGCCACACAATATACGCTGGTGTCTGGATGAGGGCAACTGGAACCATACTTGATCCAATCAGCCCACACTATACCCTTTCCCACCTATATTTAATGACCCCGCTAAGAGTGACATCGTTAAAATTATGTCACTGATGTTTTGCAGAAGAAAACAGTTGTGTTAGAAGATTTGGTGAGTGTGACGGATGGGCAAATGGCATTTGTGGATAAATGGACAGGTGCTGGTGGGTAAAACTGTGTGATCCTATGGCAACATGTGCCATACTTGACTACTGCTGCAGTGATGTGTGAGCTCACCTTATTAACAGGTGCTACATCAAGTGTGTGGACCTTTACCTAAAATGTGCAGCACACTGCATGCAAGCACTCTACTAATTTAAACAATACGCACTTGAATCGCTCACTATAAAACGTGACAACGTACGTGATGCCACCAAGGCACTGTATATAAGTGCGTGTTGTCGAGATGCTAGTGTTCTTAGACAGTTCACTCAGCAGAAATTCCAGCAGCTCCACAAACACAGCATTGTTGCAGCTCATCACCAAGTGTCCTGCAGTCACCACATCATCTAGACTTTACAGAAATGATCAATAACATCACGTAAAATTAGGCAATACATCATCAGCTACAAGAAATGCAATAAAGATGAGCCAAAACTCGGAAATTGTTTTCCAAAGTGTCTAACTCCTTACGTGATGGTACAGAAAGGCATTCCATGTGTTAAATTTTTCAGTCGTCTGGACTAAAACTGACATGAGCCGTTGGTACTACAAACAGTACATCGTGGTCACCAAACTCAATGGACTTCAGCATCAGCAGCAGCAGCAGCAGTACTACGAATGCTTGTACACACAGCTAGTTATTTCACTAGAACGTTAAATCAATTATCATCAACACTAAGTTAAACTTAGTATTAAGTTAGTAAGCTTTCTCACTCTCAATATAATTGACAACTGTTTCTTAACAATGACATTTTCTTCATCATGACAGTAAATATACACAAATAGCTAGAGCCAGTTAAAAGACACTTGTAACCCAATATCAAAGAGTGAAAATGTCTCTTAGCAGACAACAGCACAGATAGAAATCAGTTACCAATAGCAATAATGGCACGCTTCCTCACGGCCAGTCGTGGACTAGATAGCTGAGGCAGAAGGGCTTGCTGGATGCACAGGTGAAAGCTCACCAGCAGACCTGCAGAACAAGTTAACGAATGTATACACAACCTTTGAAATGGTTAAAATGTAACTTACCTAAAATGGTTTTTTAAAGTTCTCTTTTAAAAACACCCCACTGGCAGTCTTCTAGCAAATAACTGTCTATAAAATGATCATATCACTTCACTTTATGTAGAAAATGGGGGGAATCAGCTGTTGAACTACTGCTATCAAATTGTCATTAGATGATAAACACTGATGATGTCATGCTACGTGTGTATTTAATTCATGGCACAGCTGGCGCATCACGGCGTCTGTTGTTTGCAAATAATGAAGCTTAATGCCATGCTGGAGTTGACAGTACACAGGCACGAGTTGTTGATAAAATGTATATACGGCCTCACTATGCCACCTGCCATTGGTATCACACAGCTTGAAGCAGTGGTTTCATGCACGTCGCTAGTGATCACATCGATAAGATGACATCGCGATATCGATTAGGTGATATTGTGATATCATTCACAGATGTGACCATCTCACGATATGAAACACCACGACATACAACATATCGATTAACTCCTTGACCTATGATGTGAACACTACAAGTCGCACATCATCCACACCATTGACTGCACTTCAAGCCAGTAGTGACTGGTGTTGGTAAGCCTAACAATTAAACTACAGTTGCAACTTATATGACAGCAAGTGACAAGCCTAATATGCTATTACTAAACTGACATGTGGCGCCACACACCTATAAAACATGCACGCACATAATCACACATTTGAGACTGGCAGCCTCACTCCTAGACAATAAAAGCCACCCCTGTATGTACCAACAAGAGCCTGTATGATGGCTACTGACACCAAGTGTATGATAATCGATTATAAAAAACATTAAGACATCCCTAGTACATTTTGCTTATCACAGATCAAAATCTCTTTTTGACTTCTCGCAACTGCCTGCTGCAACATAAAACAAAGGACAGGGCAAACTCACTGCCAAATCGACACAGAAGATCACTCAATATGTCCAAAGCTTCCAACTGAACTGACACGTCTTCTTGCTTGAAACAACATTTAACCAAACAAAAACAACATAACATTATACACACAAAGGACCACTAATACCAACTGACCTTACCCTTAAACTATCCGGTAACAAGCACATCAGGCAGTCCATTCTTTCCAGTCATAACAAACAGCAATAAGCCTACTTCTGGTGTTACAACAATTCATGAAACACTCCTTTGATCCCATGATTTCACTTAAGAGTTGCTTACTGAAACAATTCACATGCATCAAAAAATGCCACACTAAAATCAGCCAGACAGCAAACCACGAGATGTCTCACTAGTTAACAGCTAAGATAACAAAGCAAAATGCAACTACGGCACACAATATTCTTGGTTATGGGTATACTATGCCAATCACTCTTCTGTTAAATGCTGAATATTGTCAAAATCACAAACTAAATATAACAAAATTCTACAGAATCACAATCATTATAGCCTCCACCTTGGTGACTGCACTTGTCAATCGTCCCGTAATCTTCTTACAGATGCTAGCAGCAAGCGCCGTAGATGTAGGTGCAAGTTCACTAATAACTGTCTTCAATCCTATGCAAACCATTCACATATCTACTACAAAACACAGTTGTCATACAAGTTTAAGCCAAGCTACAGAGTTTGCCATATTTCTTTTTCTACACAATTCAGTGGAACTATCTTTTACTAATGTGACCAAAGGATGATGACTTTAAAACAGCACATGTGAGGTTAACATTATTTGAAATTTTACTCTAATATATTAATCATTAAATGGTGGTAATGATTTAATGCAATTAAGAGTTTACAGTAGGTCAACAGCTAAATTTACCAAAACTGGAAGATAACTGAGTTGGGTAAAGATGGCCTCTTGTGTCGGGTCAAACCAACATCAAGAGATCATATCTGAAACACTTGCTCATGTAATATTGTGGTTTGTAACTTACCAATACTTGAGATATCACGCAGCTGTTCTTTTTCTGACAACATGTTACTACAGAGGGTGTCAACAATGGTTTCAACCTGAACGTCCTTAACTTTGTTCACCAGCGGCCCAAGACTACAAGCAATCAACAATGGTGACGTGGCAATGGCTACATTGTAATACACTGTCACGACACAGTCTACTCCTTTCTATAAACATCTACAGAACTGCCAAATGTTCAGTGATCATCAAGTTGCCATGAAAACAGTCAAAACAAAAAAACTGGATAACACTTAACACTCTGTTTCTCTTCAATACAATTAAAGGCAGTGATCAGAACCAAACAGATTGTCATCTATAGCACAATTAAAAATGACATTCCGCTTGAAGCATAGATTTACGAAGCTACATTGCCGGATGAAAAATGCCCACAATCGCATTTCAAATCTGCTATTTGGCAATATGCACCTTATCATAAAATTTAATGTTCCTGGGAGCTTTTTTAGCCCTGAAATGACATATAATGTATTGAGTGGGACTCACTTACTCTCTAGAATCTTTTTGTTTCTGAATTAGCAGCCACATATCAATAACGAAACCAATCTGTAGCATAATGTAAGCACTGCTGTGACAAGGTTGTCTTGTAAACAGGGGCTATATCACATGTCTCTTGCCTTCACCTTTCCTAGCCCTCTATAAAGACAGCCATATATCAATAACAACAGCATAGAGAATGACTGACGACCAAAGTAATAACAACAACAGTACAAATTATAAAACAGAAGCATTATGCCATTACCATTTAACTGCTAAATTCTGAACTTCTCCATTTTTATCTTCGAGCAACTTCAGCAGCATTTTAACCACCTAAAACAACACACATAATGCACTCATTCAAACTCGAAAGAGTTAATGACAAATTAATTTACTTGCACAAAACTCTAAAAAAATGTTTCAACAGGTAACATTTGTCATTTATCGAGTGATCCACATTCCAAATCTGGTGCAGACAGGACAAAGAATACTAATAAAAGCTCTGTTTCTAAGAATGAGACAGATAGCTCTATCATTCAGAATTTCATATAAATATTATTACATTGTTATACATTTTGTAATCAAAGTAAAAACGTATCAAAATCACACAGTAGGGCCTATATAGAAACTCTGCAACTGCTGTCTCACTGCAACAGATGTCACAGTGAGACCGTGTGAGAAATAAGGCAGGCTTATGTTAGTGGTAAGAATGTTTACCTAAAAATGCTCACATTATCATTATAGAAAGCTCCCAAGAAGCAAAAAACTAAATACTTTAAATAATAACACTTGCCAGACAATGCTTCCAACATTTCCTCAACTCAGTTCCTGCAACTAACAAACCGAAACACTAAGCACTTTGCTTCAGTCCATCAGTGATGTTTCTTACTTTTCTTTCACTGTCATCATCAAGTTTGATTGAATCTTTCTGTAGCTCAGACATCAGATCGTTGGTCGCCATGAAGCGAAAATCCTTGTCACTTGACGTCATCTGTTCACACAACATGTTTGTCATATCACTGACCAAGATTGTAATGCATCTCAAGTTAATTAGGCTTACTGGATACAGTTAACCTTGTTTTGGTTTTCACGGAATGCAACATGGCAAAGAGCAAAAAATATTGATACAGATATTCTAATATTAACACAGTTGAACAACATGGCACCACTGTAATCGTTAATCACAGATATAATGCAAATGTTTCTCAGCATAAACATAATCACGTACACTTCAAAACATTAACTTTATCGATCTGCATACTAGTACCAGTACAAAAGTTTAACTGGCAACAACACGCAGAAATCAATATTTAATTGAAAACATGCAACAAATAAACATCAGCACTGATGATACTACGCAAGCCGCATCAGTCACAAATAATATTCGGTGCACAGCCGACTGTAGATTTTTTTCAAAAAATGTTACTTTCTTGGTGCCAACAACTTCTGCGTTTTTTTGCCAAAATGCTGATGCGGATACTCTAACCCTAACATTAACCCTAACCTAATCCAGGTCACCTAAAGTTCGCACGTCACCGCTCCGTCTTGCATCAATCCCTACGCTAGGTTCGAACATCCGCAAATCCGCACGTCCGTAGTATTCCAGCCGCCCCGCATTTTACACCTGCCCGAATGTAAATACTTCTCTATAACGTGCGCTCACCTTCTCCAACAAATTAGCAATGTGAAACGATACACTAGCCATGTTGGAGCAAGAAGCTAAAACTTCGTCAGAAAATAATTTTCCAAAACTGATTTTTTACTGTCAAGAATCGCAAAAAAATCACCAAAGAATAGTTAAACAAACTCGAAAATTAATAGTGATGGCTCAATATCGCCTTTGCCAACGTACATAATCAGCACGAGTGCCGGTTCCGGCGGTCACCATTATAAAATGGCCTAAATTTATTAGAAACGTTTTAGGTTGGGATCAGTAAATAAGAATCGGTGTCGGCTGGGAAGGTAAAGGCAAGTATGGTTCATTCCGTTCCTGGATAAATGCGTGGGCTATGTGCTGTTCTGTTCTTTAACCCTCCTAGATCAGCGGTACGAGGTTTGACTACAATACAGTACAATATTCGTTTATTAGAAGCTGTCAGAACGCAGCGACGTACAATAATAGAACGGGAGAAATATGTAAAAAATGAAAATAAAAATGTGAAAATGGTACATAATGAGTAAGCTAAGAGTGGACCTGTAACTAGTATGTGTCTTTGTACAACATACGCATGAAGAAAGTACAGTCCATTAAGTGTGAGGCGTGAGTGGGAAGTTGTAGTGAATGAGTGCGGCGTCGAAGATTATAGTTCTGTGATGCGATTGTTGGTGGTGGGAGCAGTCTGTGAAGAACGTGATTAGAAAATCTGACAACTTTGCCAAACAGTTCATCGTCAGCGTCTTCGCACAGTTCCTCGAACGACGGCAGGTCGGCTGGGCAGTATCCGTGGCGTCTGGCTCGGTCTA
>Ga0126335_1002091_pt1 | contig 11692 bp, 14 predicted proteins | sample OlaspJWI45metaG_FD_108409 | JGI IMG/M metagenome (GOLD analysis project Ga0126335, IMG submission 108409) | Marine gutless worms symbiont microbial communities from Oahu, Hawaii - Olavius sp. 1 OAHU.JWI-45 metaG | ecosystem: Host-associated > Annelida > Digestive system > Unclassified | place...
CTTAGGCCTATATGTACACTAACTTTTAGCCATACATGCTATTATACCCTATCCATCGTATTTTAGTTAGTTTAGTTACTGTTATAACTTCAGATAAAACCTGGTACAGTGTATGTGCACGCCGCCGTAGGCTATTTTGTACGCATTGAGTTTTTCTTTTCTTTTATAGTATAGTGTATTAGTTGGGCAGCTGTTAGTACTGGTCTCAGCTTTGTTGTCCTGCTCGCAATTGAATAGCCTTATATGTGTATCTCTGGACATTTTGAGCAAATAAAATTGATTGATTGATTGACTGATTGATGAAGTAGTGACATTGTGTTACGGGACACGAAGGCAGGGAGTCCTGCACTAACATGTGGCCTTAATAATTTAAAATAGACCTAATAATTCAAATAATATCTTCAACAGAAATTATATAACTTGAGTCTACGTCTAAAGCAAGAAACGGTGCAGTAACCACATGGTCAGGCAGAGAATTCCACACATGTACAATACGGTTAGCAAAAATGGCTGTCTCTCGCAGAAACAGTGTGACATTTATTAAGCTTCATGCTGTTATCCCTTGTGTGACATGTACTAGAACGCTTGAAGAACATATCAGAGTCGACGCGAACTAAATAATTCAATATTTTATAACACAATATGAGGTCGGCCTTGACATGCCTGCAATACAAACTATCTAAACTAAAACTAGCTAACCTGCAGCTGTACCACAGATCGTACAGACCATTTATATTTTATAACAGCACTGTTATACAATCACATTAACCTAACAGTTTAAAGCCATTTGCGAACAGGTGGTGCAAAACATACGCATATACCAACCCTGACGGTGTCGTGCCAGCGGTTTGGATCGCGGTCGACCTGCATCGCAATGTCGTCGACGTCGACGAACCCCGGAGCTTCCATGCCGTCCGCCGTGCCTCCGCCCTCGGCCGACCGAGAGCCGGCAGGGCCCTGGCGGCCGGACCCGCCACCGCTGAGGGTGACGGCCGGCAAGGAGTGGCTGGGCGTCTTCTCGAGTTTGCCGCCGGCGTCTTCGTCGCTGACGTCGATCGTCGCCGGCTGAACGTCGATGTCGCGAGCCGAGTGAGACTTGTCGCGCGACATTTCGTGAGACATCGCAACTTTCACTACGCAGACAAAAGACGTTTAGCTTTGTGAATGCAAAACTAATTTAGCGATGGCCGTACTGGCTGTTGCGAGCCATCTGTCGAATGCGAATGAGTTGGGCAGCAGTATTTACGGTAGCCTACAATTACCAACATTTCCCACCCCTCGTCGTAGGGCGATCAAGTCCCCAACTACAGAACGCCGCCGTGTCTTGGGCTTCCAGAAGTCTCCAGCCCAGACAGGACGTCGATCAGTTCAGCCGTTTTTGCGGGGCACAGCTGTGTGACGGAGTGACACATAGCGGGCTACTGTGCTACTGGTCCGCAATATATCACTGATTAGTCCGCATCTCATGCATTCAATGCGTTCAAATAATTTGGTCGACTTTGGTTATTTTTGTACGTTTACTTGCCGGAAAACACGAGGCCAGATTTCCTGGCTTGAGACTCTTTTCATAGTCAGCGCAAACAACAATTGCTGAGATCCAGTTTAGCTGTTAAACGAGAACGCTGGCTAAAATAAGACTAAACATTAGGCGTAACTTTCGAATGCAGTAATATAATAGTAGCTATTTATTTACCCAAAGTAACTCAGCGATACAGGCTTGCAGTCAGTGCGCAAATTTCGACACAAGCTCCAGTGCAGTAGGCCTGCGGATGACACAGTTGTACTGTCGCTGTCACCGACAAATACTGTCAGACGGCACAGCGGATCGCTCGCGACTCGCGCGCTGTTTGTTTTGGCGCTGAATTATGCACTGCACGCCAGACTGCCGCAGGACCCTGGTAGCTGAAGCCCGACGGAGACGGACGTACGCACGGCACGGCACGCTGCAGCGATCAAACTACAGTAGCCTAGGCATCATTGCTGCCTGCAGCATCCATCGCTGGCTGGGATGCGGCTATAGCAGCACCAGATCAGCAGCGGCAGTTGACGTGAGATGTCACCTGCCGCAAGCACAACAATTGCAATTCGTCCCGATGTGCGCACTGCGGATTACCGTGTAGGACCGTACATCATTACGTTGTGTATTGTGTAGCCTACTACATTATAGGCCTACTCTTCGGAACAAAAAGCACACAACACTATACACACTATGGGTGGCTCGGTGGCCGAGTGGTTAGCATACCGGACTCAGGCTCGGAAGAGCACGGGTTCGAATCGCAGTCGCGACGCTGTCGAGTAGCAGTCTTAGGCAAACCGTTCACACCCATTGTGCTTAGGTCAACTCAGCCTTGCATCCCTTCGGGGTCGCTAAATCGAGTGCCAGCTTCGGCTCGGGTAAAGGCGGGAAAGTCACATCTGCCGGGTGGCATATGGTGATTTCCCGCAGCGGTGTGGTGAAATTTCACGAACTGCTATATCCTTACCTTTACCTTTACCAATATGCATATAGTCTGTAACTCTATATGCATTACACGATTACATTAAAAACTCGATTGTTTTTATGGAGCAAAGGGTAAATGAAAACGTATACATGTCTCGGTATGAGTACAAAAGTAATTTTAATGCACATGGTCATTTATAGCCCTTCTTATAAGACTTATACAATATTTTCTGTTTTAGGCCTATATTTTTGTTTCTCTTCATCACTAATTTTTGTATTCTCAATTCTCATGATCATGCTGTCTGCAGAATAGAAATTACGTCAGCATTGCATGTGCGTGTACAGCGACAGTTTTCTGAACACTGCGAGCTGAAAGCACGTTGCTGGACCGACTGATAACTACCAGATTGAACCGATCGAGATGCACGCGTTCGTGCGGCACCAAGTAATTAATAACGGCCAGTCTCCGGGCGCCCGTCACGACACGCGATGATGATGCAGCGGTGCCTCGAGGCTCGGATGCTGCCTGTAGCTGTATTGATAATATTGTACAGCGGTCATCGCGATTGATCTACATGTACACTGGCACTGCCTTCACGTACGGCTTTCTGAGTGGTTTCATGTGATTTTCTCATTTCACATTTCTCTTATAACCATTTTTGTCAACATTGTTATTAGGCATGGTTCATCGTGGGCGGCCGGGTAAAACTGCATGAGACGAACTGAGATCTCTTTACAGCGAAGATCCATACATCATACCATACCATACCGTGCCATACCTCCGCGCTTCTGGGATGAGGTAGCCTACGCACGAAGAGGCGCTGTATCAGGTGTCTGCACCAGCCTCTACCTCACTGAATCCGGCCACTGTTTTCAACACCACCCAACACTCACAATTACACGCAAGTCTGATTCACCGGCAACGTAAACGGCAAATCTCAACATTCATTTCGACATCAAGTGACAGCGAGATCTCTGCACTGGCTTCAGAGGACGGTTTTGATTCATACAAAGTCTCAATGAAACAGGCATAATACATGTCATAATACCATTAATAAACTTGCTGCATGCTATAACAGGTGTATCAAAAATTTCTTTAGTTCTAAAGGACGTGACAGCATGACTCTGATTCTATTCAATCTTGGTATGCCTAGTTACAATACTATTTTGCACAACTGTAAGACTATTTTCTTGCGTACTTGGCTGAACAGTACTAACAACACTGATTACTTGATTCCTTTTTCTCACAATAATGCATTGTGCAGCACTCGCGACTGTGTGCAATGGTCGAGCACTGTTGTCGCAATCACAATAATACTAACAAGACACCAAAGTAATCTGGCGAAAGCCATATCGAATGCAATATTTCAATATTTTACAACATTCCCCCACTCCCTTCCCCCTGACTGAGACCCGTATCTAATACAATGTGCCTTAGATCCCCAAGAGTCTCCACCCCAAACAGGGCCTTGATCCATCCAGCCAATTATTGCAGAGTGCAGCTGTGTGAGTGAGCAGCTGTGTGACAGATTGACACACCATGCCATTGAATCGTCGGTCACAGAAGGCCGTATTATTAGGCTGCATCGAATGCACAAGATGCAGACTATTGTTACCGATGTACGCGTTGTCTCTCCGTCAGTCTGTCTGTCACACGGCTCAACTCGGCTTCACTGTGCTAAAACGGCTCAACGGATCAAGATGCTGTTTGATGTGAACATTCTTTGGGGCCCATGAAACACTGTGTTACACGGGGGTCCTGATCCCCCCTACACTACAGAGAGTGGCAGTTGGGAAAAATTCAGCCAATTATGGACCCACTGCATATCTCAGGAATGGCTAAAGCTATAGACTTGAAATTTTGCATGCATATAGATAGCAGGGGGCGATAACAAAAACTATGCAATGCTAAGTCATAGTGGGTCGGGGGTGGGGTCACGTGACATACTTTTAAATTTTGGGACCCCCTCGTATCTCTTGAACAGTACAGCTAGAGTCCTTCACGTGCACTGTGTGTGGTGCATTCAATGCAGCCTTTGCTGAATTGCTTTGGCCTCTTGTTGCTATTATTAGTAAGTATGTTTATATTATGCTCGTTGTACATTCAATGTGGACTGATAATAAAGACAGGGAGTGGCTATCACAGCATATCATCATCAGCAGCAGCACAAAGCTGTTGTCTTGGGCACAAGCAACTACTTGACACAGTCTCGCATTACAACATACCATACATAACATTATTTATTTACTTATTTATTGTTTCAATGTTTTGTTTTGCTTCTTCGATGAATTTAAGAAGTTCTTCCGCATCCAACTGGTATCGGGTCTCTTTCCACTTCTGTTGGAGGTAAGTCAGTACCCTGCCGACTGCCGGACCTCTAGGCACTCCGGCCAGCAGGACTTGGTCACCGCGAACTGGAAACCTTGGCGGAACCCAGTCTACGACTCGTTCCAGAGTCGGCCGCAGGTTGAGATATTTGAGAAGCTCACAGAGATGGCGCTTTCGTCTTGCCGTGTGATCGTGAAAGTCACAGACTAGGTCCTGGCAATGCTCGAATGGTTCCGAGCCGAAGTCATCGTTGCGATGTCCGACAATAAACAGTCCCAGTTCCTTTTCTTCATTTGACATCTTCACTCGACTGTGTAGTGACAAAACCTGGTAAGAAGACAAATACATTTATTAAGCTGTGTCCAAGGGAGCACATACCTGTGCGACGAGTGGCTGCTTTTTCGTTCACGTGACCTTGATATTAACCCGATGACCTAGAAACTCAAATGTGAGATAGATATTCTGTTAATGTACTTTTACACCGAAAATGAAGGTGCTACGTTAAGACATTTGAAAATCGTAATGGCAAATAAAAAATACGAAAACAGCTCAAGCCCAAAGGTCACCAACCACCAACCACTTCTAGCATTCACCATCGGGCGAATACCTACCAAGTTACATCAATTTCTGTTCAGTAGTTTTCGAGATTTTGTGTGGACAGACAGATATACAGAAAGACATACAGACGCCGCCAAAAATAATACCTGCTCGCAGCAGGCGCGCAGGTAATAAGGCACTCGAACAGCAAACAGCACCGACACTCACTCATTCGCTTACTAACTTACTAGGTGTCAAAGTAAGCGGCCTAATCAAGATCAGGCTTAGATGCCTACTGCCAAGTGCACGTACAACTGAAAACAACACGTTACAATATCCGACACATGACAACATGCATTAGTGAACGCTTCCCCTTGAAACAAAAATCAATTTACAACTTACGAGTTTTTCCTAGCACTTAATTGCATTTGCATTGACAGCCAAACTCACAGAAACTGAGAAAACATATAAAACACGAAAATAATCAGAAAATATAGTTACCCTACTTGAAAAGAAATACAACAAACATAAGCAAGAGGCGAAAGCGATTTGGCAAAGGCTGCACCGAACGACCCCGCAAAGTGAAACCGAGTTGAGCCTTGTGACAGACTGACAAACCGACAGACACTGCGATCATCGGTAACAATAGTCTGCATCTCATGCATTCGACGCAGCCTAAAAACTAACCCAAGGCTACACAGGCACTAGCTCACACGTGAAAACAGTTCCTACAAATGTGCTTCCGATCGTGGACCATTGCGGTAAAAATATGTCACAGAACAGTGAAGACCTCATCTTCAGTATGAAGCAGTGCTGACATAACAGTCATCGGCTGCACATCGAGCTCCCAACATTTCTGATAAACTCTCGTTAGCTCGTCAAAATTCATGTCTGACGGAAAACCTGAAACCAGTTACATGATTCATGTTACTATCCACCTACTGCTGGTAGAAATTTCAGATATATACAGATAAAAATAAAAAAAACTGAAACTCACACATTACAAATTATTAATAATTAATTAGTACATAAAGAATCAATATTACTAACACCGTTGTCCATGTGGCTCTGGCTTTCTAGCAGCATTTATTCTTTATATCAGAAAAAGTTAAACTATATCTTCTTGACACAAAACAATAAAAACTAAGTTACTGGTAAAAACAAGTTAACAAAGGCAAATCCTAAGCTGCTTCCTTGTTTCTAAGTGTACAAAAATATGAAAATATGTTAAAGTAAACAAAAAACTGTTTGCAGACCAACCAATATAATTTGTGACTCCCAATTCTGCCATAATACGAAAGATGTCGTCAGCATATCTGCCTATTGCGATCTTCTTCACTTCGACCCAGATTCGTTCTCCAGATATACCTGCATAGAGGACAGTGATATTTGGATAATGCATGTCCCTCGTGCCCGAAATGAACTACAACGTGTCGAGTAGGACGTTAAGCCTTTACTTACTCACTAATAGATGTTCCACTTAACAGATCAGATCAGACTTGTAAAAAATATTCCTCAACAAATTACCAAGTAGTTTTTGTTCACAACTTGACACTTCAGTAAGATCACAAATAAAGCACGGAAACAATTTTTGAAAATGTGTTTATCATTAGTGAAATGAAGACAAATGACACATAAAACTGACACCACGACTTTACTGAATTCAAAAGCCATCTCGCAGCGAGCTATGTCATAGTCAAGACATACATTTTCACTAACTTTGCAATCCATCGGCGTTTTCACGAATGGCTTTCAAAGTTACACTGTCGTGTTCACAAGACTGCTTAGCTATTCGTCCATAGAACCTACATGTTCACAAGCATTATCGTCGCCGTCATTGCCACCATCATCTTAACAAAATGCAGCCAGATACAGACAAAAGATAACAAAGACAAAATACAAAAGGACAATGAAACATAGAATACCAAATACTTGCAAAGAGACATAAGACGATTATGACAATAATCTTAAATGACTGAAGTAACCAAAACACACCGACATTATCAGGCATCATGAAATGCATGAGACGCCACTGGATGATCCTGGCGTCTGTCTGCCTGTCAGTCTGTCAGTTTGACAATCACACAGGGACACGGACAACTGCTCGTCGAGTGTTTGCCAGATGGCGCAACTATGCGAGGAATTACTACGTTGCTGTTGCCACTTGCTTCATACATACCTGAAGTACCGTAAAATGCGTAGAAAATCTTCCCGTATGCGAGCTCCAGGATCTCCTACGAAGGACACACGGCTTTCCAACAGATCTCGCTCTCCTCCAAAGTAGTCATAAAGTGTGCCGTCTAAACCTGAAATACAGTTATGATTGAATGATGACGTATTCTGTACAGCCATGCGGGTAAAAAGACAAATTTACAGTAAAATGGCTTATGCTAAAACACTTTTACCACACTTATCTGCATATAGCAAACAGAGATAAGTTAGTTAAAAATAACTAATGACTAACTAACTGTTCATAATGACGCGAGTTTCACAGACACTGACAGGCAGTGAGAAGCCCGGTGGCCCTATGGCACGGTGACCTGTGCTGTGCCCCCCGGTCAAACAGATAACTAAGATAAGAACTTTTGTACTATAACTCATAACACAAAACCCCAAAAGCAAAAAACTTACCAGATAATGAACTGACGCTAGCCGAGACCAAAGAGCCAGGCAATGCACTGCCCGTCCACTGTTATCTTTGACCTTATGACCCCCAAAGCAATCCTAAGCATGGCCTAGGTCAGTAAGCCCAAGCTAAACGTCTATGAAGTTTCGTCAATCTAGGTGTAAAGAAAGTCTAGCTATCCTCTGGATACCAGAGCGATGACAAGCGGACAGCACTCCATCTTAAGACAGGCTTATAAAAAAACTCAAACAAGAAACTGAATCTAAACGTGAGGCAGTCACCAGTTCCAGCAGTTAGCAAACAACATCAGTCACTGACCAAGAAACATGGAGTTGACGGTGAGGTCACGTCGTGCGGCATCAAGTTGCCAGTCTGTCGTAAACTGCACCTCAGCGTGACGGCCGTCTGTGCGCACATCTATTCGCAACGTTGTCACTTCAAAGTTCTCCTGTCATCACAATCAACAATCTGTTGATTCTCCTGTATAGCCGCATCAATGAAATCATACAACACATTTCTACCTGTCTACTGTCTACTCTGGAAAACACTCAGATCAGACATGATTCTGCGAGTTGCAATGGTAGTTGTTTAGTATCAGTATCACAGACGAAAAGACCACATACCTGCTCACAGCCACTTTTTTGCGGTTGTGACCTTGATCTTAACCCCATGACCTTGAAACTCGAAGATGACCTAGATATTCTAAAACTGTACCTTCACACCGAAAATAGAGTTGCTAGGTTAAGGCATTCGATACTACTAATGGTGGATAAGATATGCACGGCAAATGAAAAAAATACAAAAATAGTTCTCAAGATCAAAGGTCAAGGTCAAATGTCACCAACTTCCGAACTCTTCTAGCGTTCCCCGTGGGACATATTCCTACCAAGTTACATCAATTTCTGATCAGTAGTTTTCGAGATTTTGTGCAAACAGATGCACAGACGCACAGACAGACAGACAGAAACCGCCAAAAACAATACCTGCTTGCAGTATAGGTGGCATGCAGGTAATGAAATGCATGGCCTATGCACTGCTAATAACTACAGTGGGAGTACTGAGTTAGCAAATATATACATGTACATATGTGTCTCACTGTCATAAACAGCGTTAATAGTGGCCCTCAATAGCTGACCAGTTGTAGCATTCAACAACGAAGTTGTTAGGTTGCTAAGACAGTGACTGTATGGGGTGATCAAACCTACAATCTCTTGACTGCAAGTGAGGTGCAAGGACCTAACCATTTAACCTCTGTGCGACAAACAAATAACATACAAAACTGTTAAAAGACTGGACATAAAACCTCAACTAGTTTAGAGCTACCTTATCATTTATGCGACAAGTGACCGTTCCATGCTGCTCGCCTCGTCTGTTTATCATGCGTATATTCTCTGTCTCAAACACTTTCTTCATTTCATCTGGAGTGGCCGTTGTCGCAAAATCCAGATCACTCGGAACTTTGTCAGAAAGCAGGTCTCGCACGGCGCCGCCAGCAATTCGTAATTCATAGCCATGACGACGAAATATGTTTTCAAGTTCGCCAAGCTCTGGTGTGAAAATGCTCTTCAATGACAGGCGCCTAGGTGTTGCAGGTTTCATTGTTCTCTGGATATGAAATGAAACACTTCGATGAATAACACATCGACTAGTACAGAACAATACCGGAGATCTGACGGAATTGGAAACAGTACATCTCAGAAACTTGTATAACACACGCTGGCTCATATAGGCAGCAAACTTCACAACTGTCACACAGCCATCAAAGTCACTGCTAAAACCTGAAGCATATTACAAATATACTTATTTCTGGAAATACACAATACTACCAGTCTGCATTTAATGTAGGTGCTTATGATATACAATAAAAAGGGATCCTACTAATTGCATTCGCCACCAGGCACTGTCAGAAACCATCTGTCACCGTCAGGCAGTCGTCCGGCACCGTCGGTCCAGGGAATAAACAGAACTTTCAATCTTGTAACTTGCATAGTGTACAAGCATGCACTGTAAGTCATCTGAAAGGAAACACAGGAGCCACCACTCATGTTGGGAATGGTCTACTATCATTGGGATGGCACTTATAAAGCTTCCAATGCATTCTTCTCCCACCTACAATGCAAGATTGAAAGTCCACTCCTGTCTATTCCCATGACCGATGGGTGTTGTGCACCAGAACTGCAGAATTTCATGATATCAATCAGCTGTTCTTCTGTATAGAAAACAAAAGCTGGAGGTTTACCCTGTAAACTTATCAATTGTTGCACAAGGTAATCACTGGGACTGCTTACTCTATGGCGAATCAAGCTTAACGTTGTGTAATACCAGAAGCATGATGCCATAGCTGCAAGGTGGTGCTACTGTCACTGGTATTACACATAGGCTAAGCTTACAAAGCTATTGCAATATTGCTAACACCATATCTCTCACTTCGTAAGCAAAACTGCTTTAAAACCGAGTTTTTGCTTGTGAAACATGAAAATCTCAAGCAATAACTGCCATACCCACTTGTTACGGTTGCAATTCTATTGTCTGTGGTTGCTAAGTTCAATAACAAAGCCCTCATACCTAAAACAACTTACTTAAGTGACCGAGACTATATCATGCGCATGCTGTACGAGAACTGTTATTAGCCTACTGCTACACCCTGCTGCAGCACTGTTATCACCCATTGTGCTTATGTTGTTTGCTATTTTAGAGACGTTTATCCTTTTATCTATTTCATTATTCCAATGTACGTACATCATTTAGGCTTATATTGTATTTTATTTAGTAGACTTTATAATCTCCAACATTAATATAGCTTTGCAGTTGACAAAGTTGTGATTAAAGAATGTTATTACTACTAGGGACTGGTCTACTATCATTGGGATGGCACTTATAAAGCTTACAATGCATTCTTCTCCCACCTACTATGCAAGATTGAAAGTCCACTCCTGTGTCTGAAACTGAAAGTACATATCAAACATCAGACATACACAATAATTCGGAGAGTGAGCAGTCCTTGCGAAGCAGTATATAAATCTCTGGGACAGGTAACAAGTTTAGTAGGGTTATCACACTTACGGCTGGGTTTAGGGTTCGGGTATGTGAGTAGACTAGTGATCAGTACTGATTATCATGTAATAACATATCACGAAAAAATCGTGCTCCTGGAGTTTCACTACCTAACTTGGAAATGACTTAGGGTTACCACAAACTAACCCTAAACTTTAAGTCTAAAAATGACCCTAACCCTAACCCTGAACCTAGCCCTATCCCTAAACCTATAGCCTACTTTCCATGTGAAATTAACTAGAGGAGCACCAAAGCATTCGGTCTACATAAACCACGCACCGGAACAACGAACCACACCGGCCGAATCAACTATGTCAAGTATCTGTAGCCACGTCTTTAAGGTATAGGGTTAGGGTTGTGGTTAGGTTAGGCCTCATAAAAAATAAAGCTGGTGATCGTCCCCGCCCGAACGCAAAAACGTCACTGACCCCAATTTATTTATTTTTCCAGTTATATCTGTTAAAATTGCATTTAAATGACTCCGTGTTTAGTCTTGGGCTAGTGCTGAAATGTTTATTGTCGACGAAGTTGCTTCTAGTATTTAACCAGATTTTGTTTATCATATAATAAATACCGGTACATGTATTTTCACCACTGACGTCATTTGTTCACTTCATATCGCACCTGGACTAAAAGGACATGATTTCAAGGCATTTAGTTGTTCCATTGACTCATTCTTCATGCCAATTCGCCTGTAAAAAAATTA
>Ga0126335_1002092_pt1 | contig 11690 bp, 7 predicted proteins | sample OlaspJWI45metaG_FD_108409 | JGI IMG/M metagenome (GOLD analysis project Ga0126335, IMG submission 108409) | Marine gutless worms symbiont microbial communities from Oahu, Hawaii - Olavius sp. 1 OAHU.JWI-45 metaG | ecosystem: Host-associated > Annelida > Digestive system > Unclassified | place...
ATTACATTACACAGATAATTTTACTATTGTTCGCCGAGTATAGGCCTATTCTATTGGATGTATATTGAACATTGCGTGTACCAATCCAGCCTTTGGCTGCTATATGAAATAAAACCACTATTCGACAACAGGTTAGTGTGAATGCACTGTATAGACCTACGACAGTTGTCGTAAAGCATAAACATCCAAAAATGTTTTTAGGCGGTATCAAATGCGCGAGATGCAGGCTATAGTTACTGATAAGTCACCGATGTGCACCGTGTCTGCCCGTCAGTCTGTCTGTCATGCGGGGTCATTCGGTGCAGCCTTCGCCAAATCACTTTGGCCTCTTGCTATAACTGTTTGTAAACATTGATAAAAACACTACTAGATAAAACACTGGTGCATGTGTGCTATGTGCTCTTGAAGTTTACTGAAGTAACAATTACAGTTAAGATAGATGTGACAATTTGCAATATGTGTGCAATATGATAATGTAACTGTTCAGCATTTAATAGATTTGCTGCTAGTGAATGTATGTTCTATACACTGTGTAGACAAGCACTAATTTCATGTGCTGTTGTTATATATACAAAGAAAATGTACAATTTAATTGTGCTTTGATTACGTTTAAAGAAAAAGCACACATTCTCTAACAGAAATTAATAATCTACAGGTAACAGATTACACACCTGCAGTCAATACAAGCTAACACTGTTATGCAGCTAAAAGAGTAGGTGATTATGAATGATACGAAGCTTGCAGTGTCATTTTAAGGTCAAAGAGGAAATCCAATGTATGAAATGCAGCATAACTAATTACATACTGTAGTACAACGTAATCGAGAACTGCACAGTTTAAATGGCATTACGTCTATGCTCTATACATAATCTACAGACAACAAATACACTAAATGAAATGTTGTTATTTATAAGCTATGGACACTAACTAATCAATAGTCTTACTCATAAAAACCAGCCTCGACTAACACTTGTCAAGAAGACTCCAATCACCGTCAGTGATATTCACATTATCTACAATTAACAACACACAATTACTATAATACATGATAAGGAGGTATAGATAATGCAGTCTTAAATTAAGTCGATAAGCATGTCTGTCATAATGTGGTAGGGATGTAGTTTTGTTCTTGAATGAGAGATGTTTTTGCAATGTTTCAGTCCTGAGTGTTGAATGTCATGATCTTATTTCACAGCAATAAGCAACTGTTGTGATAGTATCAATATCTATTCAGCCATGTGACATGAAACATTTAATTTTTTAACACACATTATATGCTCTTAAGTAGCATCTTTTGTAATACAGCATGAAAATGGATTGCTAACATTTCCCAAGGCAGTGCAGTAGATCTGACAAAGTTAGAGGCATAAAAGTGATCGGTTCTCACTTTTTTGGACCACTTTGTATATTCTACAATAAATTAGAGCCAAACTGTGAAATAGAATAATTGTTAAAAACGTCAAGTGTCATTCACTTCATTCACAAACAAAACAGTTAAATAATGAAGCATATATTTGCAGTACTGGTGATTAGTGCTATTTACAGGATTCATCATACACTATATGGCTGGATGAACACAACAAAAGATGTGACATAAGTTACACAACAATAATGTACATTATATTCTTTTATGGATTGTGAGCCAGCCTACCAGCATCACACACAGCACGGTCTTCTCTCTCACAGAATAACTGTTTCACAAGTCTCCTCAGTGACTCATTCTGTTGCTGAAGGTGCTGGCAAACATCTTTCAGTTCTGCATACTGAGATGTAGTGATTTCTGCTACACGTTGAAGATCACTCAACCATGGTACAGTGTCTAAACAAACACAGTATGCAAGCAGTCCTTATCAGCTATAAGTTCACGGCAGTCAGACTTGTCCAGTAACGGAGTAAAAGTAACGCGTTACAATACTTCAGTAACATTTAGTTACTTTTTACTTGTAACGAAGTAACTTCTTCCCCATACACTAGTATTTTTACTTCGTTGCTAATGTACAACATCGTTACAAGTAGTTTTTCCAAGAAGCTATGCCATGCTACAGTCCTGAGATTTGATGGATAGTATGTTGATTTGCACCATCCGTCGCGTCATTTGGTGCAACATCTCTGCCTCTCTCGTGATGTAGGCCTATCGGGTGTAGCATCATGATCACCCGTTGAGTTTACCAAGACTCGATTTTGTAGTTCCTGTAATGGGCAGACGGTAGATTTTTTGCGTCCACCTATAAAAGGCGAAAGGCAATATGTAACTGGTTGTGATGTCTGTCCTTCTGTCTGTAATAAGCCACATCATATGATGTCACAAGCTATTATTAGCTCGGGACAAGCAGACACAAAGCTTCCCGGTGATCGGCATCTAGTTTTCTCGCAAAAGTTACTTTTTACTTCAATTACCTGAGTAATTTTTCCATCATTACTTCTCTACTTTTACTCAAGTAACTATTTCAGAAAGTACTTTTACTTAAGTATTTTGAACAAGTCTGACTGCAGTTACATTATCAACACAACTAAGAAAACAGTGCATTTCAAAGGTAATTATGTGTCTACTTAGCTATGTGCCATTTCTCACATCTGGACTTGATTTAACTTTTTATGGCCATTGCCTGTCATTCTGTCCTTGGGATTTTAAATTTTATTGCTCCTATGATGGTGACCTCTATACTGAAACAAGGATTTTGATGCTCAAACTTGGCATAAAGTAAAAATAACAAACAATGCTTGAAATAATGTACACTGTTGGTCTATTGACGTGTCTGTGATTCATACGTTTTTCAAAAATTTACGCTGGTACAGACTGATTTTCACGTCAGGCAAGTCTCTCAGATGCAAATAAAACTGCAAGCTCAACATGAAAAATGGTTTATAGCATCATTCATAACACACTTTTCATTTTTCAGTAAACTTACTAAAAAATTCCAACAGATGCAGTCATATGATGTCAGATACTTAGACATTAGACTAACTCACCAGCGATAAAGTTTCTGTCCTGGTGATCAATGTCTTCAGACATTTCAGACATCTCTGTAGTTGCCAAATATTCAGAGATTCTCATTAAATCTTGTTGACCAGCTGACAAATCTTGCTGGACACAGTTTGACGACATGGCAAATGACGATGACATTTCTGATGCACTGACATCAAGCATACTTTCCTTATGTTCGTCAAAGGTTGCACTGGTCAACGTGATTTGACTGGCAACATTCTCAAGACTTGGAATGATACTATGAATCATACAGGAGCCATCTACAACTTGCCCCGTTTCAATCAGCTGCTTCAGCTGATCACATATTTCATGAAGTTTGTCTGCACTGCTCAATGACTTCTGAATGACGGCAGATGTAGTTTGGCTTTCAGGAGATTTTCCAATATCAACATTGGCATTTCGTTTCTGTCGACACTGTGGACAAGTCCTGTCTTTGAGCAACTGACGATGACACAGCCGAAGCTGGTTGTAGCGCTCACGTACAGCATTGTATGCTTTGGTCAATGCAGCTCGTGAATCATCCCCATTGCTTTGAAAAGACTCCATGACCGATTACGTAAGTTAAACGACAACCCTATGTTGAACAGACAACACTCAACAACTACAATTGGTCCAGTTTTCAGTTCTGGTGGGGGCAAAGTGGTCCTTCGTAGAACCAGGCCGCAGATGGGCCCATAGTCCATCCCCCAGTAAAGCCGCTGGTATTTCTTACCAGGGTACTATGAAAACCTCCTTGAGGATGTTAAAACCTAAGGAGGTCTCTAACCATTATATGGTGTTTCTTTCTGTTTCTGCTTAGTACGCTTCACCTGGTTCTGGGCATCCTGAGGTGTCCCACCAGGTGACAGCAGTCTTTTTGTGCGACTGCTACCCCTAGTATCAACATCAGTCCAGTGCACGATTCGCCACTGTGGGCGCCTCGAGCTCCCGGTCCTCTGTCAGCCTGTGGGGCAGCATTCGCTTTTTCTTGTTTCCTCTGGCACTTCCGTCGGGCGCCCGGGGTTTCTTCTCTTTGAACCACGACTGGTTTGCCTGTCAGCTGCAAAGAGCTGAGTTGTTGTGGAAGGGTTCCACGAGGGGCCCCTCTTCCGAATGTTCCCTCTTTCACTCCAGTCCATCATCAGTAATCAGATGAGGCCACAGAGGTTGAGGGGTGCCTGGTTTAGTCGCCTCTTATGACATCCGGCCAGGAGACGGAGTGGGTCTATTCTAAGCCCCGGAACCCATACGGGGTACTACAAAGGGTCACCACAAGACGACAGGATGACGCGGTAGACGACTGGAGGGCTAATTAGGCTGACGTTCAAATGACCCATCGTCTGTCCTTGATGTTCTTATGATAAACGACCTGACAGTAATTTACAGCAATGCCGGAACACTTCAGCCTGTCCCGTTGCGTGACAGATGCATGCCTAATCGCTCGTCGTCAGTTACCATGAAAACAGGACAGACGATGGGCCACTAGAACTTCGGCCTAATTAGCGCTAGAGCTGTCCCATTATCTTTTAGTAGGACCACTACTATGTGCCAAAATCGACAATTAACGTGTTACTAATGCAGGGAGGACCTCCCTGCATTAGTAACACGTTAATTGTCGATTGCACAGAATACTTCCACAAATTACCTGTTGCTGATTTTCTACATTTTATCACCTCCCTGGGAGGTGATAAAATGTAGAAAATCAGCAACAGGTAATTTGTGGAAGTATTCTGCGGAATCATTCCGCATTTTACCCATTGTCGATTTTCCGCATTACACATTCCGCACTTTGGTGACATAACGGATGGGTGCACTCTACTGCTTAGTTTGACTTGTCTTTATGTTGTATGTTTTTGTGTCATGCTATGTTGCTTTTGGCAGTTTTCTTTTTATAAGTAAAGTTATGTTAATACATACATAACATACTTAGTGGCCTAAGTAAAAACCTCAAGGACTACTAAAAAGAAAAATGCAGTCACGCCATTAACAAGTTAGCAACTAAAAAGAGGCAGGATCTCTGACAGATGACTAGCCGTCATGGGATCCAGCAGGTTCCACCTATTGACCACCCTATTCGAAAAAAATGCCTAGTGATATCCCTGGTGCACCGAGTCTTCTTAAGTTTCAGACAGTGACCCCTAGTACATTTCGTGTTTTCATCCAACATAAACAGATCATCACTTTTAATAATTCAGTCAAATCTCTCCTCGAGAGTCCACAATCGCAAATACCTTAATCTGTCGTCGTACGCTTTACTCTAAAAACTTTATCACGTTAAACAAAATACAGAAAAAATTACACAGAAGGAAAACTAACACCGGAAATTACGGAAAATAATACAAATCGAAAACTTGTACTGACCTAGTTTCAACCAAAATGGGACACCGTAAATCCGTCATTAAAAGAGAGCGGTCTGTCTAAATACCGCAGAACACTTCCAATTCCAAATTCACTGCAGACCAATTATAAGGAAGCTTTAACGTTATTTGTATCGCAGACCATCATTCTCTTGACTCCAGAGCACATCTAAAGACTCTGATAGGTAGACAGTATCAGAAAAGACTGTGGCGCACACAGCATACTAACGCTGAGTCTGATAGGGGGTCACAACAACTGCGAGGAGTGAACTTGTCTGGCACATTATTTTTACAACAGTACGTGGCCTGTTTGTATAGTCTGCCGTCTGCGTAACAATTTCGCATCGAATCGATGTTACACTATGGCTGTCTTGCCTTTTGGCATCGTTGAAGAAGGCCTTGCCCGGGGCAGCAAGATTTTTCTTGTGCAAGTTTCTTGGCAATTCTTGCACAGTTGTGCAAGTTTCTGGCACGAAACAGAACACATTCTATTTGATGTTCTTGTACAAGAAACTGGTACCAGTTTCTTGTACGTGTGCCACCGTCATAAAACAAACCGTATTTACAGGCGCTAGATTTCTAGAAATAAGGCATTAAATTAGTGTCTCTATACAACAGGAAATTGCCGCAATTAAAATAATAATATTTTATAGTGAGCGGTTGGTCTGTAGTCTAGCGAGTACGAGTGAACATCGATGAATACGAACAGATTACTAAATCAGTGATAAAACTTGTTAACATCCAATCAGCATGCGTGCATTCAGTTACGCGATTGCAAGTTTCTTGTTCTATTTTGTCCAAGTTTCTTGCACAAGTTAACTTGTACAAGTTTCTTGCACGTGTGTCACCGGCATTATTTGACTATTCTATGGTTATGTGTTAACAAAGATGGCGGAAGTAAACAGTAGTCGATTTTCTGCCCCGAAACAGACGACAGTAGGATCTGTGGAAGAAAGAGGACATGACAGTTATACGGTTACAGTTGGTGCGAGTCCGTCAGTTGAACAAGTACAGAGTTACACGACAAAGCCGCTAACGCCCACCAACTACGTACCATCGTCGTCCGAGTTCGATTTCATGTCATCGTCATCGACTTTAGGCAACAGCCCAACCGGTATGGTATTTCGTATAGTCGGCTTACAGAAATTGTCACCCGCTCAGGGCGCTCAGTGTTTGCGTCACTGTTGCAGACACTTTTTATTTGCATTGCAGTATTTATTGTGTTATTGTACTTTAACTAATGTGCTGTGTCTACTAGACACAGCACATTAGGTAAAGCATAATGAAGCTATCTCAAAGGCTGCTTGCAAGAAACTGGAACACCATCTGTGGTACTTGTCCGACGAGCTGGTCGGTCTGGCATTTTTTGACTCGGAAGTAGCTGTCACTGTCAAGCGCAAGATGGTCCAAGCTTTGCCGAGTTCGGAAGCAAACGGTCAGTGCGCAGGACCAAAACGGATCACACTCACTGCCAACAATTCCTCAACTGCCAGTCTGGAGCACTTTGTTAACTGCAACACGCAGAAGCTGTTCAGAAAGCTACAGATTACTGATGATTTTCTCAATTATGATCCTGAGTTATGGACAACTCAAGATGACTACCAGCAAGGCACTAAGATCATCAACGCTCTGCTGGTGACCAACGACAATGCCGAAAGAGGCGTGGCTTTAGTGCAGGAACTTAATAAACTGATTACTCATGATGAGGAGCAATTCCAGTTTCTCCTTCAAGTTGTGGCTGATCACCATCGTCAGTTTAGCAGTTGCCAGAAGTCACTACTGCACGGACAGTCGTCTGCGTCCAACATGAACTGACTTAGTAATTTTTTAATTGTGTTACAATTTGAACTGAAAACTTGTCATATTTCCATTGGCATTAAACCTGTCTCTGTTGTTAGCAATGCTGCTGCAGTTGTTATAAAGATGATCTTAAAATTATTCAAATTTTGTTATTAACATCAAATTTATGCAATTACAACCACTGAAAAATTCAGATTTCAACTTGTAAGCTGTTTGAATGGGTGGGAGACAGCACTTTCACAAATAAAAAAAATTACACTGTATTAAGGACCACCCTAGTGTCTAGTGTACGGGAGTATGCTAGACACAGCCCATTTGTACAGCAGCCCTGTATGTGCCTGTAACCCAAATGCTGACCCCAACCGTTACCTAACCCAAACCCTAAACTGACCCTAATGGTAAACGCATTACACACCTGGTCAAGTCATGCACATGTTGGTAACACAAATACAGACGAAATCAAACACTTCTTGTTCATCATTGCTATTTTCTCACTTGCCGATATTTACAAACGTTATTCAGCTATAGTGAGTTACAAATAACGCACATTCTATAATTAGATTAAGAATAAATCACTAATTTATGTCTACAATATAGCTGCAATGCTTGCTAGCTTTCATTTTCGGCGTGTGCAAATGGCCCAACAAAGAATATTGAACTTTTCCATGCTTTAGTTTTGGACCTTTCCATGTTTGACTTTCCCATACAGGAACCAGCATGGGAAGGTCTAAAATTGCAGTACAAGTTCCCGTGCGAAATATAAGAAATATTGTTGCATGGTATACATAATTTTATGCGGAATGATGAGTTCTTTTAAGATTTTTTAGCTATGTCTGTTCATATTATTCTTTTACGTGTTATACCCATTCTGATGACACGTTCTGAAAGTCATACGTTGTTGTATTGTTTTGATACACTCTGTACTATGAATCTTTGTTGTGCGTCAAGAATATCGATAAAGACATCCAGGCAGCTGTTTTGTTTTTATTATAGCTTTGGTGGTTGATGTGATTGCTGGTTGTTGTGCATCCTAGGACACATTGAGCATGGTGGGCCATCAAGTCGAGGCAATATACCAGGACTTAGACACCGAGGTGCTGCTGCAAACTTCCTTCAGAACAGAGGTTTTGGTTGGTTGATGGAAGTGGCAGATGATGATGAGGAAGACCAGCAGCCATTGCTGTATGATCTTATTGAGTCGTCATTTAGATACTATATCGAGTTCATTGTCATGCTTGCTATGCCAGCATTACCCATTGCTCACACGGACTGCTGTCGACCGTGACCACAATATGTTGGGAAATGAAGGCCCAGTGTTTATGATATTTGAATTCTGAGTTTCTATGTGCTTTCCTAGTCAAAAAGTGTTATCATCTTGGTAGCATTGATTCTTGATACTGCTATGTGAAAAGGCAGAAGTTTAAGTTAAATGTAGTATGTCAAAAAAATTGTCATCTCCTGTAAGCATCTGCTATAGCAGAGTCACAGCATTACAAGCAAATTTGTAGTATAATTGTTAGGAGCTGGCTGCTGTCGAGAAAATAGAGCCTGCTGATAAAAATGTTGCAAATATCAGATGTGTACTGCTCTTGTTATTTTTGTATAAGCATTTATTATCATTCTATTATCCTTATTTGTGATCTATATGAATCAGCTAATAACAAAACTTATATTTAAACAGATGTTCCTATCTGACATAACACCGTGTTACTAAACTGTAGCCTACTATGCAATTATCATGTCTGCACTTTATCACAGTGTCGTAAAGTTTTTGGTTCATTTTGTAGTATATGAAATAAAACAGCAAGCTTGCAATCTTTAAGCATTGAGCTGGTAAGTATACATTATTCATTATGTTATGGAGTCAGAAATGCACTTTTTGTTCATGTTTGTAGCGAGGAGCTTGATATTGACCTCAAAGACATATACTACAAACTGCGCTGTGTCATGCTGCCGCTGCCACAGTTTGGTTTCAAGAGACAGATTGTCCGTGAGAATCCCGATTTCTGGGGTCCTCTGATTGTAGTCCTGCTCTACTCACTGGTCTCACTGTATGGACAGTTTCGTGTATGTAACAACCGTTGTTGCTGTTGTTTTTTTATCAAATATTTTTCTGCTAGTTATTTTAAACAAACATTTCATAAATGATTAAGGTGTAAGTCTTATCTTCTGTAAATTGATGAAAATGGACTTGTTACTTTACAGTACAATGTTTTTCAATTAGACTGCATTGCATTGATTAAGTTGAGAGTGGAGCAGTTTTCCGTCAATCTTTGAATTAGACAATTTTTTTAAATAGAATATTCGAGTGAACAAGTGTACTGAACACTTGTTCACTCGAATATTCTGTGCAAATTAGGATTTCTTTATTTCATGTTCCCTGATATCTGTTTCAGGTTGTGTCATGGATACTAACCATTTGGATTTGTGGTTCGCTTCTCGTGTTTTTGCTGACTCGTGTCCTTGGTGGCGAGGTATTAGACATTTTTGTAGTTGCTCTGTTTGTTCAATTACAGTAGAATGTAAAGTTTTATTAGTTGATTATAGTGTTACTATTCTTGTTATGGAGAACTTACATAGGAAACCTTATGTCTCATTTGTGTACATGAAACCAAATTGAATGACCATGCAGTAAAACTAAAACAAGTTGTTTCAAGTAGCTTTTGACTGCCATTAAGAACTGATTTGTTATTTATTTTTGCAAAAGCAACACTTTGTAGGGCCACATTTTTGTCCAAGCACAGCATGAACATGCAGTGGGTGTGCACTAAATGTCAGTAATTTTTCCTATATGTCTTATGTTTGTGTTGTTGATCTGGTTTGATGCCTTTGATCAGCGTTAAACTGTCATTGCAGGTGAATTATTCTCAGTGTCTGGGTGTCATTGGTTACTCACTTCTTCCGTTGGCCATCATTGCAACTCTTCTACCTCTTGTACATAGTCAACATCTCATCAGCTTCAGCTTTAAAGTATATCATTACCGTCCATAATTATGATCTTTTAATTCTTTTAATGGTCGTTGGCCAGGATTGGGAAAAAAAGCTAATTTTATGTCATGTTATACAGTGTCAGTTAATGTTGTAAGATGCAAGGTAGTCCTGATTATCTTTGATTCATTTAAATGTAAAATGCACCAAAGGATTTGAGAAATCAACCTGCTGCAAGGAAATCAGTAACTGCAGAAGACTAATTCGACAATGAGCAGAGCATTATAGCATTTAGCAAATGCACTGCCGAAACCATATCAAGGGTTACATTATCATCTAACATGATAACCTGTCACTTTGCTTGTTAATTGTTATAATTGATTATTTGAAGTTAGCAGAACAAGTCGTACATTAATTGTAAATAATTTCATAACTATAATATGAATTATAATACACTGGATACTTGTTGTAACTCATTGTGGGAGCCAAGCAAAATGAGCGCTTCATGGAGATGTGTGTTATAATGAGTGTCAGGTGTATTACCATGACATAATGCATGTGATGGTCTGCTAGAAGATTGAGACATTTGGAATTATGTTTGCAGGTAGTTGGGGTGATATGGGCAACATTCAGTGCTGGTTCATTACTCTGTGGTCAGGAACTGCAACGCAAGCGCTCGCTCGTCTTATACCCGCTGCTGCTGTTGTACATTTACTTCTTGTCGTTGTATACCGGCGCCTGATACAACATTCTCAATTCATGTTTTGTACTTGTTTTATGTCCAGTGTGATACATACATAGATTATGTACAGGTTTGTGTTATGGCACTAATGCGACTATGTTCTCGTTAATAGGAAACTGTAGCACTCTTAACATATTTTCTGTTTATTTCATTTTGTTTATATTAATGCTGTAGGTAGTTACAGTTAGAAAAAACACAAAACAAAAATGCTGGATATGTGAGTGCCTTAAATAGCAACCTTGAGCTTTAAGTCATTGGATAATGACCAACAGATGCTGAAACTGAAAGGCATTCTTGTGATGGTCCCGCCGGAACTGAAGTTCACCATTGTGAATCATTTTCAGAGTTTACATCATAACTAATATGAATATGTACATCTGAGCAAGTTGTGTATATGTGTAATTAGCAGGTCTTAACATAGTATAATTATTGGCTTTCTTTGTTCACATACTGTATTTTGTTTGCTGTTTTCAACGCAGTTGTACATATTATTGTGTGAACACAGTCCACTGTTGACAGTTACATTAAGGTTACTGATGCATTGAGAGGTCCAGGTTTTGTTGGCTAACATGGTGTAGGAATATTAGCTGTGCAAACATTTGCAAATCACACAAGTATCAACAAACATGACTTCAAATTATTGCCAGTAAGTCTGAGTTTGTAACGTTTGTGTACTCTCTGCATATTTACATGTTTTATAGAATGAAAGCTACATACACAGTTAATCACAAGTTCATCGCTTTGCAGTCTTGTGCTTGATCTTCACCAATCTGTTGGCCTCATCTGATTACTGATGATGGTCTGGAGTAAAAGAGGGAACATTAACACAGCTGCTCTAGTTACTATAGCACAGTGCAATACTCTTGTTGCATGATGTTCCAGGCAGCTTATAGGTCCA
>Ga0126335_1002093_pt1 | contig 11690 bp, 7 predicted proteins | sample OlaspJWI45metaG_FD_108409 | JGI IMG/M metagenome (GOLD analysis project Ga0126335, IMG submission 108409) | Marine gutless worms symbiont microbial communities from Oahu, Hawaii - Olavius sp. 1 OAHU.JWI-45 metaG | ecosystem: Host-associated > Annelida > Digestive system > Unclassified | place...
AAAACTATATTATAGTGCGCCATAAAGCTGACCTGGCCAGCTTAATCTGCCGCACTCGTAGTGATCAAACCGTTGTCCTAAAACAAAAATCCAGGGTAGAGCTAGGGTTGAAGTCCAAAAGTGTAAAAACAACAAATTTACAAAATAAAATAATTACTTAAACATTTTCATACTGAATACACTGGCTCTGGCATATGTGACAATGCACAAAATTCCATACAGACGTACTAAACAAGCTTCAATACAAACAACATACATAGGCCTACGTGCATTAGGAGCAGACAAGCCAGTTGAATGATTAAGGTAACATCTAAAATGCAAAATGTTTTGCCTTTTTCCTTTTGTTACACTTTCGCAGTAAAAATTGCAAAAACGTGGACATCTAAAATGCGAAAGTATTTTTGCATTATTCTCTCACATTTTAGATGACGCGAATTTCGCACTTTCGCATTTCACAGTTTCGCATATTAGTCCCGCCCACAGCACGCAGCATGCATAGCAACTGAACCAGTCACCTTCATGGAACGACTCTAGACAAGTCATTAACACACACATTCCTAACATATACTCTTCATTAAGCAGTCGATATGATCAAAAGCAAGATGATGATGCTTTGGTGGTAAACAGTGGCCCCTACTGCAGGTTTATGGCTACCTTTGATCTCTGCTCGTGGTACAACAATGCTACCGGTTTATAGTTAGGGTAAAGTACTGGTACTTGTGCAGTTTACGACCCCTTTTTTTACGGCCTATAATGTGGCCAGTGCCACTTACCGTGGTTTGCAGTTTGTAATTCTTGTTTAGAAGAACAATTTTGACATGCTTTTGCACACCTAAATGCGTTAAAAATGCGTAAGTTTATGCTGTGAAATGCATTCCTTATCGGCACAGTCCCCAAATTCCCCTTAACCTAAGCCTAACACTAACCCTATTATCCTAACCCTAACATGTTCTAATGAGTTGACCTGAGGTTGAGTTGATTGGGGGACAAGTTGACTGCCATGCATGCTACCAAATATTGTGTGCATGATGTGGCAGTGATGAGTGAATTAGTACGTACTTAGTATTCACGCTATAATCCTGAGTTAAAATCTCTGTTGTGTGTGTGTGTGTTTGTTCCATTTAGATGCCAGCTGGCTGAGCAATGTAAATATCAATCTGCCAGCTGTAAAACGCAGAGCAGCAAGTCTTGGTGGACGAAGGACAGTTAAAAAGCAGTGGCAGGTATGACTTGGTGATCATTATCAGTATGCTGTTGTCACAAGTTACTGAGTGAGTAAAGGCTTAACGTTCCACTCGATATTTGCAACCAGTACACTATCTAGGTTGCAGGTGACTTTCTTTTGTTGTTTCTGTGGTTGAGCTTTTTATCAGTTGATAAATATTCAATAGATGTGATATTTTGATCTTTTTTGATATGATTTTGTATGTGAATGCACACTGAATATCCCAGAGCATAGAGCAATTGACTGTTTGCAAGATTGGAGCCAACAATGGTTGTTGAAGTTAAATATTTCAAAGTGCAATATGCTATCTCATGGCAGAAATGTGAATAAAGTTTATCGAACTGTATATTGGAAAATAGTAGAATTACATATTTGGACCAGAAAGACAGCTTTAACGATATTGGAATTATTGTCGATGAAAAGGTAGCTTTCAGAGAGCATATAAGTGAAAAATAAATAAAGCGTATACCATGCTTGGGATAACTAAAAGAAACTTGAAATATTTGAACATCAATAGTAGTCTTGGGTCAGTATACCAAAAAACCGAACCGATATCAGATATTTTAAAATACCGATACAGATACTGATCAGTATTTACAGTACCCAAAAAATATCGAATACCAATGATAAAATACCGAAAATTGGTTCAGTATTTGCCTTCATGATGTCAGTAGGCATTTTATGCTCACAAACACACAGTAAATGATTAACAACTATGCAAGCTGCTACAAACAACTACTTTGACAACTTGATGTAAAGTTTTTACGTGTAGCCTACTTTAGGCCTACAGTGATACAGCTTGTGTTGAACTCAACGTTGTAGGCCTACCATATTACTTAGGATGTGTGCATGTAGCGTGTCAGTTGCGCATGCTTTAATGTTGCAAACTGATGTAATTGTCATTTTCCCAATTTTATGCTTTATTACACAGTATATTATTATACTATATAATCAGTGATGATCACTAGTTGTTGTACTTTGGTATAAAAGCTGTGAATAGATACAAAGGTCCAAGTATCTTTAAATACAGTATATTCTTTAGGTTGGTATAATATTTATGTAACAAATTACATCAGTCACAACCAAAACTTTTTACCTTTGACGTTCCAATCTCTATCAGAGGCCTTCGTCAGAAGCTTCTTCTGGTTCTTGCCACGGCAGTGATGTCCCGGTTCAGAAAACGTCGTCCCTCCTGGATGTGCTGGCCAGTTGATCAAGTGGTTATCGCATGGTCAGTCAAGGCTGATTTTTTTTGTTCTAACAAATTGGATAGATGCTGAGTTCTTGTGAAAGGCTTGTTTGTTGTTGCCTCCACCTCTCTCTTATGTTCTTTTAATCTTGTGCCAAACTTTCTCCCAGTTTCACCTATATAAGTCTCCTCACAATTACCACAAGGAATTTTGTAAACACAGTTCGTGATTCCTTCCTTCTTATGTTTGTTCTTTGTATGCACCAGTAGCCTTCTCAAAGTCTTAACTGGTTTCATTGTGACCGATACCCAGTGTCTCTTCATCACCAGTGCCACCCTGTGTGATATGCCTCACACATAGGGCAACACAATAGGGCGCTGACTTTCTGAATCGTTTTTCTATTTCTTCTTTGTTGTCTTAGTCATCATCTCATAAAACATGTACAGATACAAGATTACAAATACAGTTACTGATAATTAGAAAGTCAATAGCAAATAACAGAGTATTTTTAATCTGTTTGTCCTAGCAAATAACTGAGGCAGTTTTACAGAACGTCGAAGACAAGTAGTAACTGTCTCATCACGCATGGTTGAAACAGTGGCCACTTTTGTTCATAATTTGTTTGAATAGTTTTCCAGATTGCCAGATGTGATTGAATATTTGTGTAAACAGTAGGCCTCTACAGCCCCACAGTGTATTATAAGGTTGCATCAAATGCATGAGATGCAGCTGATGTTACCGATGATCGTGTTGTCTGTCAGTCTGTCATGCAGCTCATGTTGACAGCAGTGCATGCAGTGTGCGCCGCATGCAGTATGTGCGGGGTCATTCAGTGCAGCCTTTGCCAAATGACTTTGTCCTCTTGTTTTCAGTGGCACCATGTGTGTGGTAATTTGTATTGTGGACAGGCAGCATGGCTGCTAAGAGTTGCATCCTGTATAGACCTGACAACATTAGCCGGTGATGACACACTTGCTAATGTACAGAGGTTGTGTTTCAAAGCCAAACAACCTATTCGCCTGGATTTGATGGCTGCCATGGGACTCACAGACTTGGGTAAGTATAATGCTTGCACTACAGTTAATTAGTGTAGTATAATACTAATACTTGTGTCATGTTAATATTATTTGCATTGCTTGCTTCAACACACCTCTCTTTCGGGTTGTCTGTCGGGTCTTTAAACTGTCATTTCTTCAATGAGCTGCCAACAGTTCAACATTAACTTAATCATTCTTGTTGCTGCTGTTCTCAAGAGTTCTGGCATTAGCTGTGTCTCTAGCCTAACCCCCAGTTTGGATTGTGAACTGTCAAGTAATATTGAGTAATTGAGTATTGTTTTAACCAGGCATCACTTGCGGTGCGGTTTGTGTTTACCCAAACCGAGTCAGTGACTGTGTTGCAACACTGAAAGCTGCTGGTGCCAGTCACATTCCTATTGCTTCAGGTACTGTTACTCATTTTATATTAAGTCTCTTTGATTCTCGGTCCTAGTGGGATTGAAGCCTGATCTTGGTGACCAACACGTTTTTTGTGTTCCTGCTGAACAGTTGTGGTCATATATATTGTGGTTGCTGTTTGGTCTGTGAAACGTGACAGTGACATTGTAAGGTGGTCCTGCAGCAGTAATGTGACAGCGCCACCATAATAATACTCATTTGTAATAGTAATAGTAATAATAACTGGCTTTCTTCAGTGCTTTTTACACTGTTGGTTTCATGACAGCAAATGAGTACAAGCGCTGTAGTCAGTTCACTCCCAAACAGAAATGTTTTCAGTAGCCGTTTGACATTTGATTCGTTTGTAGCTGATGTCCTGTCACAACTAAGATGTATGGCCTTTTTCAAATGATGTTTATAATCAGTTCTGGGTCTGATTTTATCAGCTTTTTTATTACCAGGATTGACTTAATTAAAAAGCTAAACATACTGAATTCTTTGCTAAATTAGTCAGCTGTTTGGGGTACTCACAGCATTCATTTAAGAAGTGCTACGTCGTCATGCATTGCTGCATGTTTAACATCAACAGTGTTTTGATGTGTGTTGATGATGTAAAACTTGTTGCTGTCGAGTTTTGATGCTCACAGTTGCTGAACTGTAGTTGCAACTGGCTTTCCTGCTGGGCAGACACCACTGACAGCGCGACTAGAGGAAATAAAGTTTGCAGTTTCGTCGGGAGCTTCAGAAATTGACATCGTCATTAATCGTCAGCTTGCACTATGTGGCAACTGGAAAGGTAATGATCTATCACCTCGTGTCAGCTGTATCATGTATGTTGGAATTTCATATTGTACCCGAGAAGTTAGCAAAGTACAGTGGAACTTTGGCTTGATTTGCATCACATGTAGAATGCTAAAATACCAGCACTAAAATACTGTTTTGATTCAGGTGACTATTTAAGCTGAACAGTGCCCCAATGGAGTGATTTTTGCATAAAAAACCGTCATGAATGAAGCCATCTATATTGCTCTTAAGAGATCCATCGACATAATTGTATGATAACAGGTACTTTATGCTTCTGCCCACCTGTAGGTGAAAGAGGCATTATGCAGCTTGTCTGTGCTGTCTGTCCATGCACCCGTCTCTGACGGCTGGCAAGGCAGAGACGTAAATGGCTTGCCACAGGTTTTATATTTCACAGTTCTGTTTGACTATTTGTTGTTTGTTTCTAGGCCTGTATGATGAAGTGACAGAGATGAAGAAAGCATGTGGTGCTGCCCATTTGAAGACTATACTGGCAACTGGTGAACTCGGCAGTTTAGCTAATGTCTACAAAGCTAGCTTGGTGTGCATGATGGCAGGTTAATAGTGTTTATCACATTTTATGTCTGTATTATGAAGGTTACCAACCACATGGTAACGTAAAGGAGGCCCCACTAGGATGTATGCAGGCTGCATTACGATCATATAGACAGCCTGCGTAATGTGTTTCTGTGTTCAATATATCATTTTTGTTTTTTACTGGATGTCTGAGAGGTGGATAGGTATGCCTTATTATGTTTTGTGATAGCTAGATAGCCATTAAATGGTGTGAAGCTACAGTACTGGTTTAGTCCTGGTCTTCATTGTACTTGTACTGTAGTGTGTAGCATATAGCATCTTGTATAGCGTACATGGCTGTGGGAGCAGATAGCTGAATGAAATACTTAATTTCACAGTTTTGTGTTACTTTAGGAGCAGATTTTATCAAAACATCAACAGGAAAGGAAGGAGTTAATGCCATTTTGCCTGTTGGATTAGTAATGGTGCGTGCGATACGAGCATACCACCATCGTACTGGATTTAAGGCAAGCATTTTGTCTTTTTTCATTAGAGCTGTGTGACAACTGGCGAATAATCACTGGACAGAATTCATGTCTGTGACGGAAATTGTATTTCGTGAGTAACGTAATATAATAATTCTGTATGTGTGTCTGTATACATACATAGTTGTATGTGTTTGTTTCCTTATAACACGAGGAAAAAAATTTGGGGGCGGGGTGAAAACTTGTTAATTTTGCATTTCTGGAGCCCCTCTAGGCTGAGCATATGCAGCCTAGCAGTTGGGCAGCGTAGTTATTGGAGTGTGTCGACTGTGAAGCACAGGCACTTAGCCGACCGGAAGCAGCTTGAATGGGCCATGAGGATGGGCGGGGGCTAAAAACCACTGTATACGTGATTCCCATCAGGGATGGCTACTCCACTAGTAATAATTATAATGATAGCTAGGGAGTGTCGGCTTGTAGTTTGTTCTCGTCTCATTTGGGCCCACTTTTTTCTGTCTGGATGTTGTAAAGGCATCTAAAGCAGGCTTTAGCGTTGTTATATTCAGTTTGTGCAAGTTAGTAGGTTTTTTGCATATGTTGACTGTTTTCCGAGCTGTAACTTGGTTGCATTGGATTTCCCCTTTCCAGTCAAGCGATTGGCTGGTAAGATAGTCTCAGAAATGACGTGTCGAGTGGGACATAAATACTACTACTGTTAGTTGTAGTTTGCCCACCCTTGTGCTGACTGCCTTGTCCAAACAAAGGATACTACAAAGTTCATGTCTAGTGCTAATATGCAGCTGATATAATGGCCTGATTGTTTTAGGTCGGTTTCAAGCCAGCTGGTGGTATTCGCACTGCAAAGGATGCCATATTATGGATGATCATGATGAAAGAGGAGCTAGGAGATGACTGGACAAAACCAGACCTATTCCGCATTGGTGCTAGTGCGTTATTGGTTGACGTCGAGAGGCAGATATTTCACTATGTGACTGGTCATTATGCAGCCACCCATGAGATTCCTATGGCTTGATCATGCGTATTACCTTAATCATTTGAAGAAAATACTAATGAATGGAAGTGAAGTAACTGGTGCTGATTACTGCTATTTTTACCTTGTGTATTCACACCATTTCTTTATGACAGTAGTACAATGAAAATCTGACATTGGTCCAAACATGCACTCTTTGATGCTAGTTAGATGAACAGTTGCACCAGTATTTCACAGTATTTAATCAATGAATATGATCTGCTTAGAACTTTAATGGGCAATATTTAGCTTAACTGTTTCTGGTCTAGAAGGAATGCTGCCTGAAACTCACTCTTCCACAAAACTTTTTTCACACCTTTATCTGCATCTCACGGTTTTTTTTCTTTTCAAATCTGCTGTCTTGGTGACGTTTCAACAAGCCCAGTTAATTAAAACATTCGCTGCCAGGCTCTAGCTATAATTTTAACACTATGCTAACTCAAAATTGGAAATTATCATCTATACATAGAATTTGCCACAACAGCTGTGTGCACATGCCATGCAGTATTCAAGTTTATTTGGAAATAATGTAACCACACTATGATATTGCGAGATATCTTGTCAGTGAGAATGTGTTAATGATTGCAAGTAATACAATACAGGTGCTACAGTTGAATGCACTTTTATAACATTTGTGTTGTAATGCCTTTTATTTCTGCATTTGATTTATCTGTTATGTTTGTTATTAGCCAACGGTACTGGATGAAATTTATTCAAGCTTCCAACACGTTTGCACTCGGCCTACGTCAGTTGTGGACAGTTAAGGGACGGGTTGAAAACTTGAAATACAGGTTTACACCCGATTCCTCAGAGAACATACATTTGAGAAGCATGCACATTTAACGTTTAATTTTTAATTAATTACTGATAGCCTTCACTCACTCTCACCCCTCCCCTATTTCACATATTTTTCCCTATTTTGCAAGGAGATAAAGTCCTGACATTAATGGGTCATGAAGTATTACAGCTTCTACAGATAAAATATGAACATCAAAGGTACCACGATAATTTGAAGAGAAGTCAAATTAAAAGGTTTGGAATAACCTGGCATTTATTATACACTTTTATTATTATAAACAAAAAGACACAAGTTATTTAGTCTTAGTATAGCGGTAGTGAAGTGTTTAACTGACAACTACAGTCCAACAAACCAGAATTGTCTATGAACAAACAAATAAGAATAACGCCGATAACAAGCAATGGCCAAAGTACTTTGGCAGAGGCCGCATTAAATGTGGTGATCTATTGTATGAGTTGGAAATGTCGTATTTGTATACTGTGCAGTGGGCAAAATTTTTCCCCACTTCCCCTTCACCATAGGGGAATCGGAACCTCCATCTTGGACCTCCAAGAGTCTCCATCCCAAACAGTACCTCAAGCTGTTCAGCCGTTTTTGCAGGGTGCAGACTGACACACCAGTGTGACGATACTACAAGATAGTTGTTTGCAGTAGGCCACATCTTGTGCTTTGGTACTGCCTAAGAAGTTATTAAACCGAAGTTAGCAAATCCCTAACTTCAAAAGGTTCACAACAAACAAAACGACCACCTGTCTTCATGGCAGCAAAGCAGGCATTTTCAGCATGCATACAACAACGTACAATGTACTGATTTTACTCAACTTTTGACTCGTTAACTGTACGAGTTCACATACGAACGTGACAAGCGAACGACAAGTCCAGACTTTCTCTCAGTGTTCCCATAGGCTCTAATCATCTAGAATAAGAACTTCACAGGGGGTACACAAACGTCAGATCTGAGATTTCCATTTTCATTAACTCGGCATACGTGAGTTGAGCGCGAGCATCCGATGGACAGACAACAGGCACTAATGCTTAATTCGCCCTCCCTTGTGAGGTAGCACATAAAAACCACTTCTAACATTAGTCAAAACAATCAACAAGAGGCCAAAGGCATTTGGTGAAGGCTGCACCAAATGACCCTGCACACGGTACGTGGCGTACACTGCATGCGCCGCCGCCGCCAATTTAAGCCGCATGACAGACAGACAGACACTGCACACATCAGTAAGAATAGTCAGCATCTCATGCATTCGATGCAGCCTAATAACAACAAATGAATAATGGCAAGGCACTGTGCTGTTGGACGTTCTCTTCACAGGCTCTTCACGGAGTCATCAAATGAGCCATCCGTACTGCCTGTATCTGTCTCATCTCGAGGTGACGTTTGCGTTCCTGTGCTCGTTTTGGGGGTCAGCATACCAGCCGCATTGTTCTGACTCTGTCCAACATTTCGTCCATCCATTGTCGACACAGCTCCAGCAGCTGACACTTCATCTGCGATACCAGCAGTGACATCATCTCTTTCTGCAACAGTACTGTCTTGTACTGGTGAAAGTGAACCATAAGCTTCATGCATCACAGCATCTACTTTGCCGAGGTTACCAATATATATAGTGACATCACCACCTGTTTTAGCATTCTGAACATCTGGCAACATCAATACTGGAGCATTAGTGTCTTCTGACGGTGGCGAAGCTTCGGTCAGCGTGAATATCGGAACACCGCCTACCACTGGCTCAGTCTCTGCTGGACCAATAACTTCTGGCGTAGCGCTGATTTCATTTTGCACAATACTGTCTTGTAGTATTACTGGTGTTGGTACTTGCGGAGCAGAATGCATAGCAGGGCCTGGTGAGCTGTCACTGGCTCGAGGTTTATCCGCCACACCGTGTTTCACTTCCTTTTCTGCGGTGCTCAGTTTCATTTCATCTTCGGCCTCGTCACTTTTCCTTTTCTCGACGGGTTTTGATGATGACTTCAACTGCATTGCAGATCCCCGAGCCTCGGATGTGTCAATTATGTATTCTCTTGCAGCAGCTTCAGCTTCATGCTGCCGTTTCAGTTCATTTGCTTTCATAATTCTTTCGATCTTCTTGGGTGGATAGTGTCCCTTCACTTTGTCCATGTTGAGACTCAAGCACTGCCTGTTAGTCAGCTGTCGACGCCATGCGCGTGCTTCCTTTGACTTGTAGAAACGGTACGTCGCAATAATCAGCAAGACCACAAAGAATGCCAGAATGACAAGAAGGTTAATGATGTAGTTGACTGGATAAGGAATAGACGCACCAGCTACATAAACCTACAAAAAACAAACCCAAAGGGACCAGCCGAAGCTTCCAGAAAAGCAATAACAGACAACATACACTTATTATAGTTGGTAATTTTCATCTACTAATAGACAAAACAACATTCCATGTGCATTAAACAGTCTACCTGGCTGGCTCACTAAACATCTGTCGTCTCTTAATAACTTTAAAAAACGTAAAGTCTTACCTGTTCAAAATTTCACTTGCATAACATGACAATTCTGATGTCAAGTGCTCTTGAGGCAGTTTGCACAGCTCACAACCAGGGGCAGCACCAAAGTATCAACAGTGGGGGGAGCATCGCGATCAGAGAAAATTTTTTGTGTCCCCCGGGACTCGAGTACCACATCACTGTCGAAGATGTCAGTGACAAACAGGACTGCTGCTGTGGTGGAAGTCAGGCTTTAGCCACGTGCGTCAACAACTCGATGTCTTTAAGTGGCTACTGGCTAGATTTTATCCCGATGTGATAATTATATTCTTCTCAAATTACACATACAGCCTTTCATTGTCTCAATAAGTACAAAATAGACGGTCTGTAGATTCGATCTTTCTGATTTTTATCCCCCCTGTCTAATGAAGTGCAGTGCTGCCCCTGGTTACAGCACTATATACACTTCTATAGCACATTCTCTGACGAGTGCTTATGTATCCAGGTATATCCAGTTGCCAAGAGTGCAGACATCAGTTGGACAAAGAGTTTTGCATTCTGTAGGCTCACTGAGTGTAAAAAAGTGTTTTAAAAAGTCTCATTTGTTTTAATAGGTTACTGCATTTTCGACTAGACTAGTTTGATGCAAATGAAAGTATGAGAACCTACTGTGAATTCTGAATAGAGCGGGCAAAAAGACATTCCACGGAACAGCTCAGCGCGAAAGTGGTACAAGCCAGCACCCTAGTCACAAACACAAAACATTAACAGCTGTACGATGCACTTGTAAAGCCACTGCCCTGCCACGCAGGACAGTGCATATAACACAAATCATCATATGAACATAACATAACATACACAGTAATATACACGCTGCCAAATGGCGCAAGGCTTACTCAGTGCCGTAAATTAACAATTGTACAAACCGAAACAACAATCAAACACATAATATAACATAAGACACAATAGTGGTAAATATTTACAAACATGCATTCACTTTTTGGCACCGCCTAGGGATCAAATCCTGGACCTTTTGATCCCAAGTTGGACACTCTAACCACTGCTCTACCGCCCCCCCAAACTCCACCGCCCCTCAAAATTTCTAGTCTCTCCACACTGGTTATCGCAAATCAGGACAGCACAATCAACAACTGACAATGCTTGTAGCTTAATCTGCAATTTCTGCAACTGATGATCAAGAATTATGGCCATACAACTAATCATACGTAATATCTACTTACATGCAACTTAATTTCCGACTTGTTAGAGGTATGATGATGGGCGGCGTCTTTTTCTGTAGCATGATGTGTCCGCAAGGAATACAGAAAATCCGTTACTTCTGTGTCTGGACAACAAACCAAATACCCAGTGTACAGACATACTGAGATGACATTATGTGGTTCTTACATATGTTTAACAGCCAAAGTTTTCGTGTTATTACTTTTCAGTGAGTGTTGCCATTAGTGCATGGTATAAAATATTTAGCACAATGGTAGGACATTGGGTGAGTTCACTTTTTGCTCTAGTCATTTGCTTAGTCCAAATGGTGGGCTAAGTCAAACACACAAGAGGCACACACTGCACGCATTAGACTCTGTACCTATAGCCGTTCCTAAGATATGTATTATTATTATTATTATTATTATTATTATTATTATGCAGCGTTTAACGCGCCATGTGTCGGTCATAAGGCTGACGAATCGCAGGCGCGGGGTCACGTGGATCTACGGGTAGCAGTTAGTGTA
>Ga0126335_1002094_pt1 | contig 11689 bp, 5 predicted proteins | sample OlaspJWI45metaG_FD_108409 | JGI IMG/M metagenome (GOLD analysis project Ga0126335, IMG submission 108409) | Marine gutless worms symbiont microbial communities from Oahu, Hawaii - Olavius sp. 1 OAHU.JWI-45 metaG | ecosystem: Host-associated > Annelida > Digestive system > Unclassified | place...
CACTGGGGAGCAGACCATTGACCTTGAGATGCTCGAGAAGCCGCCGCAGGATGACGCGTTCCAACAGCTTAGAGATTACCGACAGATTGGAGATGGGTCGGTAATTCTTAGTATCGGTATTGTTCTGTTGTCAGTTGTCAGTCAGTGTCTCTTCTGCCACGTTCTAAAGACTCAAGTCGAAATGCCTTCTCACAGCCAGTGAAGATACTTAAAAGACAACCGATCTCCGATCCATGTCTGACGGCTTCCAGCTCACAGTGGTAAGTGGATTATGCTAGTTAACTGCCAATGTTAGGTGAACTGAAATTCAAAGGCAATTAATATGCTGATATTTTTGAGACAGTTTATGTAGGGTTGGCAACAGTTTTAAAACCGGCACCAAGACCTTGATTTTATGTGAAAACCAGCCTCAACCGAAACCGCTGTTTTTTAGTACCCTAGACATGGTTTTGAGACCATTGTAGTCTGCAGGTTATGCAGAGTATGTTGTGATGTCATTAGCATGTCTACAACAGCTGTGCTTATGAGTATAAACGGTACAGGTAAAAGTGGACCAGTTATGTATCTGTAAAAACAACTCTATCATTACTTGCTAAACTGTTATTAAATGAAATGTTTGGAACAAACTTTATTCATTGTTTTATTTACTTTCATATATCTCGGGCTGCCTTAGTCATGCACTGGAGTGAAAAATCAGTAGACACAGGCTGTAATGTGCTATTGCCATTCAGCTATATTATGTGAAGTCAGGCTGTTAACTCATTAAGCTCATACTAATGGAAAAAGAAATACGTTCAACACATTATGCTGCACTTCAGTGCTATAGTTACTCAAAATTCATACAAATGATCCATGTCTAGACTTATGCTGCTAATACGTGAAAGTCAGTCAAACAAATTTGTTCACAGAATGTTATTTCGAGACACCTATTGACTGTCCGTAGTGTTTTATTGTTATTTGTCTCTGTTTTGTATTTTACTACTTTTACTGATTTTAGGACTATCCTTTTATTTCTGAAGTTAACTGTATGTTACATTTCTCTGTAGTTGCGTGTACGTTTGTCATGAGTCACTTAATGTACTTACTTAAATTTGGTTTGCTTACTAGTTTTCTCGAAGCAATGACTGGCTCATACCTGACTAGTGGCCCAGTGGTGGGTGTGGCACATCGATAAATTTGCTAATTTTCTGTGCAGAGTGTATGTAGAAAATTAAGTTATTCGTTATCAGAGTGGTTTAAATAACTGTACAAGTATATTAGTCCTCACCTCTCACCCACTCACTGGCCAGCCAGCTGCCAGTGCCCAGAGTTGTTGATTTGTGGACTGGGCACATTGTCCCTACAAATTTTCTGGCCCTCCTATCTTACCCCCAAATTTTTTTATGCCTAAATTACCATTCTCGGCCTGGAGCAACACTGAAAATTGGATGTGATCAGGCTGCCCATTCCTCAGTTATAAGAGAATAACAGACAGAATAGCTCACAAACGGAAATATTAGATGGTGAACAATGTATTGTGTATTGCAGTGATGCTCCTAGCCAGCCCATGAAAACACTGAAGGAACGAGAAGCAGCTTATGCTGAGGCTCGTCTCCGCATTCTGGGATCTGCTACAGAGTCCAGTGCCCCGACGACGACGACGACTACACATCGTAGCAAGTGAGTTTTAGCCAGATAATGAGGTATAGGTAGTCAGGTACTTGATATGAGTGGAAGGGCCAGCACTCTAACTGGAGTTCAGCCAGAGCTGAGCAGTGTGTTACAAATGGAAACGAATAGACTTGTCCAGTAACGGAGTAAAAGTAACTAGGGTTTCCAACCCGGTTTTTACCGAAACTGAAAAACCGGGTAACCCAGGCTTTTTCAAAACCGAAAAACCGGTTTTTGGCTGCCTGTAAACCCGGTTTTTCGGTTTTGAATTTTTACCTGCAGTGTCTAATTACGCATCCCTATTAACTCGAAATAACAGCGACGCATGCAATATGTCTACGAGACTACAATTCAGTGTTCTTTTTGGTTATATATACCACTGGGCACTAGGCTAGTGGCCCAGTACAGGGTTTCGGTTTACCACAGACTTGATATTTCAATCGCAAAGTTGTTACTTACTACACGTTTACGTTGTGACTCCGGCACAGGCAGTGCTGTAATGTGACGTCAGCTTCGACGTAAGAGACTAAAGCGAGTTATAAACTTTATTAAAGTTATTACCTGAAAGTGAGAAGTTTATCTCGACTATTATTGATTGAAATTTCCGCATTGTCGTTGTCAACAAAAGTCATGCCAAAAGCAGCGCCAAATACTGAAAACTTGCCGAGTCCAGTATGGGACCATTTTCATCGATACCATAGGTCCTAAATCAAGTCGCAATGTGTATGTTGTGCAATGCGAGATTAAATTCTGTTGGCGGCTTGACACGAAGTCTGCATGTACGCCTTCAGTCAAAACATAAGATAAATCTCTTAAAACGCTATGCGGAAGGCGACGTTGGTGATGACAGTGAAGCAACCTCCGTTACAGGCCCATCAGCAGATGCCGGCGAAGGCGAGCCCGGTAACGAAAGTGCTGTGCGCCAGCGCCAAGGTGAGCGTGGAAAATTAACAAAATACTTTGGTTCTGGCAGATATAATTCAATGGCAGCCACTATTTGCCGAATGACAGCATGTAATGCAATGCCTACTGTTCATCATCAGATATGCGTCAACTGATGGCGTCTGCAGGTTACAGTTATCTGCTGAAGTCTCCAACTGCCATACAAGCTTTGGAGTGATTTCTTTACGAGTGAAATCTGAGATAAAACTCAAATGCAAGGAAGGTAAACGCTTCAGTCTAATGTTTGACGAATGGACAAGTCTTCGTAACCGATGATAGATGGTTGTTAATGTCCATGAGAGAGAAGAACGTCACTGAGGTCTTGGTCTGGTTAGAGTCAAGGGTTATATGCCTGCTGAAAAGTGCATACACCTGCTGAAAGAGAAAAAGAACAAACTACGTAGTTAAATAGATAATAACTAGGCCTACATGGGGAAGACTAAGCTAAATAAGCTACTCTATTAACAGTATTGACACAGAGACATTGAAATTCTACAGCAATTAGCATAAAGAAACAACAGTGGGGTTTAGAGGATATATTACACTGTTACGTAAGGGGGCTAGTACATGTCTTTGAGGAGGCTTCGAGAAATGAAGTTACGCTGGTCCCAATGAGAAGTTAGTGACAGGTTATGGTGCCTGGGCCTGAGTTAGTAGTCATGCGTGTTTGGCTGCGGCAACAGTTCATGTAGAACATGGTGGGCGGAGTTCTGTATTCGGCTGAACAACACGTCATCAGAGTTTTTCACGAGCTGCGCTGCCACTGGCCCATCCATCGCGTACAGTCCAGCCCGAGCTCCTCGACGGACAATGGCTTCGATGCGGTTACAATCATCTGCCGTCGTAAAGCCCCACTAGGCGTAGGATGCATTTAACAGCTTAGCTATAACGACTGACCGGTAGACGGCTTGCAGAGTGTGGTCATTCATGCCACGGCAGCGTGGAACTCTGATGATGTGTAGCGACTGTGCACACTTGCGGACGACGTCGCGCACGTGTTCGCTCTTAGACAGCTTTCCAGTAATCGTGACACCGAGTATCTTGAGCGCCGGCAGGCACAGCGGCAGATTAAAGGCGCGCTTGCTGCGGCGGCTGAGCGTGAGGAGTAGTTCTGTTAATAATGTTGCTGCTTGTAACCCCCCCCCCCGCCAATTTGCAGTGAACGCAGTGACGTGGCTTCCGAAACCGAAACCGAACCCAAAACCGGTTTTGACCTTTCCCAAAACCGAAAAACCAGTTTTTACAAAAGGAACCCGGTTTTGGAAACCCTAAAAGTAGCACGTTACAATACTCGAGTAACATTTAGTTACTTTTTTAAAGTAACGAAATACTCCAACGCAAGTGTACTTTCACTTGTAATGAAGTAACTTTTTCGCCATTTACTTGTACTTTTACTTCATTACTTTTAAAAATATGTTTTCTATTTTTTGCAGAAAACTGTCGAAACGACCAGCTCTCAACTGTAAGTCGTTAACAAATGGACTGAATGAACGGAGGTGATTGTTAGGTTATATTTGTCTCTGTGTCATAAATCTTTACATATTTGGCATGTTTTGGACACAAATTGTAATATGTGCATCAGCGATTCACTGCAGTTAATCCACTGACTACAGGGTTGTAAATTCCAACTAATGCTGCTGCCTTCTACTCATGTGAAACGTGCCTATTGTTATGTAAATAATATTTTTTATCAGCTTTGGAGTATGTCAGCTAATTCTGTTGTTTTGTGTGTGTGGCATTTTGTGTCCTGGGTGGCATCTCTGACAGAATAAAATGCTAGATTTTTAGCTGTAGACGTGTTTTTATTTTGTATGCTACAAAGCTTTGCAAGCAGACACAGTACAGACTATGGTAGGTTTCTCTCTGTTTGTTTGATCGATAGCCAACATCCTGCATCAGAGTCATTGAATATTTCAGTTGGGTGTTCAGCTGCATGTTTGCTTTGTAATTTTACTTTTCAGAAGCAACATTTCGTGTTGTCAAAATTAATGGTGGCATTAAATATTGTCATGTGTGAGAAATTTGTGATTTTTGACTAACATCTGGCTGTATCTTGGTGATGGTATCAGTTAGATGCCAATTGGAGGACATTTCTGCTGGAAAAGTAGGATATTAATCTGTTTATAAATCATTATCATTGCAGCTGTTACCGATGTGCATGGTGTCTGTCTGCGCATGTCATTCTGTGCAGCTTTTGCCAAATCACTTTGGCATCTTGTTTATTTTCGTTAAACGTTTTGTCGTCACCATTATGCCCCATTTGGGCTGGGGTCGTAATATTTATCTTTCCTGGTCGGATGTTGTAAAGCTGATTAAACCACGGTTTTGTCGCATATGTTTTGTTTCTTATACTTGGCAATGCTCGGGCTAGTTTTTTGGCATTTGCTGTATGTTTCTGTACAGTCAAACTGACTTCCTCAGTGCTTTGACGCTGTTGGTTGGGTCATCTGGCCTGTAAAAATCGTCCCCGAAATGACCTATAAAGTGTCGAGTGGGACGTTAAACCTCTGCTCACTCACGTTAGTCTGTCAGTCTTGACATGTGCCTGCACTGCCAATATGGCTGAACGGATTGAGGTCCTGTTTGGGGTGCTGCAGCACCTCACCATCCATGCCCTCATCTTATCAGAGATGTTATTTGGAGTTAGAAGGAATATTAACAGCTGCTACGTAACATGTTACATAACTTGTTGTTGTTGCATGATCTGAATTGCAGCTTATCGTTCATGAGATTGTGTTTGTCACATTGGTACATTTACGCCGCGCGTAGAGGCGGTTGCCTAGTGTTGTAGCTTGATTTCGATGACCAACTGGATTCCTTCAGTGCTTTGATACTGTTGGTTGTGTCATCTGACCTGTAAAAGTCGTCTCCAAAATGACCTACAATATGTCGAGTGGGACATTAAGCCTCTATTCACCAACTGTAATAGCCAGACTGTGTGTTTAGAGTTGACATGTATTTAAATGTATTTGCTAATCGTACAGTCCGTTACTCAAGACTACTGCTGTAATGAACATTAATGCTACTATGTTTGCTGAATGACTTGCGAGACATCCATGATATTTAGTGTCTAATTCTAATGTGTCACTCATTATGCGTTTGTTGTTTTTACTGCTTGCATTTGAAATATATTTTGTGTATGTTACGATGTTTGTGATATTACTTACCAATGACTGAGTTTGTTCCTACATAATTTTTTATGGAATTCTGGATATATCGATGCTGTTGTTACGTGAAATGTTTGGAAGTGATCTATTTGAACACGATTGATAGATCGATCAATCGTTCGATTGATTGATTGCACAAATGAAGAGATGACATCAAGGGTGTTTGGTTACATTGTGTTGCAGATTTGTTGAATCAGTTCTGGCAAGCATATTGGTCGGGTCATCTGGCCTGTAAAGTCCATTCCTGAAATGTATCGAGTGGGACGTTGAGCCTCTATTCACTCTTTCACTTTGTATGGAACTTTTCGGTCTGATATACACTGTGTCACTAAACATCTTTCCACACAGTTCTAGCGTTCTAGCTCTAACTCTGTCAAATGTTAACCGATCTTCAAAATTCTTCCTCTGCTGGAAAGTGTATGTAATTTGCTACAAAAGATATGTAACATTTCCCACCACACCTTATGTATGTTGCTCACTACCTTGGGAATTCAGAAGTCAAAAGTGACAAAAAATGCTGCTTAAAGTATGAGGAAGTTGCAATTTTTATCCTTATTTATGAAGTGTGCTCCATCATTTTTAACCTCAAAATAAGCCAGTACGGTCATTATGCGCATTGCTTATTGCAAACTTGACTACTGCCAGTTCTGAGACGTTTGTTATAACTTTGTGTATGGTTGTATCTTGTCGTATCAGCATTATTTAGCCGTTAGTAAAAGGACAGGCAGAATGTCATAGTAAAAGCCTGCATTCCTCACTGAGTGTATTTAATATCACATGGTACGTGACATGCATGTGTTATGATACAAATGGCAACGGGGTGTTTCCGGCTTCAGAATCTCTCACTACCTTCTGAAGACATTTTGTTTTTTGTTTCGTTTTCTGATCTGATGCTGTAACAGTTTTTTCATTAATTATGGACTTGTGAAGTAACCACGTTATTCAGGCCACTATAAAAAATATTAAGCCCATTACATTACATACATCTAACAGTTGTGCGCGAAGTGACACAGATGTTCTGGTCAACCATTCTTATGTATGAATCATATACAGACCGTTCAGATGGCATCTGTCTGCATGTATGTTAACCACGGTGTTTGAAATCATATCAGAGACATACTGATGCACAAACAAACCAAATTACTGGGTTCCCTTTACCTAGTTATCACCATTTTCATAGCTCATCGTTAATTTATGTACATAATGACTATTTATGTAACCTTGCTTTGGCATTTTCCACATAGCATTACAAGCCAGCTGAGTGTACGTCACTGTGCATAGGTGGCTTGCTCTGTGTAATACTGCCACAGTGTCACGTTTACGCCATACTGTTGTCAAGTACTAAACTTGATCAATGGGTCTTATAACAGTTCGCGGACCCCTATGCACTATTCTGGGGCTCAGACTCTTCCGACGTCGAACAGTTGGCTTGCGGCAGTGACATCGGTCTGAGTCTGTCCCGGTGGTAGGTAGGAATCGTCAACAGGTGCTCGACATCGCGTTGTGAAGCCACCTAGCGCCGACTCGTAGATGTGCTCGAGCCGACGACCGACCGGGCAGACCGCGTCGTGTCCGCCTTCCCACGTTCCGCCGTCTGTCTGGTGAACGGGGCAGGCGGGACCGTGCGGACATCCAGGCCCGCTGTAGTAGCTCGGTGATCGACCGATGATGCCCTGCTGCGTTTGCTGGACATGTGCATGATGTGATGCCACCAGCGTGGGGTACATCTGCTGGCGAGATGCGGCGTCAGAGTCGAGTGCCTTGCCGAATGATGGGTCGTACACGTCATCTCCTCGCAAATAGCCGTCCGGTCGCTGACGCCATTTCCTATCAGATCAGACCAGTTTAATTCATATACACCAAGTCCACATAAGAGAGAGCATAGACAGATTACAGCAAACGCGAATTGCTATATTTATAACACTTACAGCAACGTGGTCGAGCATAATCTCCTCAATAAAAACAGTAAAACCAGGGGCGGATCCAGAAATTTTGGAAAGGGGGGGCGGTAAGGGGGCGAAGCCCCGAACCGAGCGCCGAAGGCGCGAGCGCCGGCGGGGGCCTCCCCAGAAAATTTTGAAAAATTAGATGCGATTTCCTGTAATATGGCATATATTTTTGTGATCAGAATGGCCTTGGATATCATTCAAAATGGGGCCTTTGCAGAACAAAAAACAGTAGCGGCCACGATTTCGATTCACACACACACGCATACATCCCCACACTTCTATTTCGCCGACCTTCGCTGTCAATCCTGGCTCATTTTCAAAATGGAGACCAGCAAAAGACGTCAAATACCGACGACGAACGCGTGTCCAAATTTCAGCTCCAGAGGCCTTCGCAAACTCACGCAACATCGATTTTTGTGGTAATTTCGTTACGCTTTTTCGTGACACGCTTTCGTCACTTTTATAAATTTCCCTCTAGTCAGCAGAAACCTACAGCCCGTCACACAGCACGCGCGCTCGCGCATACACAGGCGAGTTTACTATGGCCCCGAGCTGGCCGGGCGGACGGCCCAGCCCGGGCTGCGCCCGGTATTAGTTTCGGTTTCATTTTTGGCAGCTTTTTTGTTTTGGGCGTAATTATTTGATTCGGTAGCATTTTACTGTATCACATTAGGCCTACTAAGTTTGTACCTGGTTGCAGCAACAAGCACGTGAACTGAAGAAACAGTTACAACAGCAGGCACAAAGTACGAGGATAGGCCTACATTTTACCTTTTGAGACATAGATAGGCAAGACCGAGTGGCACAGCTCCTATTACAACGCCCAGTAGAACTCCGATGATGACGGCGACAACCAAACCTACGAAAACCAGTTAGCAGCCAAAGTAAATTGACGAAGGCTGCATCGAAACCCCCTCCCGCAGTGTTTCTTGGGCTCCCAGGAGTCTCCACCCGAAGTAGGATCTCGATGCGTTCTGGCGTTTTTGCAGGGCGCGGACGTGAGTGAGACTGACATATCACGCTACGGGACCATCGGTTGCAGTACTCCGCATTTCATGCATTCCCATGCAGCCTAATAATTCCATGCATACTTTTGCATAGCAGTCATTATCGTCATCAATTCGTCAGTATCATCTAACAAGGAATGGCATGCAATGTCAAAGGATCGCACAATTTTAACTGTCGCCCACGCATTTATCCATGAACGGAATGAACCACACTTGCCTTTGCTTACTCACCCAAAGTTGGACCCCGGATTGATCGAAGGCTGAGTTGGCATAGGCATCTCAACGGCAAGGCGAGCAAACAGTCTGTTCAAACTGTCACGCCTCACTGGGTAAGTGGGTGCTATCAGCTAGCTCACAGCTGCTACCTGAGAGTGCAATGGTCAGGAGTCGAACCTCGACTCTGTACAAGCAACCAAGTCGTGGGATTGACGATAGAAGGGTGCAGGATAAGACAAGTTACAAGTAGGCTTAGCTATGGATGTACATGTAAATGCGAGTGATTGTATTACCTGCCCCCACTAAGCTCTGTCCCCTCTTAGTTCGTGAGCTGGGTTTGTAGCCAAATGCTTAGTTTCACCACTTCCAATAAATCACATCGCTTTCTATTGCATTCCAACCTTCACATCATGTCTGCGAGCCATCCTATTTTCTCATCGTGTCATTCAAACTAAGCTAAAAGTATAACGAACGAAAATTCAAAGTGACCTAAAGAAAGTGATCCGGATTTGAAAGTTCTTGGTTCCGCGTCGTTGGCGACAGCTACTGAAAAGCAACAAAACAACGACAGGAATAACATAATATACGATATTAGCTGCCCCGCCACAATGTGGGGACCAGCTACAGTCACGGTCAGCATTGTCTGTCCGTCTGTGTGTCACACGCAAATAAGCCTATCTCCGAAAATAAGCAAGACAAACCTATGATTACTATGAAACTTGAATAGGAAACTGAGCTTCCCGATTCGGTATCTGCCATCAGAATCGCGATCGAAAGTGCAATTCCGCCATTTGGTTTTACGTCACTGTCGACAAATAACAGGCCTCGGTCATTCCGGAGACTAACCTTGCCAGGCTAATCATTGCACTGATGCTAACATCCAAAAGTGAGTAACAAAATAAAACGTGCTAAGTAAAAGGTTAAAAGGTAAAGGTCATACACTTCATATAGTGCCCCTCAGTGAATAAACCTCACTGCAGAAGCGCTCAGGTATGGCACGCTTTGTCGAGGGATTTCACAGTTTTACCTGCACACCCACGCGTTTATCCACGACTGAAATGAACCATACATGCCTTTGCCTTCTCAGCCGAAGCTGGTCTTCATTTACAGACCCCAGGGGATGGAAGGCTGAGTTGGCTTAGGCACCACTACGGTGAGTAAACAGTCTGCCCAAGACCGCTCCGTGACAGCTATCACAGTTGTGAGCTGCTCAAGCCGTCACGCCTCACTGGGCAACTCACGACATCTCGGGCCGCAAGCCGCGACTCTAACCACCGAGTCAGCAAAAACTCATGTACCGAGAACTGAAAACAGTTAACGCGAACAAAATAAAATAATGACGCGCTACAAAAGCTGGTTCCGTCGCCGTTTACGTCATCATGCAATCTGTGTCTGGGAACTAACTGGCTCGATTCTAAATTTCTAACAACCTCGGAGCTCGCCCCACGGTAAAAGTCTAGCGGTGACGTCGCATGTACTACGTACATTGCGATGAGACTGAACAGTTGCCGACGCTGCCCTTCCAGCGTCTTCCGTCGCATCGAAGGAACCAAGTCTCATCGGTCTGATTACATCGGACTGTTGCAGTCGCCGAGTCCTGCTGTATCCACGCGGCGCCGCCGCTTGTTACGCTGTCCGGCAAACGGAACGTCGGACAGCCCACCGCTGTAACACACACACAGTTGCCGTTCCGCTGTAGGCTTAGGCCGACTTGTAAGCAAAATTTTGCTTGCATCCTTACCGAAACTATTAGGATAACAACTAACAAGAGACAAGAGGCCAAAGCGATTTGGCAAAGGCTACACCGAATGACCCCCACACACACTGCACGCGCAGCCGAGTTGAGCCGCGTGACAGACAGACCGACGAACAGGACAGACCTACAGACAGACACCGCAATCATCAGTAACAGTAAGCAGCATCTCATGCATTCGATGCAGACTAAATATAGGTCCCCAACCTTCTACAGAGGTACAAAATTTTAGGTGTCTATCTTCAAAAGTGGGTCACGTGACTCCGCCCCCATGATGTACAGTTACATTGGAACGTGTGACCTATAGCTACTTTGGATTTTTTGGACCCCCTCGTATCTTTGAAATGGCTGAAGGTGGACACTTCGGCGCGTGCAGTGTGTGCAGTGCATTCGATACAGCCTTTGCCAAATTACTTTGGCCTCTTTGTTTAAATACGCTGAAACGTATACTCCTAAAAGTAAAGAAATTAGTGATTACTTTCAAATTAGCAATAATGAAAAAGATATTCACCGTTTCTTTGTATGCAGGCACATAAGCAAGCACATGGTTTGAGTTCGTAATTAGAGAATAGAATGAACAAATCCGTGATGCCACTCTGCTGACAGCAACTGCCATGTGTCAACTTGTGTGGTCGTTCACAATACGGAAACTTTTTGAGAAACTCAGACAATGTTTGTTAGAAACAAAAACAAAATCTTAATTGTCTTGTAAGTTATAATTGTCATAGGAAACGGAATGAAACTGTATAAGGAACAGTGCAGTATAGATGAGAGACATCAATTCTTCACTAACCGTACTGTTGACATTTGGAACTCTCTACCTGTAGCAGTCGTTCTTAGCCCCAGTGTAGCTGTTTTTAAACGAAATCTAGCCAAATTCAAGTTTAATAGTTTTTTTACGTTACTCATAATCATATGTGTTTATGTGTGTTTATATATTTTATGTCGTGTATTTTATACTGTGATGTAAGTGGCCGTTTGGTCCTTTCGCTTTTAATAAATTGA
>Ga0126335_1002095_pt1 | contig 11687 bp, 7 predicted proteins | sample OlaspJWI45metaG_FD_108409 | JGI IMG/M metagenome (GOLD analysis project Ga0126335, IMG submission 108409) | Marine gutless worms symbiont microbial communities from Oahu, Hawaii - Olavius sp. 1 OAHU.JWI-45 metaG | ecosystem: Host-associated > Annelida > Digestive system > Unclassified | place...
CCCTATACACCATTAGGCCTATATTGCAATGATATCAAGTATTTAGATATTAAGATATTACTGTAAGCCTATGGTCCATTAATATTCGCAATAATTCTTACTATCCTTTTGTCACATATTAGAGCCTTTTTCCAAAACAAAATTCTGCGTTGGCCAGCAATAAAGGACATGGAGGTGTTCTATAAAAATGTAAGCACGACACACTATCCCGCCAAGTGCACATTTTGTTTTCGTACTCCAAAGGGTTAGGGTAAGGGTTAAGCTAACCCCAACCTAACCCTAACCCCGTTATTTTTTCGTAATGTGTCTTGGCTGCGGTTGTCCTAGGAGAACGTTAATATTTTAGAAGTCAGACAATGCTGTTCAATAATTATTCTATAATTATTATAGTCGACTTATAGCTAAGTCGTTGGCCTACTGCGACTGACAATTAACCCCGTGTAGCGCGGTGTGCCAGCTGCACTGTGCATAAACGGCTGAACGGATCGAGATCCTGTTCGGAACGGCTTCAAATCACTGTGTTGCGTGCGTCGCGGCAATCCTATAGGCCAGCATGCATGAGCCGGCTACTGCACATAGTATTAATGCGTTTCAGCAGCTGTTGAGACAAGCCTGGATGAGCGGACGACCATCTTCGCTGCGGTACAATCCATTTACACACTGCTCACCGGATGTCTGCAGCACTGTCCAGCCAACTGACCGGCAGTGGCTGCGAACACTGGAGCTACGATACCCATACCTGTCTTGGCCACCATCACCATATATCCAGACAGCAGTCCGTGAACAACGCAAATTGCAGTAGAAATTGCGGCTATACGTGAAGTAGTATCAGTGGATGATTACATGTTATTAATCAGCTAATTAATTCGTTTTTATATTGCCCCGAAGTTCTAAAATCTGATTGACCATTAACAAGATATATTCTAATAATTAGCTTTATTCACATAACGGTAGACAGCAGCAGATAAACGGAAAAAATGACTAAAACTTAACTAATGACAACGTATTTATTTACATCAGGCAGCGGGGCCCATAAGACATAAAAACACACAAAGCACACACACAATCACCCTTACAAACATCTTACACCGTCACGTGATTACAAACAAGAACTAATCTTACCAAACAGTAACTTACTAGTTACTGACACCATATTATAAAATCTATAATTATAGTTATACAGTACTGTGTTGGCACTTGGCAATCCAGTCTGGAGTAACGCTGACGTCAGGCTGTCAAATTTTGCATACCCCCAAAACGCTTAACACACTTATGTCCGGCGTGCAATCAATAAGTGTTGTAGTGTTGTAACAACGTAGGCCTAGTTGCAATAAGTCATCCTGTATATTTTTCAAAAACAATTTAAACAACTAATGCTATTTGTGGATAAGCTGGTGTAGGCTACTTCACTTTGCTTTTAATAAACGTCAGCAGTATACAACGTTACAATACTATGCAATATTCCCCATGTTAACACGCTTATACTATACTAACAATATACTATTGTTATTCCATTGCTTGCTACATTCAAGGGGACAGAACGAACGAAGGGCATACTAGCTGTGCGAAAGGCAGACAGTGTGCCCGGCGGTGCCGGCTGGACAGTACGGTCAGTGGTTCATAAGTAAATTATCTCTGCATGACTGCACGCCGCCACGCCTCAACGAATTTGCTTAAACGCTGCACGACGTGATGCACCCAGCTCCATCGGTTGGAGGAATCCTGGCCACTATCCCCCTGGACAAGTGCCCCCGGCAATGTCCGCCCCTTAAGACAAACGTGGACATCTAACCCCGCCTCGTGCAGGCTGCAGTCAGATGCTGCAGAATGGACCCGATCCGTTTTTGCCGCCCGAAGCCAGAGCATAGGGCGGCATTTGCTATGGCGACGTGGCTGTCTGTGTGTTTGTCTGTCACGTTGATGTATTGTGCCCAAACGACTGAGTCGATTATCGTGCGACCTTCACCAGATTGTAGCCCGGTTATTACTTTTTCCATACCAAATATGAACCTGATACCTCGAGAAACCTTCATTGAGGGCGTTAAATGGGAGAGGGATAAATAAAAAGCGGTTTGTCAGCGACAGCTTAGCTTCTTGTCTTTTCGTAAAAGACAACAAACCCAGAAATTTACTGGCACAATCTGTGTGGTTTGCTAAAAATGGCTGTTTCGAGCAGGTTTTGCTCTTATTTTGTGTTATTTTATTACTTTATACAGAGACTTAATCACTGCGACAATAGAGAGAGAGGAGAGAGGGGTAGCGTATAGCCGTTTGTGAAACTTCACACCGCTACGGGAAATCACTTAATCAATCGTTTCATATAATTTAGTTAAGGCTATCGTGATGTGCCTTCTTGTTGTTTGTCTGCGCACTCTGTTATTCTGTGTGTTTGTGCACCACTCAACCTCTGTGACCTCATCTGATTAGTGATGATGGTCTAGAGTAAAGAGGGAACATTAACACAGCTCCTCTAGTTACTATAGTACAGTGCAATACTCTTGTTGCACGATGTTCTAGGCAGCTTATAGGTCCAGCAGATTGGGTTTTGTCCCACTGGGACCCGTGCGCTGTGATTAGCATGGAGGAGGTTGACTACAGTTCATATTGTAACACAGTGGAGTGGTTCTGGTGGGATTGAAGCCTATCTCAGTGGCCAACTGGCTTCCTTCAGTGCTTTGACAGAGTTGGTTGGGTCATCGGACCTGTAAAAATCGTCCCCGAAATGACCTATAAAGTGTCGAGTGAGACGTTAAGCCTATATTTACTCACGTGTTTATGTTACGAATCAACTTTGGTGAATAAAGATTTATATATAAACTTGATTATAGTTGTCGGAAGTACTAGTGCAAATGATAGCCTGGAAAGATGAGTCTCTGGGTTAACCTAGTGCGTGTCGAGTGGAACTTTAAACCCTACTTGCTTACTTACTTAAATCTGCCTCCGTCTCTTGACGTTGAGGGGCAGATGCATGGGGGTGTTTACCCGTTGATCCCACTGGAGCACCGGCTGTGGCGACGCGTTGGCGACTGGCGATAGAGACAGATGAAAAACGCGCCAAAGATGAGGCGACAGCTTCTCTGAACGAGGACTCAGTTTAGACACAACGCAGATTTCACACTACCGGTACCGCGTTCGTTATTCCGCTGAAACGCGCTGTTCTCGTAACTTTCTTACAGCTCGCTATACGTTTTGCACATACTCAGAATTATATGAGTGCGAAAATGTTCTGCAGAGTGCAGTTCTCGCTGGTTTGCCAGCATTGACGCTAGCGCCTCCACAGAGTCCGCAGAATGAACTGTACTCGACTTGAAGCCTCGTGACCAGACCACGCAAATCTTGCAGAGCAGGAGTTGCACTTTAATACACTCGCTTCCAGTTGGGAAAGAATCGACTACAAAAATTGTGTCTACTGGTCCACTATACGTTCGTCGGCCACGCACCAGACTATCTGACAAACTTGACACCAGCATCTGAAAAATTTTCTGTTTATGCGGGCGTATAAAACTGTGCTGTAAAAGGACTGTGCAGCCCTAATGACCATTATAATTCACCCTCGGTCTTATGGTAGGAGGGCGCATTACAGATGTATTTTTAATCATTGTCACTGCAGACCGCCAAGACATCACGCCAGCTTCTCTCATGAACAGACAAGACACGGTTGCCTCCCCACACCTACCAGAGCATCGATCGTCAGCCAGATAGATACAAGGCCTCATCATATCTAGTTGCAGCTGTAACTAGGGTTTCATGATAAAGACCGTTATCATTGGTGTCCATGTCGTTCAACGTTTGTAAATAGTCAAAATAGCCAACTAGACTTTTCATTGTTCCATTGCTGCCTGACCCACAAACACGGCCCTCGAGCAGAAATAAATTTCGTAAAATATTCTTATGTCTTCATTTTAGCCACCCGAACGCAGTGCGTTGGGGCGGTTATTGCTGTGGCGGCGTGGCTGTGTGTGTCTGTCACATTGATGTATTGTGCCTAAATGACGGAGTCGATCATCATGCAACCTTCAACAGATTGTAGCCCAGCCATTCTAGTTTTCCCAGACCAAATGTGAACCCGATAGCTGGAGGGAATCCCCCTCATTGAGGGCGTCAAATGTAAGAGGGGTGGGCAAAAATAGAAAACTAAGGCAAATATGCTGTCAAGTGCTGCCGTCTGGTGAATGACTGTGAGTCAGAAAATCCGCCGGTAAATCGCGACTAGCGGGACGCAATTTTGGGAATACGACATGCACAATCGTTCGGGCGGCATGTCAGCCACGGGTGAGCTTCTTGTTAAACTCTACGGCGCAGCGCTGATTTCGCCTAATTTGCTAGTCTGACGCAGGCGTAATTACATAACTTCTGTCTAAGATTGCGGCGTAATGCAAGGCTGTGTTGCATAATAAAGTGCAGCTAAAACCCAACATTGCACAGCCACTCCATGAAACAGTAATAGTACCCTACTACTACTACTACTACTACTACTACTACTACTACTACTAGTAGTAGTAGTAGTAGTAGTAGTAGTAGTAGTACACTACTACATGTAGTCATTGTCGTTCGTGGTCGTCGTCGTTCAATTATCTGCCGATATTCACCGCAAAACTAATTACGCGGTGGACCCAGAAACCCGACCGTCGGAACGCTTGTAGGCCTACTACGAGTAAGTCAGTCTCTATGTAGTCGGAGGGCAGCGAGGAGAAGGGGGGGACTGTAGTTACTGCTCGACAACACTGCTTCGTTGCTGCCTCCTGCCACTCACTACGACTGACTCAAAGACTCTAGAAGTGTCCTATAGTTCTTTCGTTCTCTGGTTGCTTTCCACTCCTATGCACTTATACACTCGCCCGTGAAGCTTTTTCTGCTTTCGTCAACCACAGCTGCGATGTCGCGTGTAGTACAGTCAGTGGCGTATTACTACACAGTGAATGCTATAGCCCCCAAATCTTCATTTTTGCCGCCCGACGCGGTGCTTTGGTGCGGCATTTGCTATGGCGACGTGGCTGTCTGTGTATCTGTCACGTCGATCATCGATCATCGTGCGACCTTAACCAGATAGTAGCCCAGCCATTCTGGTTCTTCCCTACCATAAACACGAACCCGATAGCTCGAGGAGATTGACGGCGTCACACGAGAGCGGGATAGGTAAAAGTCGCAAAATCCGACCAATAAATCGCAGTCATTCATCAGAGGGCAGCTCTTGACAGCACAGCTCGGAAAGCCGTGTTTCGAACGTCGTGCGGTTTGTCAGCGATAGCTGAGCTACTTGTTGGTAAACGCGTACAACTTCATAATATAGATTGAAAAACATTCTCTTCTGTGCGCAGAATGATACTATGCCAGTATTCCGTATTCTGCAGTGCAAATGCTGCCAATACTCCAGCTGTTCTTTCTGCCTCGCTGACATGGCATTTCGCTGCGACTCCTCTATACGTCTAATCCTCTCTTACAGTAGGCTACACTCAACCGATCAGCTGATCTGGAAGATTATCATGTGACGTTAATAAGTTTCAGCCACAGACGTAATGCTTTGCGACAGATGATGTCCGTAGGAATAGGCAAGCGTTAGCACATAATATGTAGCCTGAACCAAGAATTGATGGAAATAACAAGTCTTAGTTACAACTGCGCTTATTTGCCATCTGAAGAGGCTTTCTCAGAGGATGTTATTTAGCATTTTGATGCGCCTGCGCGCCTATAGGCGAAACACACATATCGATCATGCCGTGCCGTCTGTGATTCTGTCCGTCTGTGCGTCCGTCTGTCTGCGAGGCCGGAGCAGCAGAAGCATAATAGCCGTTGCCATATATTTTCTCGTTCTTGCTATAAAGCGTTTTTACTAAATGCTAAAATGATGCTTGCGACTAATAATATGGCTCGAAAAATGCTAACATTATGCCATCTGCCACATACATATAATCCGTATTTGCAGCGCTGACAGGCAGTGCCATCCCGCGTTCTAAACACATCGGTGACATGAATGGAATATAAGCTGAGCAGTTTCCAGGGTAGAGATGCGGCCAACCGATTTGCGTGTAATTCGCCGAGTAACAAAACAGTTAGGCGCTGCGCGAGTAGTTATTAGAGGAGACAGACAGATGGGGCCAGTGACGGGGAGGACTCTGGTGATGACAGGAAAGACGGGGAGGAAGAAAGGAACGCAATTCTCCACCGCGGACTGGCTGGCAGGCAGTTCTGATAAGACTACAAATCACTTGTGTGACCATCCAGTGCGCCTTGGCGTGCGTCCATCGCAGATGCTTCGCCAGCAACAGCAGACAGTACCCTGATGTGTTGGGGGGGGGCCTATGTGTAGAACGGAACGGCTGCGGCTTGAGCTGGCAGTGCGTTCTCCGACTGTATTCATTGTGCCGCGCGCCACAGCTGCAAGCCTGCTGACGGACGGACAGACGAACGGACAGACGGACGGACGGACAGGCGAATTACCATCCCGTGTTGCTGTCAGTATCTGGTGGACGGACGGACAGACGGACGGACAGACGGACGGACAGACAGGCGAATTACCATCCCGTGTTGCTGTCAGTATCTGGTGGAAGACTTAGAATCAAGAAGCCTAGTTTCCATTTCGCGTAACATTCCACTCAGCGCATTAGAGGTTTTTTTAAAATGATATGCGCTATATAAATTCACGTTTTACTTACTTACTTACTTACTTACTTACCACAGACCTATTCACCGTGCACAGTTTCGGAGATATTCGCGTGTGACAGACGGACAGACGGCACGCATCATTATTATAGGCGGCCCACCCCGTCTTCCACGATTTAATTGGTTCTCCCTCGTCCAATGATAGGTCTAAAACGCTGTTAATTTTTTATGAAGATCCAGCGAAAGACACTACCAAGTAAGTAACATCTGAAACATAAACTTCGGCTACTTACTTACTTACTTACTGTTGCTGTCGTTACATAATTATTTATACAATACTGCCACACACAAGCAACTGGGAAGACAATAATTTTACACGAGAAGCTAAAACACACTTTGCTACGTACCGTGTTTTGGCTTCGATGTCAGATTAGCCGGAAATTGGCGCCGGAGATCGACGCCGATTTGCGGCTCGTCTGACATGACCCGTTACACTATACTGCGGTCTTCCTGGTCGAAGAATGTTTTGACACTGTACCCCGTGTGGGTTCCTTAGCTTAGAATAGACCCACTCCGTCTCCTCAACCTCCGCGGCCTCATCTGATTACTATAAAGTGTCGAGTGGGACGTTAAACCTCTGCTCACTCACGACACTGTATGGCAGACAGCAACGAGGCAGAAATGAAAATGGAACAGTCGCGACTGGCGGCGATCGAGCAAGCACTCTGTACGACATAGATGAAGCATTGACAAGCATTGGTTGACCGAGCAGTCGGCCGGGTCTGGCGCTGCCGAGCTGGGCCGAGTGCCAGCGTGCGTCGATTTGCATTGTATTAGTCCCAGAGGACTCGGCGTCGAACTGGTCCGCCATTCGTCACGGACAGACGGACCAACCGTGGACCGACTGACCGACGAGCTAGCAGGCCGCGTTCTGAGTTTCTCGTCCGTCGTCCTCGGTCTGTCTGTGACGCACGTCGCTCCGAAACCGACCGCGCAGATCGGCCCTCGTCGTAAACTTAACCGATAGAATTGATGCATCACTCGACAGTCGTTGTCAAATTAGCATTCACGCCAAACCTAGCATCGTTTTTAGCGCGCGTCGTAAAACGCCGCTCTTGCTACTGCAATTCCGTCTGTCCGTCTGTCTGTCAGTCACACTAGTGATCCACAGCAAAACGGTTCAAGATATCAAAATAAGGTTTGCACTATACTATACCCTGGTGTCTGAGCATTCTTCACGCCAAATTTCGTGGTCGTAGATTTAGGGGGTCACCCCAAACAAATGTGTTAAACGGGCGTACCTCGCCTATCAGCAGAAAAATGTGATCATTAATCTTTGATATGTCGAAGAGGGTGAAAGACACGATGTAAGTTAGTATCATTCACTAATAGGAAGTCGTATATGGGCTTTCCATTGGTACCAACATCGGTGACCTTGAATGACCGTGAACGGCGTTATGGCCCATTGTGGCCGTTCTTCGGCCTTTTTTTCGCAGCAAACGATAGGTTTCGAAGCCCACCGCGTCAAAATGATTGAATGTTACTAAAACATGTCAACTATACACGAATTCCCGCGTTCCTTGTGCTACCTCTCGTAGTCCAGGCGTGCAGCATTATCATCTATGTCACCATCTAACATGCAGCCAGTGACAGTACGTTTTTGGTGGAGAATCTAACGGTCCGTTAATGGCTGGCTCTATTCGGTCTTCGAAGTCGGTACTGTCCATCGCGCCTGAAATCGCCAGCAAGGACACTAACGAGGCCATCTACCGCTTGTCTTTGTGTCGCCAATCGCCTTCGCTACCGTCGTAGCGTCCACTCGTCGCCGGTGGTAGGTCTAACTGTTGTGCCGCCAGCCGTCTTCTCTGCCGTCAGACACGAGAAGGGTTCACCAGTCCGAAGGTTCACTAGTCCGAATTTGTCTCGTATTTGTTTTCAAGGTATAATAAAATATAATATAATAAAGGTACCCTTTAACCTCCAACCCTGACCCTAACCCTAACCCTAACCCCAACCCCAACCCCAACCCTAACTCTAACCTTAACCCTTCGGACTAGTGAACCTTCGGACTAGTGGGATGTTTCCGTCAGAGACACGTCGTCAATAATGCAACTGACAGTTTAAGCTACGTTTCGACACGCGACAGACGAGAAAAATGGTAACAGTTTTATCTGTCCTGCTGGAATTCCCTGCGAACGAAATTTAGAGAACACGTTCCGAGCACTGACTACCAAGTCATACTGTAGACACGACATACGCCACGTCTCAGGTTCATCGCTATACCGCGACGACCCACCATTATAGACTACACCTCGACGCTGATGCTGACTCTAACACAGACCGATACCAACTCCTTCAGACTGACATTCAGACTCTCCCTGACTGACTACCCGCACACACACAGCTAGATCAACCTACATTGTAAGCCTACAGGGAGTGGCTTATACTCGGCTGTAACCAATGATACATACAATACACCTGTCAGTCAGACATAATGTAACGTATAGACACGCCTCTGACAGCGTCACGGAAGAATTCCAGGTACGCTAATGGCATCATCTATTCCTATCATCTAGATGTACTGAACGACCGAACCACACGGATGCCCAAAATTCTCCCTGAGCCGTTTATGTCTGTCTGAGCCAACGAACTCTAGTACAGTATACACCTACGCCACTGCGTTGCGAAATACAGGTATCGCTTGCCGCGCAACGTGCAGCGGAGTTTAAGTGGAAACGACCCCCTAGTTTCAGCATCTTTTTGCGATTTAAAATGCCATACAACACGAAAGCTGCTATAGACAGCAATAACAGTCAGCTTCATCAGACGTCACACCAGCTCGTGCAGCTAGGCTGTGGTTCTATCGATTTCATGCGAGCAATTCTGTCACCATCTTCGTGGGTGTTATTCTACTGTTTAGCAAGTTTTGCCCAATAATATATCTAAGGACCCATCCACACACAGCCTCCTGCGTGTGAATGCGTTCTAAGGCTACTGACGTGTGTCCATGCACTCTTCAGTTCGCTGAGTTCAACTCAGATCGCTAGTGCTTCCTGCAGTGCCTCCTGCCACGGCCTCAGCTGCATGTGTTGATTAATTGAGTAAAGCTAGATATGATAAAAAGATGTTTTCTTGAGAGATCATAACAGGGTATAGAGGTATACACAGGCCCTCACAGGGCCAGCCAGTAAGTGGCGTAATGCCGGCTTGGCACAGCATCAGCAACCGGAGATGTTAATCATTGGCCTCGAGGCCAAATTTCTAGGCCTCAGCCTTGAACGCTCTGGCCTCGGCAGGAATTTGCAAGACCATACGCCGCGGTACATAATGCAATACAGAATTGCGAGAGTGAATTGAATTCGAACATTTCAGTCGTCAAGTGGTCAGCTGTGTTTTAATTAAGGAACTACCATCATCATCATGCACTTTTGGACTTCAACCTGGATTTTTGTTTTAGGACAACGGTTTGATCACTACGAGTGCGGCAGATTAAGCTGGCTAGGTCAGCTTTATGGCGCACTATAATATAGTTTTACTTACTTACTTACATACATCATCAGTAGTATCTATCACTCTTATGTCATTGCAGTCATTGTGGGGAAAATAGCAAAATGACTCAAAATTGACAGAATGGTTTAACTTTGGCATTTAAACGAAACTGTGGTGGTCGCCGTGACACATTTGACCTCGCTAACATCCCTGTCAGCAATACGCGCAAGTCAAATCCACTTTGATGTTCGAACTGTGGCGATTAGATGAATACACTGTAAAAACAATGCTTAGAGTTTAAACATGTAACAAAGGCTAAACATGTTTACAAAAGCGCTTAAACTGTAAATATGTATTACATTTATACAGTGCATTAGCTTAACATGTTCAGACATGCATTTGGTACCTAAAAGGGCTTCCTTTGCTTATAAGCAAGATGAAACCCAAAATCTGATAAATGGGTTTTGTACACATCAAAAACGAAGGCAGTTCGTGTGCTTGTGTGTGAGTGTGTGTGTCTTGTCTATCTTATGCGTCTTGCACTGCTCTTCAGCACGCCAGGGTCTAGAATCTAAAAAGTGGCTTGCAGAACTGGGCTACGAGATAGGCGGTTTGACTGCATGCGTGATGTACAAAGATGGCAAGCGATAATAACGGCATCGAGATGAAACTACAGTCTGCGAGCCACTACCACTGACCCGACGACACACGGCTGTGCATTACCAAATCTACATCCACCGCCGTGCCGCTATTCCTGTTGCAAATCCACTCACTCATCGTTGTGGAAGGATCTCGCAGTTTCACCTACATTCCACGCGTTTATCCGCAAACGCTATGAACCATGCCTTTGCCTTCCCAGCAAATGCTTGTTTTCATTTTACCGATCCTGGAGGGACGGAAGGCTGAGTCGGCCTAGTTGGCTGATTACATACCTGGATGGTTTTCATGCCATCCACCTACTAATCCGGCCTGAAGTGAATTAACTTCATTCATCGTTCATCGAGACCAACGCTGCTAACCACTACGCCACGCCGCCAACAGAGAATGCGGATTACTTTGCAATGAACATTGCGGATTCTAGTCCACGCAGTGCGGTGGTTCGCAGACCGCGCTGTAGCGATGTCGCGACATCAATTCGCCGTGCATTAACAACCTGCGCGCCAGCATCACCATCACTCGCAGCAGCAGCAGCAGCAGCAGCAGCAGCGACATCACACGCTGCCAACAAGCACGCAAAATTGATAGCCCGTCGCCAGCAGCGACCGCGGCGTTAGCCGGTCAGCAGCGATGTTAGCTGACGAATTACGACGCGTAGAACCGTTACTCCGTGTGGTGGAACTGCCCGGAGATTTCACCTTTGTACGTGATTATTAACGAGACCGGAAAATGGGACAAGATGGAGACTGGTCTAGTAGACCCCGGGCCCACAACGTGGTGGGGAATGAAATTAAGGTTTCGATTGAGACGAACGTTAGTAGAATAGTGGTTTTATTTCGTATAGCAGCCAAAGGCTGGATTGGTACACGCAATGTTCAATATACATCCAATAGAATAGGCCTATACTCGGCGAACAATAGTAAAATTATCTGTGTAGTGTA